>Ga0206939_10188_pt1 | contig 16947 bp, 16 predicted proteins | sample Alteio_BWOrgHeat_10_FD_152921 | JGI IMG/M metagenome (GOLD analysis project Ga0206939, IMG submission 152921) | Enriched cells from forest soil in Barre Woods Harvard Forest LTER site, Petersham, Massachusetts, United States -... | ecosystem: Environmental > Terrestrial > Soil > Temperate forest >... | reverse complement strand
GGTCAGCACTGACAGCCCGGAAATTGCTGAAATCGCCCTGCAATATAACGCCGAGGTTCCTTTTCTACGCGACGAGAACCTAGCCGATGATTTAACCACCTCGGGGGCATACCGCGCAAGTACCCGCTGGGCGAGGTAGCTGTTAATTGGATAATTCTGCAGAGTTGTGGTGAGACGGCGTTTCGTCATCTCGTCTTGCCGGTCGACCCAATTCGAATGGATGAAATGATTGACTTGCGAAATGCTAACCAGCATTATGATTGCGCAGCAAGCTCCTGCCAACCGCCTTCGCCCTACTCCATGGAGCTTGTCATAGCTTGCTCGCCATACCGGCGAAGCCCCAACGTACAAGCAGAAAGCAAGTTGAGAAATGTATTCAACACGGTAGCGGAACACTTGCACATGCAGTGCGGCGTTTAGGGCAATCATCGCCAGGGCGAACCACTGCACTTTTGTAATCCGCTTTCGCGTGACGGAAACAGCTAACACCACGGTGGGTAACCACCAAAGAAGGTTCATCCTCAACTCGTGGAGCGTGTCAAATCGGCCGACAGGATTGAAAATGGGGAGAAATACGCTCAGAAAGTTCTTGGCTACGTTCTCAAAACGGGCCCATAACGCAATGTACCAAGGAAGGTCCGAAAGAAGGGTATATTGCCGGGTCCCGAAGACGAATCCTTCCGACGCGCAGGCGAACGCATTCGATCGGAATAGCAACACCCGCAAGCCGATGTAGGAAGCGAAAAGCAGAGCGCAGACGGCTAAGTGGCGTGCCCTCGGTCCGGTATAGCGACCGAGGAGGATAAACGATGACGCCATGAGCGGGATTAATAGTCCGCTTTCCTGAAAGAAAACGGCTACCAGGGTGAGTCCTGTTACCAACCAGGGATTTAAAGAGGTTCTGAGCCGGCCCTTGTCGTCTACAACATGGTTGAGAAGCACGAGAGCGGCCATCGCTACCACTAGAGTCTGGCGATCCGAAACCCAGGTTGCGGGCGAGGCGGTATACAGCGAAACCAACCCCAGCATGGCTAATAGAAGGGCCATAAAGCCGTCAAGTCCTAACCGGCGCAGAACTCTAAGGAGAAGCAGACAGTTCACAGTGTGAAGGATTAGATTGACAAGCTGATTCGGGAAAGCCGACACGCCGTAGATCCGATATCCGAGCCATATCGAAATTGAGTGTAACGGGCGATATGTTCTCCGCCTGGTGTCGATCCTTCCATCTGCAAGCCGATAGGTGTTCTGCATGCCCCAATCGGTCGCAAAATAAGAGAGCGGGTTGTGCGTTTGTGAGACCGAACTTAGAATCCGAAGGTCATCCCCGGTGGAGGGCACGAACCACAGGGCCTTCTGATATATGGCGATCGCGAACAGAACGAGAAGGAAGGCTCCGGTGCAGTAGCGATCCATCGAATTTGAAGAAGGAGGCATAGAAAATATTGGCAATCGCGTTAAGATTCGGTACTCAGTCGAGAACGGTCTGACTGAGACTCGATCGGGTTTGGACGGTGATCCCTACTGTCGCATCAACTCGTGCTATTTGCGGGCGCGCCAGGGACACGGCAGCAATTGTCCCGTCGGGAAGGCTCCATTCATAGGGCACAACTACCGAAGTAGAGCGTGAAGCACGCGATACAAATTCTCCCTTGTAGCCGTAGTCCGCGAGATCTCCCACTACGTTGAAATAGGCCACGTCCTGATAGTTAACGATCATGTCGTTGCCGTTGTTCGTCCTGACGGACATTTTGACCGAGTAGCTTTGTGGGAAAAGGGGCAAAGATTTGAACCGGCAGGCCAGTTTCCCGGGGCCGGACATGGCTTCGGGCTGGTGTCCGTCCAGCAACATATTTGCTGCAAAGCAGGAACCGTTGATCCCCTGCACGCCGAGCACGATATAGGGCTCCGCCAGAGGCTTTTGCGCCTCGTAGCTTATCTCAACGATCAAGTCCTCCCCGGGGCGAAATTGGCTACTCTCTTCCCCTCGGGAATTCTTGAGCACAACCTTCTTAATGAACAGTCCATAGTCCGGGTTCTCACAAGAAAAAGCGAGTTCATTAGAGGTGCTGTCGAAATAGTCCTCAAGGATTTCATCCGATTTTCCGTCCTTGTGCAACCTGCCATCCTTCAGCCAGACACACCTTTGACATAAGCTCCGGACGGCTTCCATATTGTGGCTGACGAACAGGACCGTTCTTCCACTCTGGGCGAAGCTCCCCATCTTTCCAAGGCATTTCTTTTGGAAGGCGGCGTCGCCAACCGCGAGCACTTCGTCAACAATCAGGATTTCAGGTTCGAGGTGCGCGGCCACTGCAAAAGCCAGGCGAACATACATGCCGGAAGAGTAGCGTTTGACGGGTGTGTCGAGGAACTCTTCAATTCCTGAGAACTCGACGATCTCGTCAAATTTGCGGATGATCTCGGCACGGCTCATCCCCAGGATGGCGCCGTTGAGAAAGATATTTTCCCGGCCGGTGAGTTCCTGGTGAAATCCGGTGCCAACCTCAAGGAGGCTGGCGATCCGGCCATCGATGCGGATTCGTCCCTCCGTGGGAACAGTGATCCGGCTCAGGATTTTCAATAAGGTGCTCTTACCTGCACCGTTACGGCCAATGATGCCAACCACTTCCCCCTGTTTGATCTGAAGAGAAACGTCCTTCAATGCCCAAAAGTCCGCTCGCTCCAGCTTGGCTTTTCGGCCGGACCGAAACCAGGCGAGCGGCGAACGCATCGCGTTCTCGATGGCATGGCGCAAGCCGTCACCGTTCGCGCGTTGATGATCGACGGTGTAGCGTTTGCCGAGATTCTCGATAGTAATAGCAGGATTGGACATGTCAGGCTTGGGCATAGCAGGTGAGGGTGGAAGCCACCTTCAGTTCACTCAAATTACATCGGCGAATGTCTGCTCAGTCTTTCTGAAATACCAGATGCCCGACGCGATGAGGAGGATTACTTCAATCACTGCGATTGCAAGGGCCGGCCCATAGATGCCGCTTCGTGCGCCAAGCAGGCACCAGCGAAAACCATCGATAACCCCCACCATCGGATTGAGGGCGTATAGGAGGCGAAACCGCTCGGGAACGACGCTGCTGCGGAATCCGACCGGGGAGATATAAAGGCCAAACTGAACCATGAACGGAACGATAAAACGGAAATCACGGTATTTGACCATGAGGGCGGCGATCCACAAACCGACCCCGAGCGAGGCGCCGAACGACAGCAGTACAAAAAAATGGCAGAGCTACCACGGCCAACGGAGGCGTGTAGCGGTACCAGATCATTAGGCCAACGAGGAAGAGGGCGGAGATCAAAAAATCGACAAAACTAGTGATAACGCTGCTGATCACAATCACTAGGCGTGGAAAATACACCTTGGAGATCAGGTTGGAGTTCAATACGAGGCTATTCCCACTTTCGGACATCGCGGTGGAAAAAAACTGCCAGGGCAACATGCCGCAAACCACCAGCAGCGAATATGGAACTCCCCCAGAAGGCATTTTGCCCAGCTTGCCAAAAACCACCGTAAGCACAAGCATAGTCAAGAGCGGCCGGATAAGCGACCAGCCCACTCCCACGAAGGTTTGCTTGTAGCGCACAAGCAGATCGCGCCACGAGAGAAAGTAAAACAATTCCCGGTAGCGCCAAAGATCACGCCAATACTGCCGTTCGGTGCGGCCGGCTTCGATTAGCAGTTGAGTCACGCGTAGTGCATCCTTTGCCCCATGGCAGATTTAGCTCTTGCTGAATTCGTGGCCTGGCGGAACACGGAAAGCCCAGGTTTGTTTGTTTTGACGTGAATTTATTGCGCTCACAATTGGACTGCTTCAGAAGCCTCGTTTGAATGCCATATAGGGGATGAGGGCAACTTCGGCCACCCCGGGAAGTGGGTCGCCGGCACTGAATACCGCTTCCACATTGCAATTTGTCACCGAGCGGAAATAGCTCTGCCAATCGGTCTCACCGCTGAGAATCGCCGCCAGCGCCGCGGGAATATCCGTCGTCGTGCGGATCCACGCCGATCCCGGCCGGCCTTTACTGAATGCGACAGGCAGACCAACTTGATCGGAGTAGAGCATGTAGCTAAAATCCACTCCCGCATGCGCCCCAAGACTGTGATATCCCCACGTTCGTGCGTTTACGTCGAGCAGCTTATATTGGGAATTCCGCGGATCAAGCTTATACTCCAGTTCGACCAAGCCATAATAGTCGATCGCCCGCAAGAATCGTTCGGACAACTCCTCCAAAAGAGGAAGGTCAACCGTCTCGACATAGGTGCTGGCTCTTCCAAAGAGAAGCGGGTGTTGGCGGACACGGCGCGCAACCATCTTTCCCACCGCTTCCTTATTGTGGAAAAACGCACAATAAGAGAATTGCCGGCTACCACCACCGGGGATTAACTCTTGCACCATGATCTCCCCAGGACCGGCCAGTTCGGATGCTTTTTGAAACAGACTTCTTAGCTCAGAATGACTATTAGCTCGCCATGCCTTAGCCCCGGCTGCGTACAAGAAGTGCTCCTTGATCGCCGGCTTGACAACAAATGGTGGTTTAAGGCTGTCGAGTTTCGCCAGTTGGTCAATGTTTTCGAGATAGTGTGTAACTGGCGTAGGAATATCGAGTTGTTGTGCAAGTTGATAAGTGTTTCTTTTGTCCCAAGCCCACTTTACGCTTTCCCAATCGGGTGTAGGCACGCGGAAGAACTCACTGAGTTCTGCGCGATGGTGTGAACAGGCAGCGACGAGTTCCTCTCGGGTTGGGTAAAGAACCCAGCCTCTCAGGCCGAACCGATTCCCAATCTCAAGCAGGCCATTCACCGTTGCACGGTGATCACGCAAGTCGGCCATACGCACGAATCGTTGGCAGTATCGCGAGTATCGGGAGATTGACTGTTCATCGTCAACTACGCAGACCGGTACTCCCTGCCGCCCAAGGCTGCGAACTATGCCTAAACCCTGGTAGTCGCCACCCATCACAACGGCTCCGAAAGTGTGGTCTGGGGGGCGCACCGTTCTGGAGCGTGACCCACTTTCGAGTAATGTGCTCATCACTTCATTCCATGGTTTCCTGTGATAGAGCGAGTCAATTCAATCGAGGCGAACTCCGCTCCCGATACAAAGCCAAGCAGCGGTCCGAAACTCCACGCCGCAGGTTTGCCGAGGAAGTGCAATCCCGGGACCGAAGACTCAAGTCCGCGATTGAGCAAAGGAAAGCCGTTCACTATTTTCAGTTGTCTCACTACAGAATGAGACAGGAATGAATACCGTGATACATCCACCCGGAATCCGGTCGCCAACAGTGCATGATCGACGAGGCGCTCCATTCCATCGTCAAGACGCAGGCGAAGTTTGCCGCCGACGACGGCGGCGGAGACCACCTTGCGGCCCAGGGTGATAGGCACTCCGGCAATCCGCGGTCGTAGCCAACCAGCGCCAGCCGGGCGAATCGCTCGGTAGGCAGTGCGATCCTGAAGGCGTCGAGGCAGTCGACGGAACAAGTGCGGCATTGAAACGAGACGGCTAATCCCGGCTGGACCGACATCCCGGGTCGAATAGAGCATTCTAGAAATCAAGCCGAGGTGATGTAGCCTTGCATGCAAGCCCACCCAATTCAAGGTCTGATGGCGCGCAATTACTTCAGTCTCGACGCCCGCTTCCTTAAGCAAAGCCGCCGACTCCAAAGCGCTCTGGCCCCCTCCAATGACAACTACCCGCTGGCCTTTGAATTTTCGAAGATCCTTCTGATCGGTTGTATGCGAGGCCAGGGCGGCCGGAATGCCGGCGAACTCCCCAGGACGGTTCACAAAAAGCGCCGATTCCTGCTGCTACCACAACGCGCCGCGCGGTGAATTCCGCCCCATCCGTCATAACCAACCTAAACGAACGCACGTCGCGTTTCACACTGCTTATTTGGCGGTTATCCAGATTCGGGACAGCCTGGCGTTGATACCAACGGCCATAATCAACAAAGCGCTCGAGCGGAATCGGTTTTGATAGGTGATTGCCGTTTTGGAGGCAATACGCGTCTAAGGTCAACTCCTGCTTGGGATCGGCAATGTGAGACGCGCCCCAATTCGATCGCAGACGCATGCCAGCAGGCATCTGGTCATCCCAAAATGCCATCGGTTTACCGAAGACGTTCGGCTCCACGCCTGCCGCGCGCAAATATGCGGCTGCGGAAAGTCCATAGGGACCCGCTCCAATAATTGCAACTGAGCAATCCGTTGGCTTGCTATTCAAGGCCATGACCCGCCGCTCCTGTGCGGCACCAAACATTCAATGTTCTTGGCAGCTTATCTTTTTCACGATGTCCGGCTTCGACATCTCGTGACAAAAGTCTCAAAGGACCCGACGTGATTCCCTAACCCATATGTCGGTAGAGGAGCTTCCCTGCCATTTCGAGGACGAAATCCGGAGTCATCGGAACCACGCGGTGCAGCAATGCCCTTTCCTGGATATCTAGCGTCGTTCTGGGTTTCTCTGAGTGACTCCAGTAGGAAAGTGGCTTGCCGACAGCTCCAAACCGTTCTTTGAAAGATATCAGTCCGAGGTTGTTGCAGTCCGATCGACCCATATCCAGTTCTTCAGCTCCCATATCTTTGGCCTCCTGGATTGCGTTCCACAATAGAAGGGCCATTCCTCCAAGCGGGTGAAAACGGACGTCACTGCAACCATACTTGTAAACCATTGACTTCTTGTGAGAGAGGGTAATAATGCTCGCAATCGGCACATCATCCTTGGACGCGACTCGGATTTTCAGGCGGTCGCCAAAGGTGTTAATAAGTGCATGAAACCACGACCTGGGTTGCGGTGGCAAACAGTGACGCCGACGGGTCGCTACCATCAACCCATAAAACTTCTTAAGCATGCCTTCCGAGTTTCCTTCCTCGTAGTTGAGTGCCTCTCGGTCCGCCCTTCGGATCCTGCTCTGAAGAGAACTCTTGTGAAGGTTGTTAAACAACTCCTCCTTGCTCTTGCGTAGATCCAGGTTGTGGGCAAGATACGTGGCGCTTTTGCGGAATCCGTCGCAGCTTTCGGGTTCATAGGACGTCGGCCTAATCTCTATGTATTCCCATTTGCCTAAGTCACGTTGGGTCGCTTGTGAGAGTAAATCATCGAGGTCCGCTGAGTTCTCGGTCAGGGGTTCGCAGTGATCAGCAAAGGGCAAGGAGACGAGTCGCCTCCCCGTTAACCAGCTCTTCACCCGGCAAAACACCAGCCCATTGGTCAAAGCGCTCTCACGCGAACAAGTAGTTAGTACCATCGAATCGTAGCCGTACGCAAGCCGTAACGCTTTGAGCCACGGTTTGCTATGAAATACCGAGGCTTGAGGATGGGCATCGATGAATGCCTCCCAGCGTGAATCGGATAACGGGTCGATTTGGTACACGTGTGTCCCCGGCAATTCAGATTTTTGTGAAATGGAAGGATGTAAGACTGAGGGATATGAGATTGCAGAGCTTGCTCTACTGCTACGATTCATTCAACTTCGGCCCCACCGTAGTCACGAATGTGGTACTAGACTTGTCTCGGGTAGAACAACCTCGGCCCCGGTGACGGCATGATGTATATCCTGTCCGTTTCCCGGCGTTGATCTTGCTCCATCCTCAGCCGCCGGTTTGAATGTGAAGACCAGACGACCGCCTTGCTCACTGGCGTATGCAATCCGCGCCCGCTCACTGCCGGCTCCCGCTATTCGAAGGTCGTTACCAACTTCCACAAGAGTCATCGCCGCCCGCTGCCGCCACCAACGATTGACCTCACCCGGAGTCGTTATCCACAGGTTGGTCTTCTCTCTCAAATCCGCCAGATGGGCCAGCAACTCATGGTATACGGCTCTCTCTCGAGCCTTCATGATGTAATCCGGGTGCACTATAAAGCTAATAAGCCCAGACTTTTCCATGACTAGCTCAATCTGCCGCTTCCACAGGCTGATGGAGTAGTCGTTGAGCAGGTGAAACATCATGTAATCTTGCGTAGTGGTAACCGGCAGTTCCAGAATATCGCCGATGAAGAACGGCATGACCGTACAGCAGCCCCCCGGTTGCGGGTCTAGGTGCGCTACATTGGGAACTGACATGTCGTAGGAAAACTTCAATGCGTCAAACCATCGCTGCTTTCGATACAGAACAGCCGCACGAAAACCTTCCGCCCCATACTCCTTTCCGTAGCTATTGATTCGCGCCGCACGCCGAAGGAATTGTTTTTGGTCTCGGTACAAATGGCCGTCGTGGTTCAGATCGTGAACGACGACTTCGAAGCCACGATCACGGATAGAATCCAGGAAGCGAGGACCCACCGCGTAGCACCCTTCAGGAACGATCTGAAACGATGCGTTGATTCCATAGGATTCATCGATCCCCATGAGCTCCGAGCAAAATTCCTGCCCGGCTTTCGTCTCGACGTCGTGGGTCATGATCGCGCTGCTGGAAGCGCCGTCGGGCCAGAACCAAATAAACGGAATCTGCTGGCCGCCATTTGATCTGACGGCCAGCAGAAGCAGTTGCTCCATCAAGCTGTCGACAGAACAATCGACAGGCCACCGCGGAAATGGCGCTTCGGCCCTGCCTCGCAAGTGGAGCTTTTTCACGTAACTCCGCATCTTGAACGAAAGAAAGGGCCGCAGTAAGTAGTACATCCTTACCAGTGAAGATTTAAAGTACCCATCTCGCCAAGCACCCACATAGAGCTCACACCGAAGATTGTCGAGCACCTCGGTCGGATCAAATGGCAAGTACGTGGTACCACTATCGGTGGTCGAATCGGGGAGAGCATCATAGAGATTGTTCTGAGAAGAACCGGAAGTTCGGCGTCCGCTAAGCTTTCCGAAGCATACCGTATCTCCTCCAAAGCGAAAGAATCCTCCAGGTTCTGAGAACGGCCCTTTCAGAGCTATCTTCTCGTAGCGCTCAGGGCATCTATAGTAATCAGAAAGGCAGCTACTCACGATGACTCAGGCCTCCGCTTGACGAACGTGTGGGGCAACTATGACTATTTGTTTCGAAAACTGTGCAAAGAAACAATGCTTCGAAACCGCAGACGAGCTGAATCAGTCACCAGCCGAACCGGATCTCGATGATACACCTTCAACATGAGGAAAAGACTTCTCGCCCTGCCTTGACATCAGGGAGGAATTGAACTCTAAGCCACTCTTCAAAAACCACCAGGCTAAACAATATTTTGTGGTAGTCATTCTGACCTGACTGATGTTGTTTGAAGATTCGCTGTACTACCGATGGCCGTAGGTACCGGTAGAGTTGAGAATCCTTGTCCATCAGAATTTCTTCCATTTTGCTGCTCATCGTGCCACGGAACCAGTTGTCAACAACGTTCACACCGAATCCCCGCTTCCTTCTTTTCAAGATTGTTTTTGGAAGAAGGTCCTGACACACTTGGCGATGTAACCATTTCTGGGAGCCGTTGCGTACTTTGAAATTCGCCGGCAATCTTTCCGCAAATTCGACGACCTCTTTATCCAGGTAAGGCACTCGAACTTCGAGACCGTGTGCCATCGAGAGCTTATCTGCGAACATGAGGAGCTCGTCAGGGAGGGTAGATCTCATTTCCACAAACTGAAAACCCCCAAGTTCGTCCGTCTCGCCCATGAGAGGAAGCAAGTTCTCCCAGCACTCCAGGATTTTGTCTCCTGCGTCTGGTTCCAGCACGTCTTCCCTGAAAAGGCTGTCGATCTCGTTGCCTGGTATTAGCGACAGCACGTGCTGATACCGTTGCATCCGGTCTTTGATATCGAGAGAGTATACACCTCTTTTCAGAGTCTCATTTCTCGGCAGCGCAGCGATGGCGGAGGCAATTGGAGCACGCATCCAGCTTGGCATCGCCCCCCAATAGGCGCCATAGCGCACGCCAAGATGGCGTTTATAGCCGGCGAACAGCTCGTCGGGTCCCTGGCCGATCAAAGCAACCTTCACGTCTTCCCGAGCCCGTTTACAAACAAAATACATGGGAACAATCGAGGACGACGCGATCGGCTCTTCTAAACACGACACAATTGTCTGCAGCATCTCCTCAAACGTATTTCGGTCAAGCGTCACAGCCGTGTGTCGTGCAGAGAACAGAGCAGCTGTTTCTCCCGCGTCTAGCAATTCGTCGTCAGAGAAACCGGAACCATACCCCACCGTGTATGTTCGCCACGATTTCCCATATAGGTTCATTAACGCAAGCAAGAGCCCAGAGTCGACACCGCCGCTCAACAGCAATCCCACGGGCACATCGCTGAGGAGATGTCTTTTCATGGACCGCTTATACAATTCAAGGAGTTCCTCCCGCGCTTCCGCCACGGACTTGATCGGGGAAAACGGCGCCGGCCGATACCTGTACCACTGACGTACGGAGGAGGCTTTCTTTTCGCACACCAGCATCGTTCCTGGTGCAAGCTTGCGCACACCCATGAACATCGTGTGGGGAGAGGGAGTGTAGCGATACCGAAGGAACAGATTCAAGGAATTCGGATCCAGGTCAGCCCGCTCATTGGTCGCAGCCATGACAGCGCGAATCTCCGAGCCAAAGTACAGGCGGCCCTTATCGATCTTGTAATAAATCAGCTTGATACCGAAGGGATCCCGAGCAAGGACCAGCCTCTCTTGTCGCACATCCCAAATTGCCAACCCAAACATGCCGTTGAGGTGATTAAGCACGTCATCACCCCATTGCTTGTAGCCGTGAACAATAACCTCTGTATCAGATTTGGTGCGAAATACGTGCCCGAAGCTCTCTAACTCACGTTTGAGTTCCGGGAAATTATAGATTTCGCCGTTGAAGATAACCCAAATGGATTCCTCTTGGTCGGACATGGGCTGGTGACCGCCCTCGAGGTCGATGATCGAGAGCCTTCGAAAGCCGAGCCCGACTGACCCGGCGGTGTAGAAACCCTCGTCATCCGGGCCTCTATGGGAAAGACTACTCGCCATCCGCTCAATATTCTGGCGGAAGACCGGGGCTTGGTCCCCAAAATTATATTGTCCACAGATTCCACACATAGGATTGATTAGCTCGGTTCTTCTAATTCACGGTGCCGTGTGCGTGTGCGTTGCGATAAAGCAAAAAGCAGAGACTTCTGAACAATTGCGACTGAGCCCAGCGATGCATGGGAGTGTTGTCCCAACCGAGGAGAAGCTGACGACTTCGAAAGGATCCATCGTTCTTCTGCCATCCGCTCAGGGTAATCACCCTGGACAAGATCTTATCCAGCGCGGGGAACCGACCCTTCAATAGGACAGCCACATTGATGCACTCAGCATAGTCATATAGTTCGCGCCGGTATACCGTAAGCCGGGGTCTACGAGAGAACGGCTTGGGTAAGCCTTCGTCGTCAAATAAGTTCTTGACGTAATAGTCGACACCACGCTCTATGGCTTGAGTGCATTGCTGGTTCCCGGTGAGAGCCTCGATTTTTGCCAGGGCCTTAAGGACAAAGCAGGTGTGGAAATGATCGACGAAATCTCTTTGACCGTCCGTCGAGTAATACCAGGAGCCGTCCGGGTTTTGAGATTCAATGACAAAGTTCAGATTCCTGTCCGCAGCTTCCTTGTAGTCCGCCTGGGAGAAATCTACCGCAGCTCTGGTCAGAAGAAATGCCCGGTATGCGCTGGCGTTTATCACCCCGGACTCATCATCGTTAGGGCTATACGAACAGCTGGAGGCATCCGTTGAGGTAGTAAAGTCGCGATAGTCAAGCAGGGCATGCTGTGCGATTGACTGCATGATGTCCAGCCATTTTTGGTTCCCATCGATCTGGTAAACCTGCAGGAAAGCCTCGTACGCATATGGCACGGTCGTTATGAGCGGAGTTCCTTCCCGCATCGTGCCCCGTCTCGTTTCCCAATGGAACGGATATCCCCAGCAATAGCGGCTGTAGCCATGGGATCGGGTCTGCATCAGGACCTCGAGGAAATGAACCGCGCGCAGGTAATACTGCTCCCCACCGATTGCCTGGGAGAGAAAGGCAAAGCCCATCGCATAATGAGCATCAGCGATGGGAAATCTCTGCGGCTTCCAAAAGAGTCGTCGCGCCGAAGGCACAAAGGCCTCGGAGAATATCATTGGCGCCACTGCGAGCTTGCCCAGCAGCGGCTTCTTATAATAAAGAGCCTTCGCACCACGCCCGAAATCACTAGCGAAGAAACTCTGATGATCGTACGAAGTCTCTCCGTAACGGTCCAGCCACTCCACAAACCGGAGCACTGCCGCCTGAACTTCTTTAACTTCCGCTGTCTCGACTGTCGTTGTGATTGTCACGGCTCTTGGATCTTCCTAAGTCGGCTTAACCTTGAAATTATCGATACGTCTAAACGTGACCAGGGACCGAAGGATGGCCCCCAACTTCTGCATTTGCTCTTTACGATGGAACCGCATTAACTCTTCAGAGACGGGACGTTTCATCCGGCGTAGAAAAGCCCACAGATATCCTGAGCCCAGCGCGATACCATCCACCAGATAAGGCCGCTTCGTCATTCTGTAAGCAACTCGGAAAATTTCCCATACAGGGTGTCCGCCGAGGTAATAATCCTTCTCGCCGTAGGAGAAGCTTGAGGCCAAGCGTCCCCGCTCTGCCGTTCCCAACGTCCGGTGGTGGAAGAACGACTTCTCGCGAAATGATCGGGTCTTCCATCCCATCATGCGCGCAGTCGTGACTGCCATCCAATCAATCCCTCCCGCTTTGTTCGGACGATATCCTCCAATTTCCTCGAAGCATTGGCGTCGGAACAGTTGACACTGGCCGGAAACGTGGTTCTGTCCTTCGAAGCTATCCGTTTCCGAACTGTACCCTTCCTCCCGGAAAATCGTTCCGGCAACCCCAAGGCGTGGATCTTTCCTGAACTCATTCTGGAGAAACTCGAATTGGTCCTCATCCAGTGAAACATCCGCGTCCAAGTTGCCGATGACCTCATATTCGAGGTTCCGGACTCTCTCCTGGCCGGCGTTGAATGCATACACTTTCGCAGCGAAGTTTCGCTCCCTGCGTACAGGAAGATCAACCAACTCCATCCATGGATGATCCGCGAGGTATCGACGGACAATGCTGGATGTGCTATCGGTTGATCCATCGTTGACGATCACCCATTTGGCCGGCAGAACAGTTTGCTTGATCACCGTTTGGATGGTTTTCTCAATGAAAGTCTCCTCGTTCCGAGCAGGAGTGATGAGAACGTAAGGCATGGGATAACTACTCATCAATTCACCTCTGGAATGCCGTTGCCAGGAGACCATTAGGTACGGACTCGGCCTCGATAGTCTGCTTTGCCACCGAAATGGAGGTCTCTGGGGCATAGATTGCGCCGCGCTCCATGGCGAGTGATTTGTCGTATGCCTCTTCCGGCTCATATACGACAACGTGGCTACCCCTGTTTGAGAAGCCGAGCGGAACGCACAATAGCTTTTTCAACCGCGTCCTCAAGGCCTCCCGACGCTCAGGCCGCACGTAGAACAGCATAAAGCCGCCGCCGCCAGCACCCAGGAGCTTGCCGCCGAGCGCGCCGGCGCCGATTCCGGCCTCGTAGATCTCATCGATACTGGCGTTGGTTATCTTCTTTGTCAGCGTTCTCTTTATTTTCCAGCTCTCGTGCAGTAATCGACCGAACTCGTCGAGTGAGCGGCTGGTATCCGTGACAATGGACTCCGCCTCGTCAACTAATAGAAGCATCGTATCCAATTCTTTCTGCCGCTGTGACGTCACCTTCAGCTGTTCCTGGGCGATCTCTGAAGCGGTTCGGGCGAACCCTGTAAAGTAGAGCGCCAAGTGCTGTTCGAGCTCCGCTAGTCTGTTTTGCGCCGTCAGTACCCGCTTCACCTCGATTGAGCCATCGGTGAGGAAGTTAATGCGATTGAAGCCGCCGTAGGCAGCGCTCACCTGATCTTGCGCGCCAACAGCTTCTTGTAGCAACACCTGCTCTATGTGGATTGCTTCCGCGGCAAGCGTCTGCTTATCGCGCATCTGCTCCTTGAGTGCATACAGTGCGAGCAACAGCCCTACCGTAAATGCCGAACTCGTACCCAAGCCGGTTCGAGCGGGCAAGTCAGCCACGTGATGGATTTCGACACCCTCCTCGATGCGCAGGAACTGCAGGCACGCGCGCACCGACGGATGCTCGATCGCATCGTTTCTGGTAACGTTCTCAACCTTTGAGTAGGAGACCCGGCTGTGGTATTCGAAAAAAGGCGGCAAGCGGCGGCATGTGATGTAACAGCGCTTATCAATCGTAGTCGCTAATACGGCGCCGCCGTGCTCGCGGTACCAAATAGGATAGTCGGTCCCACCGCCAAAGAATGAGATGCGAAGTGGGGTGCTTGTTATGATCATGCCTTCAGCCTTCCATGTATCGGATAGGACGACGACGGACGCGTCAGTGACGCACGTGTTGTCCAAGTTGGGAGGAGGGTGTAACGGGTATTACGAAGCGGTTGTACGATCGGGGGTCTTCTGATGATAACTCAGTCACGTTCCGGAAGCACTGTTTTTGGAAAAAGCGCTTCTTCTACCAGCTCCGCAACGATGTGGCCGATCAGGATGTGACATTCCTGAATACGGGGGGTGTCGGTCGACGGTACGCAAATGCAGTAATCCACGGCATCCTTGAGCTTTCCGCCGCTCTGACAGGTCAAAGCTATTGTGTGCAAGCCCATTTTCCGCGCAACGGATAGACCGCGAAGGACGTTTGCAGAGTTGCCGCTGGTGGAGATGCCGATTGCAACATCCCCTGGCCTCCCCAGAGCCTCAACCTGTCGCGAAAAGACGACATCGAAGCCGTAGTCGTTTCCGATGGCGGTAACACAGGAAGTGTTCACAGATAATGCCAACGCGGGCAGGGCCGGCCGATCGAATGCGAAGCGCCCCACAAACTCTGCCGCAATGTGCTGAGCATCTCCCGCGCTGCCGCCGTTGCCGAATGCCAGCAGTTTGTTCCCCTGGTCGAGCGCGCCAACAAGCAATTCGCTCACTTTCGCGATGCCGGAGACCACTTCCGGGCTACCAAGGAGGCGCTGCTTCACTGCAATCGATGCTTCGATCGAGCTGTGTACGCGATATTCGAAATCGTCCAGCATCCTCATAGAGCCTCCGAAACCGGGCGCTCTTGTTTCCGGAAGGCCGTCTCGTAGAGACTTTCGCGAAGCTCTTGAGCGCGCGCATAGTCTTCCGGAGTACCTATGTCGATAAACATCCCCCGTTGCTCCAGGGCATACACCCCTAGATCGAGTAGCCGCGGAAAGATGTCCCTCTCCAGGCTGGTTGGGCCTTCGGGGATGTAGTCAAGCACGGTGCGGTCGAAGACGTAGACGCCCGCGTTGACAAGTCCACAAGCCTCGTTGCCCGTTTTCTCCGAAAAGCCGGTCACTCTGTTTTCGGCGTCCATCCGCACTATTCCATATCGAGCCGCATTCTCCACTTGCAGAACGGCCATACTGACCATCCCTGCGTGCCGGCGATGAAAGCTAACCAACTGGCGAAAATCGATTTCCAGAAACGAGTCTCCGTTCATTACCAGGAAGTCTGGTGTTTCTCGGAGATAGGATTCGGCAAGCTTTACAGCACCCCCGGTGCCAAGGGGATGAAGTTCCCGGGAGTACTCGATCGCAACGTCCCAAGATTTTCCACTACCGAACTCATTCTCAATCTGGTCACCGAGATGCCCCGTGCACATGACCAAACTACCAATTCCCTGGTATCGCAGTTGCCGAACCAACAGTTCAAGAAACGATCGGTTTCCTACCGAGGCCAGCGGTTTGGGCGTGCGTGGCACTACGGACCGCAAGCGGGTGCCCAAGCCGCCCACGAGCAAAACGGCTTTGATGTCTTCCACGTACTGCTCGGTATCTGGTGTCAAGGGCATTCACTTATTCCTGAAATCTGAGGTCTTTTCTGGAGTCTTAGGTCGTGCGGTCCCAGTACTCCAACATGGACGACAAAGTCTGCTCAATCGACATCGTCGGCTTCCAACCCGTATCTTTGCGAAACTTGTCGGTGCTGCCGAAGATGATCTTCTCGTCAGACGGCCGCATCAAGTGGGCTGCCGGCCGAACTTCCGCTTTTACTCCAGATAGTTGAATCGCGGTGCGCAGAAGGTCGCCGATCACGTGCGTCGAGGATGCACACAGATTGTAGGCCTCACCTCGTTTACCCTTGATCGCTGCAAGGTAAAAGCCTCGTACTGTGTCTCTGACATCAAGGAAGGCACGGCGTGGCTTTAGATTACCCACCTCGATGACGGGGGGCTGCAGGCCCTTCTTGATTCGGACTAGCCGGGCCAGTGGTGTTGAATAGCCGCAAATTGACCGTCGGAATCTTGTAGTCCAGAAAATATTCCCGGGCCAGCAGATCCAGGCACACTTTGCTGATGCCATAGGGATGAAGGGGTCTAAGCGTCTGCTCCTCCTTGACCGGTATGGCTGACTGCGGAACATGCCCATATTCCGCACTTGAGCAGGCCGACACAACGATCGGCGGACGCTTCATGTGACGCACGGCCTCGAACAAGTACAGTGAGCCCATGACATTGGATTCGAAGGTTCCTACCGGGTCCGCCCAGGAGAGCGTCGGTAGGCTTTGGGCCCCAAGATGAAATATATGTGATGGCTGATACTCACCCAAAAGCCTTGTTAAGCGTTGCCCATTATTCAGGTCGCACTGCACAAAGCGTAGATTCGCGGCCTTGGGAAATGAGTTACGGCCGTACAGCCGGTAGGTGCCAATTACTTCCCACCCTTTAGCCACAAGGAACGTCACCAGGTGGGAGCCAATGAATCCCTCTGCCCCGGTGACAAATGCGGTTCGGTTCGTTGCCATAAGGAGATCTAGATCAAACTTTCCGCCAGGTCTGGCGATGCTGCTGAACGCGACTTAGTGAATACTGCTTTAAGAGACCTGACTTCTTCTCGTACCGCTGGTATAAGGAACGAGAGCAATGAACCCACGATAAAACCCAACGCAGCAACGATG
>Ga0206939_10187_pt1 | contig 16958 bp, 15 predicted proteins | sample Alteio_BWOrgHeat_10_FD_152921 | JGI IMG/M metagenome (GOLD analysis project Ga0206939, IMG submission 152921) | Enriched cells from forest soil in Barre Woods Harvard Forest LTER site, Petersham, Massachusetts, United States -... | ecosystem: Environmental > Terrestrial > Soil > Temperate forest >... | reverse complement strand
CCCTTTTTCAGGCGATCGGCGAGAGTTTCTCCCTGGAGATATTCCATGACGATGTAGCGGACGCCGCTTTGTTCGCCGACGTCGTAGAGTTGGCAAACGTTGGGATGATTCAGCGAGGAGACGGCACGAGCTTCACGTTCGAAGCGGGCGTGGGCTTCGGGTTTTTCAGAAAGATGTTCGGGGAGAATTTTGATGGCGACGGTGCGATCGAGGCGGGTGTCGCGTGCGGCGTAGACTTCGCCCATGCCGCCTGCGCCGAGGCTGGATTGAATTTCGTAAGGGCCGAGTTTGCTGCCGGAAGTGAGGGGCATTGGGTTGCGAAAGTATAGCGCACCGAGAGAAGGTGAAGAAGAAAGCACACGGTTACACGGAGGCGCAGAGGGAAACGCAGGAGTGATCTGGGCCGTGTCCGCGATAGTTCGAGCGGCCATCCTCTTAAGCAGCCCAGGCATCTAAGACGTGACCGGGCTGAGGCCCCTTCTGGGGAGGGTGCCCCGCCCTTTGTAAGATAGTCGGTACGCGTATCTGCGGGCGGTGAGTCCCCTCAATCCCGCAGCGTATTGAAGAAGCAAGTGGTCCAGCACGGCGCTTCCAAGCCCACCGGAAGCCAGGACGCTGCAAAAACCGGAACGATAAAAACTGGAGAGATGAAGTGATACGAGTGCGCGCACAACGTGTCGGCCGAGTTGTATTGGCCGCGGTGGTATCGATGGTGGCGATCGGAATTTCAGGTGGGTGCGGTGGCGGATCGAGTACGACGGGAACTGGCGGGAGTACGCCGGCGGCGATCGCAGTGGCCGTGGCACCGACGACGGCGTCCGTTGCTACGACCGGGACGCAGAGTTTCACCGCGACGGTAAGCAACGATACGGCGGCGAAGGGTGTGACGTGGGCGGCGTCGTGCGCGACGGCGAATGGATGCGGGGCGTTGTCTGCGACAAGTAGCGCGTCGGGAACGGCCGTGACGTATACGGCGCCGGCGGCGGTGCCGAGTCCGGCGACGGTGACGTTGACGGCAACGTCTGTGAGCGATGGGACAAAGTCGGCGTCGGCAACGATTACGATTACGTCGGCTGCGCCGCCACCGGCGGGAGTTGCCGTGACGATCTCGCCGACGGTGATGGGGTTGGTGTTGAATCAAGCGCTGGCGCTAAGCGCGACGGTAACGAATGACGTGAATGGAGCAGGCGTCACGTGGGCTGCATCGGCGGGGACTCTGAGCGGGCAGGCGGCGACCACGGCGACCTATACAGCGCCGAACTCGGCTGGAGCCGGGATTACGATCACGGCAACGAGCAAAACGGATCCGACGAAGAGCGCGACGGCGACGATCGCGGTAACCGATCTGGCGGGCGTAACGACGTATCACAATGACGTGGCGCGCGATGGGGCGAACAACCAGGAATATCTGCTGACGACTTCGAATGTGAATTCGAACTCATTTGGGAAATTATTTTCGTGCACGGTGGATGGCGCGGTGTACGCGCAGCCGCTGTGGGTGCCGAGCGTGAACATCGGAGGGGGAACGCACAACGTGATCGTTGTGACGACGATGCGGGATTCGGTTTACGTGTTCGATGCGGATACGAACCCGTGCAAGACGTACTGGCATCAGACGCTGATTCCGACGGGCGAAACGTATGGAGCGAGCGCGGACGTGGCGTCGTCGGATATTTTTCCGGACATCGGAATTCTGGGTACGCCCGTGATCGATCCTTCGACGCAGACAATTTATCTGGTGACGAAGACGAAAACGTCGAGTACGAACTACATTCAACGATTGCATGCCTTGAGCCTTGAGGCGGGCGCGGAGGCGACGAATTCGCCGGTGACGATTACAGCGACGTCTCCGGGGTCGTGCGAAGGCGGAGCGACGAATACGTTCAATTCGTTGACGGAAAATCAGCGGCCGGCGCTCGGACTTTCGAACGGGATGGTCTACGTTTCGTGGGCGTCGCACGGGGACCAAGGGGCCTATCACGGTTGGATCCTGGGCTATCAGACGGCGAATCTCACAGCAGTGCCCACGGTGTTTAACGACACGCCGAATGCTACGAGCGTCGGTTATTGCCGCGGCGGAATCTGGATGTCGGGCGGAGCGCCTGCGTTCGATTCGGCGGGCAATATGTATGTGATTTCGGGAAATGGCGCGTTCGACGGAACGAGCGGGTCGACGACGTTGCCGACTGATTTTTCGGACAGTTATTTGAAGCTGAGCACGCCGAATATGGGAGTGCTCGATTACTTCACACCGTTCAATGAGTCGACGCTGGACACGGGTGACAGTGACGTCGGATCGAGCGGAACGTCGGTGTTGATCGACGGAACCGGCGGCGGAAATTTTCTGGTGGGTGGAAGCAAGGCGGGAATTATTTATGTGCTGGACCGCACGAATATGGGGAAGTTCAACTCGACGGCGGACAGCGTGCATCAGGAATGGACGACGAATCCGGGCTCGCACTCGTTTTCGACGCCGGCGTTCTGGAATAACGCTTTGTACTATTTCGGCGTGACGTTCGGCGGCACGCACAACGGGCAGATCTACACATTCAATACGTCGAACGGGATGTTTAACACGACGGCTGCATCGTCGACGCCGACGGGATTCGGTTTTGCGGGGGCGTCACCCTCGATTTCGGGATCATCGGCCACGGCGAACGGAATCGCGTGGGCGATTGATACGGGGCAGTACGGTACGAGCGATTCCGGCAGCGCAGCGGCTGGGCCAGCGGTCCTGCACGCTTACGATGCGACGAATCTGGCGACTGAATTGTGGAACAGCTCGCAGAATGCGAGTCGCGATCAGGCGGGGAATGCGGTGAAGTTCACTGTTCCGACGATCGCGAATGGGAAGGTTTACATCGGGACTCGCGGGAGCGATAACACGGTGGGTGGCGGCACAACGTTCGGGGAGATCGATGTGTATGGGTTGCTGCCGTAGGTTTGTTTTCACACAAACGTGATTGGAGGGGAGGCCGGCGAGTTAGACGCCGGCCTTTCGCTTTCTGAGGCTGCCGAAGCGAGCACCGACGCGAGTTCTACTTTAGGGTCACCTCTCGCGCCAACTTGTTTGCGATGATGTCGCCGATTTCGGACCGCTTTTTCCCCGCTTCCAGCGCCGCTTCGCGTGTGCCGTAATGCTGAATCGTGATCGTAGCCGCTTTGGCAGCGACCTGATCCAGCGCGGCGTAGTTTGCGTAGAGAAGGCCGATGGCGACGTCCCAGTCGTTGGGTGCGTCTGCAACGGGATTGGTCCAAAACTTGTAGTCTGTGATCAAACCTTGCTTTTTCTGTTCATCGTAGATCGGCTTCAGATTCTTGGTGACGTCGTTCCAGAAGGCATCGCCCTGTCCGGCCTTGAGGTGGATGTATACGACTCGCCAGACCGGACCGGGAGTGTAAAAGGGGCTCTGTGCTGAAACGAGTGATGCGACGAGCAACGGAGCAACGAGCAACGCAATAAACAGAAACTTCCTCATGAGGTTCTCCTTCGAGTGATTCTCTTGGATGGGGGAGGACAGATGGCCGAACTAGAAGCAGCGCGACTCTAGCACCGGCGGCAGGGGGCGTCAACGAAAGGGGCCCAAGCCTCCGGTGGCGCGATGACCGGCAGTTGCGGGCGCGACGTTTGGGGAGAAGGGTGCGTTGCGAAGGGTAGGAAAATTCGGATTTGTATTGAAGTGAGCGTGCTGCCCAGATGCGGCGCAGCGTGCTGCGTCCCTACAGGGGATTTCCTCGCGCGGGGCGCGTTGATTACATGCCTTCGTAGTTCGGGCCACCACCGCCTTCGGGGACGACCCAGTCGATGATCTGGTAGGGGTCGGCGATGTCGCAGGTTTTGCAGTGGACGCAGTTGGCGGCGTTGATTTTGAGTTTGAAGTTGCCGGCTTCGGTGACGGGCTCGTAGACGGCGGCCGGGCAGAAATACTGGCAGGGATTGCCGAACTCGACGGTGCATTTCGTCGCGCAGATGTTGAGATCGTTGACATGAAGATGGCAGGGCTGATCTTCTTCGTGGCGCGTGCCGGAGTGATAGACGTCGGTGAGGCGATCGAAAGTGAGCTTGCCGTCACCCTTGAAGCGCGGCGGCGCGGGATGGTCGTCGATGTGGTGATAGTGCTTGTAGCCAGCTTCGGCGCGCATCGGATCGATGAGGCCGCGGCCGCCGGTGATGAATTGCAGCCCGGTGTGGAAGAGGCCACCATAGAGGCCGTATTTGAATGACTGATGGAAATTGCGGACGGCCCACAGTTCTTTTTTGATGTAGCTGGCTTCGACTTTTTGCGGAAATGCGCTGAGAGTTTTCGCTGTCGTGTCGCCGGCTTTGAGCGCTTCGAAAATTGTTTCGGCGGCGAGCATGCCGGACTTCATCGCCATGTGAATGCCTTTGAGGCGCTGCGAGTCGAGAAAGCTGCCGGAGTCGCCGATGATCAGGCCGCCGTCGACGTAATTGCGCGGCATGGAATACCATCCGCCGGCGGGGAGAGATTTCGCGCCGTAGCGGACGAGTTTGCCGCCATCGAGAATTTTTTTGATGTGCGGGTGCGTTTTCCACTTTTGAAATGCTTCGTGCGGATCGAATTGCGGGTCGGCGTATTCGAGACCGATAACGAGGCCGATCGAGACGCGATTGTTGGAGAGGCCGTAGATCCAGCCGCCACCGTACATGTCGGTGGCGACGGGCCAGCCGAGCGTGTGCGCGACGTAGCCGGGTTGGATGCGGCCGGGCTGCACGTCCCACAATTCTTTGATGCCCAGGCTGTAGATTTGCGGATTGATGTTGTCGAGCTTGTATTTTTCGACGAGCTGCTTGGTGAGCGAGCCGCGCGTGCCTTCGGCGAGAACGGTGACCTTGGCGCGGAGTTCGTAGCCGGGCGTGTAGTTGTCTTTCGGCTTGCCGTTTTTGTCGATGCCTTTGTCTTCGGTGATGACACCGGCGATGCCGTTGTTTTCGTAGATGAGTTCGGCGCCGCCGAATTGGGTGAAGAGGTTGACGCCGGATTTTTCGACGAGGCCGCCGAGCCACTTTGCAATTTTATTGAGTGAGACGACGTAGTTGCCTTTGTTCTGGAAAGGCGGCGGGGTTATTGGAAATTTCAGGGATGAGTTTTGTGTGAAGAAGAGAGCTGCGTCGTCGGTGACGGGAGTGTCGAGTGGAGCGGATTTTTCGAAGTCGGGGACAAGCTCGGCGAGAGCTTTGGGATTCATGATGGCGCCGGAGAGTTGATGAGCGCCGACTTCTCGGCCTTTTTCAAGAACGTAAATATTTTCCGTGGAAAGCTCCGGCTTCGCGCCAGATTCGTTGTGCTTCTTAATGAGGTTAGCGAGATGCAGCGCGCAGGACAGCCCTGCGGGTCCGGCGCCGACAATCAAAACATCGGCTTCGAGCTGTTCACGTTGAACGGTCATGAGATAAAGCTAGTTTAGCAAAACGAAGGGATTTGCGAGTTTTGCAGATTCCGAAGCACGCGAAAGAGAAAAGACAGATTCACCACAGAGAACGCGGAGATCACAGAGGCTTGGGATTTTCTGAAGTAACCATATGGAAGACCTTAGCCAGTTCGTTCTGGGCTGCTTCGCGGGTTTCCATCAGGGCGTAGCAGCCAGGAATCTCCGGAATTTCCGCGACCCAGGAGCCGTCGTCCTGGCGATAGAGGATGGTTTTGTAGTCTTCGAGCTTCATAGCTACTTAGGGAAGTGTACGCCAGCCAGTTCCAGCGCGTCTTCGATGCGGCCACTAGGCTAACGACTTCGCTTTTTCGAGGGCTTCGGTGAGGGCGGGCATGACTTCGAAGATGTCGGCGACGATGCCGTAGTCGGCGATTTCGAAGATGGGGGCGTTTTGATCTTTGTTGACGGCGACGATGGTGCGCGCGCCTTTCATGCCGACGACGTGCTGGATGGCGCCGCTGATGCCGAGCGCGAGATAAAGTTTCGGCGCGACGGTCTGGCCGGAGCTACCGATCTGGCGCTCCATCGGGAGCCAACCTTCGTCGCAGATCGGGCGCGATGCGGCGATTTCTCCGCCCAGCGCTTTTGCGACGGCTTCGGCTTGCGGAATATTCTCGGGCGCTTTGATGCCGCGGCCGATGGCGACGATGAGCGGAGCTTGCGTGAGATCGACCGCGGATTTTGCTTCTTTGAAAAGATCCAGGGGCTTGGTGCGGATTTGGTCGGCGCTGAGATTCACGCTCACGGTGTTGACCGGCGCTTTGCCGGATGCGTTGGGCTCGACGAGATCGGCGCGGAAAGCTCCGGCCTGGAACGAAGCGAACCACGGCGCGGCGCTTTGGAATGTGACGTCGGCGCTGGTTTTGCCCTGGAACATCTGGCGGACGAAGACCAGTTTACCGCCTTCGTTCTTGTAGGCGATACAGTCGCCGATCATTCCCTTCCCTAACATGGCGGCGAGTTTGGGGGCGAAGTCGCGAACTTGATAGGTGTGCGGGAAGAGGACGAGATCGGGTTTCCCGGATTCGATGACTTGCTTGAGCGCGACGCAATAGCCGTCGGGCGTGTAGTTTTCGAGCAGGTCGTTTTCGACGAGGAGGACTTCGGCGACGTTTTTTGCGGCGAGTTCGTCGGCGAACGAGGCGACGCCTTTGCCAATGACGAGCGCGGAGACGGTGCTGCTGGTGTCTTTCGCGATGTGCTGGGCGGCGGCGAGCGTTTCGAAGCTCGTGTTGTTCCACTTATTTTGGCGCTGCTCGGTGACGACGAGAATTTTCATTTGTGGCCTCGCTTGCGAACGCTACAAAAACCGCCGGCAAGATGCCCTTCGTACCTCAGGACAAGCCGGCGCTACCTCAGATAACCCGCGCTTCGAACTTGAGCTTTTCGACGAGCTTTGTGGCCGCTTCTTTTGGCGTGCCGGTCAGGAACTCGGTTTTCTTCGTTTTCGTCGGGATGTAGATCTTTTCGACTTTTTGTGTCGGCTGGACTGTTACGCCGAGCGATTGCGGCGCGATCGTCGCGATTTCCTTTTTCTTCGCCGCCATGATGCCCTTCAGTGTGGCGTAGCGAACTTTGTTGATGCCGGATTGAATCGAGAGGACGGCGGGCAGCGGGCACTCGATGTGCTGGAACCAACCAGCTTCCAGCTCGCGCTTGAGCCGCATTTTTCCGTCTTGCGCTTCGATGGCCATGATGATCGTTGCGTGCGGAAGGTCGAGCAGGCCGGCGAGAAGCACGCCGGTCTGGCCAAATCCGTGATCGTCGCTCTGCAAACCCGTAAGAACGAGATCGACTTTTTCTTTCTTGATCGCCGCAGCGAGATACGTCGCGGCGCCGAGCGGATCGAGCTGAGCAAAATTATCGTCGGCGATGTGAATGCCGCGATCCGCGCCTTTCGCCAGCGCTTCTTTGATCGTTTGCTTCACGCGCTCCGGTCCCATCGACAGTGCGACGACTTCGCCGCCGTGCTTCTCCTTCAGCCGCAGCGCCTCTTCGAGCGCGTAGCTATCGGGCTCATTCATCTCAAAGCCGATGTCGGATTCCTTGATCCAATTGCCATTGATCGAAAGCGGCGCATCTTTGGCAGGGACTTGCTTGATACAGACGATGATGTTCATCGGATTTCCTTGATGGACCGGTGAAAGTCAGTGAACGATGCTTGCCGCCGGGCGGGCTGGAGTTATTTCCCGGACCAGCGCTTGAAAATCAAAGCGGCGTTGGTGCCGCCGAAACCGAACGAGTTCGAGAGCGCGTATTCCACTTCCGCTTTGCGCGCGACGTTGGGAACGTAGTCGAGATCGCACTGCGGATCGGGCGTTTCGAGATTGATCGTCGGCGGAACAATCTGATCGCGCAATGCCAGCACGCTGATGCCGGCTTCAAGGCCGCCAGCGCCGCCGAGCAAATGACCCGTCATCGATTTCGTGGAGCTGACCGGCATCTTCTTCGCGCGTTCGCCGAAGACGCGCTTTACGGCGATCGTTTCAAGCACGTCGCCAATCGGCGTCGAAGTTCCGTGCGCGTTTACATAACCGATATCGTCGGGAGAAAGCTTCGCGTCTTTCAGCGCAGCCTTCATGACGCGATATGCGCCATCGCCATTTTCGGCGGGCTGCGTAATGTGATACGCATCTCCGGACATTCCGTAGCCAACAATTTCCGCAAGGATCGGCGCATTGCGCTTCTGCGCGTGTTCCAGCGACTCGAGAATCAGAATTCCGGAACCTTCGCCAACGACGAAGCCATCGCGTTGCGCGTCGAAAGGACGGCTGGCGTGCGCGGGATCATCATTGCGCGTCGAAAGAGCCTTCATCGAAGCGAACCCGCCGACACCCATCGGCGTAATCGTCGCTTCGGTACCGCCACAAATCATCATTTCCGCGGCGCCGCGCTCGATGATCTTGAAAGAATCGCCAATCGCATGAGCGGAAGCCGAACACGCCGTCGCGGTCGCGGAGTTCGGTCCGCGCGCGCCGTAGCGAATCGAAATATGCCCAGAAGCGAGATTGACGATCGCAGACGGAATAAAGAATGGCGAAATTTTCCCGGGTCCGCCCTGCACGAGCTTCCAGTGTTCGCGCTCGATGATGTCGAATCCGCCGATGCCGCTGGAAACGTAAACCCCAACCTCATCGAGATCGTTTTCGGTTTCCTTCGACCAGTTCGCCATCTTGGCGGCGAAATCAGCCGCAGCCAGAGCCACCTGAATGAAGCGGCCCATTTTCTTGAGTTCTTTTTTCTCAATCCAACGGAAAGGGTCGAAGTTCTTCACTTCGCCGGCGATGGTGCAGTCGAAACCAGTGGTGTCAAAGAGCGTAATGGTGCCGATGCCGCTTTGGCCGGCGACGAGATTTTTCCAGCTCTCATCGGTCCCGATGCCCAGCGCGCAGACCAGCCCTACGCCCGTTACAACAACGCGGCGAGTCACAGGATTCTGCTCCCTGATGGAGTGATGAAACTCAGCGGTCCCTTACTTTCCCTTGGAGTGCTTGTCGATGTAATCGACGGCGTCTTTCACAGTGGTCATTTTTTCGGCGTCTTCGTCCGGGACCTCAATGCCAAAAGCTTCCTCGAAAGCCATGACCAATTCGACCTGGTCCAGCGAGTCGGCACCGAGATCGTCCACAAAGGACGCGGTGGGGGTAACTTCGGCTTCGTCCACGCCGAGCTGTTCGACAATGATCTGCTTTACGCGCTCTTCAACGCTGGCCATTCCTGTATCCTCCACGATCTGCGTATCGTCGTGCTGGTTTAATGAGTGTGAGTACTCGAAACGCTCGGACTGCGCTACCCCGCAAATGATTCGACCCGTTTTTTGTAACCCGAACATTCTAGTTAGGCTGTAACGCAAGGTCAACTTTTGCGCAGCAAATTTGCAGTCTCCCTTGTCATCGTCTCCGTGAATCGGTCTCACGTCAGGTGCATGCCGCCGTTGACGTTGAGGACGTGGCCGGTGATGTAGGCGGCTTCGTCGCTGGCGAGGAAAACGATTGCGGCGGCGACGTCGCGCGGCGAACCCATGCGGCCGAGCGGGATGCGCGTCTTCAGTTCTTCTTTAACCTTGTCGGGAAGCACGTCGGTCATCGGGGTTTCGATGAATCCGGGCGCCACGGCGTTGACGGTGACGTTGCGCGACGCGATTTCGATGGCGACGGCCTTCGTGAGGCCAATGAGCCCGGCTTTTGCGGCGACGTAATTCGCCTGGCCGGCGTTGCCGGACTGCGCGACGACGCTGCTGATGTTAATGATCCGGCCGGCCCGGGCGCGCATCATCGTCGAAAGAGCTTGCTGAATGCAGAGATGGGCGCCGGTGAGATTGGTTTTCAGGACCGCTTCCCAATCGTCAGGCTTCATGCGCATGGAAAGGCCGTCGCGCGTGATGGCGGCGTTGTTGACAAGGATGTCGAGGCGGCCGAACTTGTCGAGCACTTGCTTGAAGCCGGCTTTAACTTGCTCGGTGTCGGCGACGTCCATTCTTACGGCGAGCGCTATGCCACCGGCGGATTCGATTTCAGCGACGAGCGACGCGAGCTTTTCTTCGTTGCGCGCTGCGACGGCGACTTTCGCGCCGGCTTGTGCCAACGCCAGAGCCGTGTCGCGACCGATGCCTTGGGACGCGCCGGTGATGAGAGCTACTTTGTCTTTCAGGCTAAACATTTCGATGATTGCCTCAGTGACGAGTAACTGCGCCAGTGTTGCGTAATGCGCAGAAGGCTTTTACCACAGAGGGCGCAGAGTTCACAGAGCCGGAACTATGCTGATGCGATTATGCTGCGTCGGCGCGTGATTGAGCGATTTTTTCGACCGTGGTCGCGAGGCTCTTTTCGTCCTCGACGTTGAGAGTGCCAACGGAGCGCTCGATCTGGCGAAGCAAGCCAGTCAAGACACGGCTCGGGCCGACTTCGACGAACGTGTTCACGCCTTCCTCAATGAGTTCGCGGACAGATTCTTCCCAGCGCACGGGCATCGTGACTTGGCGAATCAAAGCGTCGCGCGCTTCGTCGCCGCTAGTTTCGGTGTCGGCATCAACGTTGGTGACGAGCGGAAATTTGAGCGCGGCAAATTCGGTCTTGCGCAGATCCTTTTCGAGCTTTTCCTGAGCAGGCATCATCAGCGCGCAGTGGAATGGCGCAGATACTGCCAGAATGACGGCGCGCTTTGCACCGAGTTGCGATGCGATTTCAACAGCGCGCTTCACAGCGTCGGCATTGCCGGAAATCACAGTCTGTTCGGGCGAGTTCAGATTCGCGGGCGAGCAAACTTTGCCCTCTGCGGCGCGCTTGCAGGCGTCGGTGACCACTGCGGGTGACAAACCCATGATCGCAGCCATCGCGCCTTCGCCGGCCGGAACAGCTTCCTGCATGTACTTGCCGCGCTTGTGAACGATCTTCACCGCGTCGGAAAATTTCAGTGAACCGGCCGCGACCAGTGCGGAATATTCACCGAGACTGTGGCCGGCGACGAAATCAGGAGTGATTCCCTTCTCAGCAAGCACTCGATAGATCGCGACGGAGCACGTAAGAATCGCAGGCTGCGTGTTGGCAGTTTGCTTGAGATCTTCCTCAGAGCCTGCGAAGCACATCTGCGAAATTGAAAAGCCGAGCGCTTTGTCGGCTTCGTCAAAAACAGCCTTTGCCGCCGGATATTTGTCGGCGAGTTCCTTACCCATTCCGGGGTACTGCGAAGCCTGCCCCGGAAATACGAATGCGATTTTCCCCATCTTTGTTCCTTTTCCTGCTGCTACGAGCGCATCGCGATTCGATCGGGATGCACGCCCGCGGCTGAGAGCCCCTGTTCAATCTTTTCGTTCATGCGCGAACGCGCCAGCCCGGCGGCAACGCGAATCGCGTTTTTCACCGCGGCCGCGTTCGACCGGCCATGTCCGATCACGCAAACACCGCGCACACCGAGCAGCGGCGCCCCGCCATACTCGGCATAGTCGATCTTTTTCTTCAGTCCCTTGAAAGCGCCCTGCGATAGCATCGCGCCAAACTGCGAAACCAGCGAGCTCTTCAGCGATTTCTTCAACACCTCAAAAATCTGAAGCGCCAGGCCTTCGCAAATTTTCAACGCGATGTTTCCCACAAATCCGTCGCATACGATCACATCAACTTCACCTGAAAATAAGCCGCCGCCTTCGACGTTGCCGACAAAGTGCACCGGACTTTTTTTCAGACGGTTGTAAACTTCGCGCGTCAGCTCGTTACCCTTGATCTCTTCTTCGCCGACGGAGAGCAAACCGACGCGCGGCCTGCGATGACCGAACGTCGCGCGGTAATAAATATCTCCCATCACCGCAAACTGAACGAGATGCTCGGGCTTGGAATCGACGTTGGCTCCGACGTCGAGCAAAACCGAAACGCCACCTTTGGCGTTCGGAAACGGCGCCGCCAATGCAACGCGATCGACCGATTCCAGCGTGCCGAGCAAAAACCGCGAAACCGTCATCACCGCGCCGGTGTTCCCAGCGCTGACCAATCCATCGGCCTTCGTCTCGCGCACGAGCCGCGCAGCTACGTGTACCGAACTGTCTTTCTTCCGCCGAAAAGCCTGCGCCGGGTGATCGTCCATCGTGATCACTTCGCTCGCCGGAACGACTTCGATAGGCAGATTCGGCGTGGCGTGCTTTGCCAATTCGGCGCGAATGACCGCCGGTTGCCCAACCAGCAGGATACGCACGCCAAATTCACGTGCAGCCAGCACACTGCCTTCGACTTCGGGACGGGGAGCATGGTCTCCGCCCATGGCATCAACCGCAATTGTGATCATGTAGGGCTTCGATCAGGCAATTCCGGAAAAAGCGCCGGTGAAAGGCTGCCACTTTCTCTGCAGATGTACGTTTGGGCTCCGCAGACGAACTCTTAGGCCTGGATGTCTTGGACCGCTTTGCCCTTGTAATAGCCGCAATGAGGGCAGACCTGATGGGGCTGCTTCATTTCATGGCAATTGGGGCACTTCGCGAGCGCCGGCTTGACCAGAAAATCGTGGGCGCGGCGGGTGCTGGTGCGGCGCTTGGAATGCCGGCGTTTTGGGTTAGGCATGACACTACTCCTCGTTCCGACCTGATAAGGCCGGATTGTATGGGCTTTTGGCCCTGAAACCTATTGTTTTTTCAGCCAGTCCTGCTTCAGGCGCGCCAAAGGCGCGAGTCGCGGGTCTGTCGAATGAGTCTCGCAGCGGCACTCTTCGTGATTCAGATTTGCGCCGCAATTGGGGCAGAGTCCGCGGCAGTCACTGCGGCAGATGACCTTCATCGGCAAAGCCAACAAAACCTGCTCACGAAGTACGTCTGCCAGGAACAACCCTTCCCCTTGAAAAAACCCAATCTCTGCGTCGCCTTCCTTCAACTGCGCCTCTTCGGGACGCTCCCCGTGCGGCAACGGGCTATAGAAAAGATCGAAAGAGCGATGCACTTCATCGACAACCGGCTCGAGGCAACGAGCGCACACCATCTCAACCTTAGTCTCGATTTCGCCGGTAATCCGAATCTGGCCTTCGATCAGTTCCGCGGTCGCCGTAACTTCCAGCGGTTCGATCTGCTTCACTTCCGTGGTCTGGTAATCGATGCTGCCGGGCGCGTAACTCTTGCGGATGACCTGTTTCCGGACAGCAAGGTCCTTGATATCAAGAAACATGTCTGCGGCGCCTCCGGCGCTGACGCTCATGCTTTCTCATTATTGGGGCGGTTTGCCGCCAAGTCAAGGAAGCGTGGAGGCTTCTCGTTAAAACGAGTTTCCTGGAATTACCGCTGCGCTACTGGCAACCTTGTGTTTCGAGTTCGTAGAGACGCAACCGCGCTTCGCGATTGCCTTTGTCGGCCGCGGCCTTCATCAGAACCTTAGCTTGATCGCAATTCTTATTGACGCCTGCTCCGCGCGCAAAGCGCTCAGCCAGCGAGACTTCCGCTGACACAGACCCCCCTTGAACCGCGCCCCAGAGGGCTTCGACGCTATCGGTTTCGCTCCAATTCGGCTCGGACTTCTGCGCGGCTGCATTCTGCCGGTCCAGTGCCGAAACGGAACGGTCGGAGACGTTGGAGGCGTTAGGCGAGGTCGTGTCCGCCGATTGCGACTTCGATGTAGGCAGCTTCGCCGTATCGTCAACAGCCTTCTTTGACTCAGCGACCGGATCGGACTCTGGAATCGCGGCACCCAAACTCTTGTCGGCCGAATCGGCTGTTGTGCCATCCGGCTTCGTGGCGGGAGGAACTGTGTCTACCGGCTTATCCGACGGGACGACCGTCGACGCCTTGGTCTTGCCGCTAAGCGTCTCGCCTACCCAGATGAGCGAACTCCCAACTTCCTTCTGGTAGACGACACCCAGCGCGAGCAGAGCGATCACCATCGCCGTAACGGCAAGTCCGCGCCAAACGGCGGTCGATCTGCCCTGTTGCGGATCGGGATAAGGAACGATCGCTTCCGTAAATGGCGAGCCGAATCTGGGTTCATTGGCAACGGGATAGCCGAGTGAGCTTGCATTCGCCCAGGCAGGTCTCACCGGCGGTGCTTCCTGCTGCGGAATCCTGATGCTCGGCGCCGCTTCGCGCGGCTGCTGCAAATACGGATCCGGTGCAACGTTGGGGCGGGCAGGCCGCGGGCTAGCAGCCGCGCCAGCAGCGGCTGCGGACGCTGCCGCCGCCGAAGCGAAGCCATATTCCAGAGGCGCGTTTGTCTCTTCCAGCCACGACCGAATTTCCTTGCGCGCTTCCGGAGGAAGATTGATGAAGCGAAGTCCGCCCATAACGCCGGACTCATCGGCCCAGGTAATTTCGGCGTCGCCGGCAATGCGACGTCCGCCATTGATCTGAAATCCGAAGCGCGACTCACCGATCTTGACCGGCGTAATCGCCTGAAATCCGCAACCCTCTTCGGAGAGATTCAGCATCACGCCGCCGTTCTCGCGCCCCAACTCCAGATACACCAACTGTTGAGTGCGCCTACGAACGATCGCGCGTTTATTCTGGTTCATCGTTTCGACTTTCACATCCGCCTCAGCGACCTCAGTGACTGCGCCGAACATGGAGAGAAAACCAGGACGCTTGGAGGCACAGTCCGCTGTACCCTTCATTCTATCCGAGACGAATGCATCTGACATCGTTAATATTTTCTCCCCAGGAGTGAAGGGGGATTTCAGCTCCCGCCTGTGGAAATCAAACTGAGCCCGCTTCGCCGCGCCCCTATGAGGGACAAGAGCCGCAACTGCGAGTCGAGATACGCGGCGTTGCCTTCGGGCAAAGCCCGTCATTCCTGTCACTTACTCGCGCCCTGATTGAATCATTCAGGGTGGTGGTGGGAAATACAGGGTTCAGGGGACGGCGGTAGGTACTCGAACCTGTATTTTGGCCGTATAGTCACGAGGTATGGGCGACGCGCACCGACAGGGGCCGAGTACTAAGGTCCCGGCTGAGGCTTCCAGAAGGGCTACAATACGGCGGTTGCGCCGGTCCCAACTTCCGGTGGGAACGATAGCTCTGGCCCGATATTTGATCGGCAAGATCGTCGTCCGGGACCTTCCCGGCCTGCGAATGGCAGGTCGGATCGTCGAAACGGAGGCGTACCCCCCAAGGGACCCGGCGGCTCATCACTATCGTGGTCCGACCCCGCGGAATCAGGCCATGTACCTCCAGCGGGGTCACGCCTACATCTACTTTTCGTATGGCAACCATTTCATGCTGAATGTCAGCGCGGAAGTGCCCGGCGTTGCCGGCGGTATATTGATTCGCGCGCTCGAGCCGCTGGAGGGCATCGCCGAGATGGAGCGGATGCGCGGCACCAATCGCCTTTACGACCTCACTCGCGGTCCCGGCCGACTGGCGCAAGCGCTCCACATCGATCGCAGCGTCAATGGGATTGATCTCTGTGCGCCGGGTCCGTTGTGGCTGGGCGAGGTCGCGCCAGAGCGCGCCCCGGACGCCGAGAATCTCGACCTTGATCGCCGCGTGCGCATGGGAGTCAGCCGCCGCATCGGCATCACGAAGGCCGCACACCGCCTCTTGCGCTTCTACGAGCGTGGAAATCGATTCGTCAGTGGCACCGCGCGTTTGCGCGCGTAAAGTCGACTTGCCGCTTTCCGTCTACAGCATTTGCCTGACGTTGCCCGCCTTAGAGTCACAGAAATGCCCCATTTACCAAATGCCGACCATGCTTGACGTAACGAAATTGCACTGGTACCTGCAAGCGTATGATGTTTGTCAGACATCTAAAAACCTGGGGGATACACGCATGTCTGACAGCTGGCGCGACTCCGAAGGCCAAGTTATCGACGGGCAGTTTCCGCTCGTCAAGTTCAAGGCCGCCACCGACCACAGCGTTGTGTTTTCGACACTCCGCGGCAAGGACAAAAGCGAGAAGGCCGCAATCAAGTTTATTCAGGCAGATGCCTCTAACGCCGACGATCAACTCGCGCGATGGAGGCACGCCGCACAGCTTTCTCACCCGAATTTGATCAAGGTGTACGAATCAGGTCGCTGCCAGCTCGCAGGACTCGATTTGTTGTACGTGGTGATGGAACAGACGCAAGAGAATCTCGGTGAATTCCTGCCGCAGCGCGCTCTGAGCCCGGACGAAACGCACGACATGCTCGAGCCGTTCGTCGATGCGTTGGCGTATCTGCACGGCAAGGGCTTCGCCCACGGCCGCATCAAGCCAGGAAATATTCTTGCGATCGACGATCAACTGAAATTGTCGAGCGATTCGATTTGCCGCGAAGCCGACATGCAGATCGGCGCCGGCAAGCCGGACATTTTCGTCGCGCCGGAGACAAACGGAAGAGCGACGAAAGCAGGCGATTCGTGGTCGCTCGGCGCGACTATCGTCGAATCGTTGACGCAACGCCGCCCGGAAGAAACAGCTGGCGATCCAGGCTTTCCCGATAGCGTGCCGCAGCCTTTTCTCGACATCGTACGCAACACGTTGCGCCGCGACGCGAAATCACGGTGGACCGTCGCGGAAATTTCCGATCGGTTGAATCCGAAAGCAGCGCCTGAGACGGTCGAGACAGCCGCGGTCGTCGCGCCGTCCCCATCAACGTCCCAAGCCGCAGGCGCGAAGCCCGCGCCCACAGCAGCACCCGCGGCCGTCGCGATCGCGGAGTTGCCGAAGCCGACTCCATCGAAGTCCTCCGGCTCCCTTTCCGCAGCAGCGAGTGCGGGCACAGCGACTGCCGTTGCAATCGCTCCCGTGGCGGTTGAACCCAAAGCCGTGCCGCTCGCGAAGCCGACGAAAAGTATCGATCCGCTGTCTGTGCCGCTTTCCAACGTCGCTCCCAAATTCGACGCGGGGAAGAGTTCCAGCAAAGGCTGGTACATCGCGATTCTGCTACTGATCGCAGGCGCAGCCGCCGCGTGGTATTACGTTCCGCAGGTCCGCGAATTCACGCAGAGCGTGATCTCAAATGCGCCTGCTGCTCCGCCCTCGGCGCAACCCGCGCAGCCTACTTCATCGGCGCCGGCAGCGCAGCCCGCGGCCGAGCCCGCGCAGCCGCCTGCAGACAGCAAGCCTGACGCA
>Ga0206939_10186_pt1 | contig 17045 bp, 10 predicted proteins | sample Alteio_BWOrgHeat_10_FD_152921 | JGI IMG/M metagenome (GOLD analysis project Ga0206939, IMG submission 152921) | Enriched cells from forest soil in Barre Woods Harvard Forest LTER site, Petersham, Massachusetts, United States -... | ecosystem: Environmental > Terrestrial > Soil > Temperate forest >... | reverse complement strand
CTGAAGTGTTTACGAGCTTTGTCCGGCCACGGATCTCGATCCATTCTCCCTTTCTCAATTCAAATTGCGTGTCGGGGCGGTCGTCGGATCCGTACAAGGTCAGCGCCAAGGTGCTGAAGAATTGGATGCCGGGGGAATCGCTGGGCTTGACGAGGCGCAGCCAGATCTCCATCGGTTGGTAATTGTAATTCTGGGAGGCGTCGGGCGGTTCCAAGTCGGCAAGATTGAAAGCGACGGGCGGGCGCTGCGCAGTGGAACCGGTGTTGGTGATGGCGATGGTGAAGATGACATCGTCGCCGACGGCGTACTCGGTCTTGTCGAGCGACAGCAGCGATACGCGGAGCGGAGGATTGCCCAGGATGCCGCCACATCTTCCGCCGAGCTGGATTCCGGGCGGGAACGGCTTAGGTTGGCGGACGCGATCTTTGGGTGACTGGGTGGAGAAATCGTAGGAGGCGACACGCTGTGCGCGAGCGGTGGTGGCGCTCAGCGCGAGAGCGATTACTGCGAAGGCGAGGGCGAGGAGGCGACGAAGCATCAGGGATGTCCCATGGTGAATGTATGACGACGTGGTACTTGTGCCAATAGTACGAAGGGGGAGTGAATCTGTGCGACCAAAGGGATGAAGGAAAAGCAGATTCATCGGGCGAAGGAAGGCCGATGGCGCAGGATAACTCACTTTGGGGATGATAGCTTTGAGTTAGGTGCGGCGGACGAGAGGAGGAGAGAAAGTCAAAACCCGCACCCTTGAAAAGCGCAAGGATGCGGCACCCAAAGGCCATAACCGAGGAAGAGAAGAGACATTTCTCTCTTCGCGAGCCGACGCGTTCGCAGGAAGCGAACGCGAAGAAAAGGCGTCGGCTCGCTCCGCTCGAAATGACAGTTTGGGTGATGTCGGTCGGTTTGAGGAACGAAGGAAAGTTGCGGCCTACCGTCTGCGATTCCGTTTTCAACTTCGGTTTTTTCTGGCGTTTGACTCCGTCTCACGCGAGGGCTATCTTTCGGGCAGGTTGGAGACTGTTCAGGAGAGAGGCAGAACATGATGCGGATGCGATGGATGGGGATGGGGCTGGCGGGGTTTGCGGTGGTGATGGGGATGGCGGCGTGCGGGGGGTCGGAGCAGGCGCCGCAGAATCCGGCGCCGGGAGCGGCGATGACGGCGGATACGCGGGCGGCGGACGAAGAGGCGATCCGCGCGGCGGATCTGGCGTGGTCGAAGGCGGCGGGAGATAAGGATGCGGCGAAGATGGCGACGTTTTATGCGGAGAACGCCGTCGTGATGGCGCCAGGGATGGCGGCGGTGAAGGGGCGCGATGCGATCCAGCAGGCGATGGCGGGGATGATGCAGGATCCGAACTTCGCGCTGTCGTTTGCGCCGACGAAGATCGTGGTGGCGAAGGGCGGCGACATGGCGTACGAGATTGGCGATTTCCAGATGACGACGAGCGACAAGAAAAAGAAGCCGAGCACGATGAAGGCGACGTATGTGGTCGTGTGGGGCAAGCAGCTGGATGGCGCGTGGAAGGCGCTGGTGGACGCGCCGACGACGACGGGGGATTGACGCCTGAGCGGCGCAGGGCTCGTTCGCGAGGGCGAGCCCTATTCCCTGCTGTTTCTTTCTTCGGGAATCGCGAGGCCTGAAATTCGCTTGGGATGTTGCTGCGGTGTTAAAATGGGCGTGCGACGCTGACGAGGCTAAAGTATGGCTGGCAAAACACTTTACGAGAAGATTTGGGATAGTCATGTGGTGCACGAGGAGCCGGGAAAGCCGGCTCTTATTTATATTGATAGGCATTTGATCCATGAGGGGACTTCGCCGCAGGCGTTTGCGGGATTGCGGGCGGAGGGGCGCACGGTGCGGCGGCCGGACCTGACGTTTGCGGTGATGGATCACTCGGTGCCGACGGTGTCGAAGGATCGGCTGCTGCCGATCGTGGATGAAGCGGCGCGGCTGCAGTTTGATGCGCTGGAGAAAAACTGCAAAGAGTTTGGCGTGCGGCTGTTTGACATGCACAGCGCGAATCAGGGCATCGTGCATGTGATCGGGCCGGAGCTGGGGATTACGCAGCCGGGGCAGACGGTGGTGTGCGGGGACTCGCATACGTCGACGCATGGGGCGTTTGGGACGCTGGCGTTTGGGATTGGGACGAGCGAAGTGGAGCATGTGCTGGCGACGCAGTGCCTGGTGCAGTCGCGCTCGAAAACGATGAACATCGTGGTGAACGGTAAACGGCCGAAAGGCGTGACCGCGAAGGACATCGTGCTCGCGATTATCGGGAAGATCGGGATCAGCGGCGGGAATGGGCACGTGGCGGAGTACAGCGGCGAAGCGATTCGCGGACTGTCGATGGATGGGCGGATGACGGTTTGTAACATGACGATTGAAGGCGGCGCGCGCGCGGGGATGGTGGCGCCAGATGAGACGACGTTTGCTTATTTGGAAGGGCGGCCGTTTGTTCCTCGCGGCGCGGCGTTTCAGGAGGCGGTTGCGCGGTGGAAGCAGTTAGTGACGGATAAGGATGCGAAGTTCGACACCGTTGTGACGCTGGATGCGAAGGATCTGGTGCCGCAGGTTACCTGGGGGACGAATCCGGGGATGGTGAGCGGCGTGACGGCGCGCGTGCCGGAGCCGGGGTCGTTCAGCGATCCGAACGATCAGAAGGCGACGGAGCGGGCGCTGATTTATATGGGCTTGAAGGCGGGAACGCCGATTGTGGATATTCCGATTGATCGCGTGTTTATTGGGTCGTGCACGAATTCGCGGATCGATGATTTGCGGGCGGCGGCGCATTTGGTTGAGGGCAAGCATGTGGCTCGGAGCGTGAAACAGGCGCTGGTGGTGCCGGGGTCGCGCGGGATCAAGACGCAGGCGGAGAAGGAAGGGCTGGATAAGATTTTCACGGAGGCGGGATTCGAATGGCGCGATGCGGGGTGCAGCATGTGCATCGGCATGAATGATGATGTGCTGCCGGCGCATGAGCGGAGCGCTTCGACTTCGAATCGGAATTTTGAAGGGCGGCAAGGGCGGGATTCGCGGACGCATCTGGTCTCGCCGGTGATGGCGGCGGCGGCGGCGATTGCGGGGCATTTTGTGGATGTGAGGGAGTTTGATGTGGCGAATGTGGAATAGAGGCTGAGAGTTGGAATGGTTGCAGGTGTGAAGGCTGAGATCCTTCGGCGCCCTTCCGGCGCCTCAGGATGACAAGATTGAGTGAGAGCGCAGACGTGATGACGATCTTGAGAAAATGCGGAGAAATAAATGCAACCGTTTAGCACACATACGGGGATGGTGATGCCGCTGGATCGGGTGAATGTGGATACCGATCAGATGGTGCCAAAGCAGTTTTTGAAGGCGCTGACGCGAGAAGGGTTTGGGCGGATTTTGTTTTATGACTGGCGGTATTTCAATCCGGGGGAGAGGCCCAATCCGGATTTTGTGATGAATTTTCCGCGGTATAAGGGCGCGAGCGTTTTGCTGGCGCGGGCGAATTTTGGGTGCGGGTCGAGCCGCGAGCATGCGCCGTGGGGAGTGAAGGATTACGGGTTCCGCGTGATTCTAGCGCCGAGCTATGCGGACATTTTTTATAACAACTGCTTCAAGAATGGGATTTTACCGGCGACGCTGACGGAAGAGCAGATCGAGGAGCTATTCAAGCGGACGGAAAAAGAAGAAGGTTATTCGCTGACGATCGATCTGCCGAATCAGACGGTGAGCGACAAGCATGGGCTGAAATATCAGTTCGATATCGTGCCGTCGCGCAAAGAAGTGCTAATCAAGGGGCTTGACGATATCGGGACGTCGATGCAGCACGCGCACAAGATTGATTCCTACGAAGGCGCGAACAAGCATGTTCACCATGCGACGATGCATACGCCTGTAGACGTGAAACATTACGCGCACAAGAACTAACGGTGAACAGCGCTTGTTGTGACGCTGCTTTGCCAGCGCCAAGCGACGCTTCTTGCGAAAAATTTCTCGGAGTTTTGGGGATATGTCCTGCGTATCTCCCGCTTCGGGTTGCATGTTTCGCGGCTCGTTCGAATTGAGCATCGTGCGCTCTCCCGGTGAGCTCAGCCCAAAAGCTTCAGAAGAAAAATGCAGGCGGCGATGACGAGAAGGACGAAAGCCCAACCCTTCCACCGCGACGACTCTTCTTCGTAGGAATCCGACCCAACCATCGTGAAGTTCTCCGCTTCTTGGAACCCCGACGCATTCCACCCGCATTGGCTAGGCCAGAAACGCGAATGGCAGCGCCGGGGTGGTCCGATCGACTGCTGATTGGTTGAAAGGTAGCGAGAGTGCTGGAATAATTCCTGACCGAAATGGGAAGAAAATAGGAAATCGAGGAGAACCGGGGTATACTCCGCGCTCAAGTCCCCCGGATTCCTACCTAATGTACGTTCTCGGCTCAAGTTATCTGGACACTGAAAAGCAACTGCTGGTGACGGCGGAAGGAACAGTCACGCTCCAGCGGAAGCCCTATCTGGTATTGCTACACCTGATCGAAAACCGTCACAGGATGATTACACGTGAGGAGTTGCTGGAACGCTTCTGGGATGGACAGGAAGTTTACGACCAGAGCGTGAGCAAGGCGATCGGGAGCATCCGGAAGGCGTTTGGGGAAACGCGGACGAGTTCGAAATTTATCGAGACAAGGTGGGGCGGAGGATACCGATACGTCGGGCCGTTTACCGAAGGGTCGGCGGGAGAGCCGATCGGGGGAAGCGAGGCGACAGCAGCTGCCCGCGAAATTGTTGAGCCGCCAGCGGGTCTGGAATTCATGGATGGCGATGCGGACAAGGTGGACGATATTCGAACGGCAGAGCCGCCGGTCGCGGTGCCTACTTCGATTGTGGTCCCTTCCGGGAAGAGTTCGGGGCGGACGGTCCGAGTTTTTCTTGCGGCTGCGGTGATTATTGCCGGGGCGGTGTTGGCAATCATCGGGATGGAACGGTGGAGGCATCCGAGTGAGACCGAGGTGGCGGCGTCGGATGGTGATCCGATGCGATCGGTGGCGGTACTTCCCTTCGGAGTGGATCAGCGGAACGCGGAGGATTCGTACTTGGGGGTCGGTTTTTCGGATGCGATTGCGGACAGGCTCAAGACGGTGGAGCGGCTGACGGTGCGCTCTTCGTCCACGATCCGAGCGGTGTTGGGGACGGAGCCGGACGCCAAGACGGCGGCGGAAAGACTGCGCGTCCAAGCGGTCGTTGATGGAAACCTGCATCGCGAAGCCGGGAAAATTATTGTGAAAGTGCGGGTCATCGGGCCGGCAGGTAAAGAAGTCTGGTCGCAGACATTCAGCGCGAACAACGAGAACATTTTCAGCGCGGAAGATTCGATCGCGAAGCAGGTTCTGACGGCGATCCTGCCGCACTTCCAAGGGCAGCCGGTCCGGGCGCCGGCGGGGCCGGAGACGGCGAAGTACGACGCCTACGAGAAGTATATGAAGGCGGAGTTTTTCGCGACGAACCGAAGCCGAGGGTCGCTTACGAAAGCGGTCGATCTGCTGAACGAAGCAATCCAGATCGATCCGAACTACGCGCGGGCGTATGCGGCGCTGGCGAATTGTCTGCAACTGATCGGCTTCTACGAGTATCTGCCTCCGTCGGAGGCGTATCCAAAGGCAGAAGAAGCGGCGCGCAAGGCGATGTCGCTGGATAAATCGAACGCGGAAGCGCATGTGGCAATGTTGTCTGCGCTGACCGACTACGAGCACGACTGGGTGGGAGCGGAACGCGAATTCAAAGCGACTGTGGCGATCGATCCGAACTACGCGGCTGCGTATCAATATTACGGATTTGCGCTGCTGGGGATGGGGCGCGGCGAGGAAGCGGTGGCGGTGACGAAACGGGCGCAGGAGCTCGATCCGGTTTCGCCGAGCGTGCAAACATCTCTGGCGTGGGCGTTGTTTCTGATGCGGAGGAATGAAGAGTCGGCGCGGGAATGCAAACGGGCGCTGGAGCTTTATCCGGATTTTATACCGGCGCATCAACTGCTGGGGATCGTGTACGGACAACTGGATGATGGCAAGGCGGCGCTGGCGGAACTCAGCGAGGCCGAGGCGTTAGAGCGGGATAATCCGATCACGCTGATTCTGATGACGTACGAGCTTGCGCGAACCGGGAAGACCGCGGAAGCAAAGCAGTCGCTGCATGCCGCGCTCGCGAGTCCGGGTGGTTCAGTGGTGCCGGACTACTATATTTCGGCGGCGTGGACGGAAATTGGAGATAAGGCGAAGGCGCTGGAATCGTTGAAGCGGGCGGATCAGCATCATTCGAATTGGTTGATTTATTTGCCGTACGATCCGCGGTTCGATCCGTTGCGGAGCGATCCGGGATTCCGGGCGGCGTTTCAGAAGAGTGCGACGCGGAAGGATGTTGCGCTTTCGGCTCGAAAGTAAATTCCCACCCACGCATTCGTTTTCCATCCATTTCCATTTGGAAACGACTCAAAACGTCGAAAACTGGAAAATCGAAAACCCCGTCCTTCGGCATCCAGCATTATTGAGGTTAGATTGTCGGCTTCACGACCTTCGGATGTGGGGTCGATTACCGCAACCGGAAATTCGGTCAACACGATCCGAACGTGCCGTGGCACTTGTCGGCAACGGCGTTATCAGTCTTTCGGTGCCACTCAATAAATTTACGGTGGCTGTTGGCTTCGGTAATTGGGTTTACGTGGTGTTATGGGGCTTTGGAGGTAATCCGGGGAAGCGACGATTGGGCTGGATCCTTGTGGGAGGCGCACGCTGGGGATTCGCCGGATTGGATGAGGACGGCGGTCCGTTGTGCGGCGAGTTCGTCGGAGTTGTTGCAAAGGGCGTGACCCATTTCGTGGCGGATTGCAAGGTCAAGGAGCGCGGGGATCGACATATTCCACGCTGCGGAGAGTTGAACTGCGCGGACGGAAGAGTCGAGTAACAAGGCTTCGTCGAAGTAGGTCTCCCTCGCGGGTAGGTACGTTAGCGCCGGCACATCCGGGGAGAAGAGGCGATCGGATAGGGCCTTCTTCCAGTCGTTCGAACGGACCACAACCCAGGTCCACTCGCCGAGGGCACCGATGGGGTATTTCTGGAGGACGACGCGGAGGGCTTCGGTCCGGGCGCGGCATTGGGCGTTCGTGTAGCCGATGTTGCAAATGATGTGTAGCACCGAGGCGTGGGTCTGAGCGGTAGCGGGGGCCTGAACCGGGGAGAGATCCTGCGCCCGAGCCTGACTCTGATTTTCGGATTGAGCTTGGGATTGAGCAGTAACCCGAATGCTCAATCCGCCGGTCAGAATAATCAACAGCAAAACTCTGGCTAGATTCACGAGGCACCCCCCTGGGTGCTCGCAAAATCGGCGAAGCCGACAAGTGGATCAATGCAGCGGAGTTCACATCGGGTTCATTTGTGTTTCACAGTGTGAGAGACTGAAAATACGGTACTTACGAGAGTAGTGACTTCGTTTTTGTGATACGCTTTCGCCCACCAGCAGGTCTCCGTGAGTGACAGGGCCGAACCATTGAAGAACTCCGGCAAGGCGCAGAGCATCCGCTTCGGTCCTTTCCTCGCGGATTTAGATAGTCAGGAACTTTTCAAGAATAAAATACGACTGAAGATACCCGGGCAGTCCTTTCGGGTCTTGGCGCTGTTGCTGGGCAAGCCCGGCGTGCTTGTTACGCGGGAAGAGCTGCAGCAATCGATGTGGCCTTCGGACACCTTCGTCGATTTCGATCACGGGCTGAGCGCCGCGGTGAACCGGCTGCGGGATGCGCTGGGGGACTCGGCCGACAATCCGCGGTATATCGAGACGCTGCCGAGGCGGGGCTACCGGTTCATTGGGGAGATTGGTCCAGCGGACCAAGGCAATACCGGGAATGATGTCGAGGGCGGCGTTGAGGAATTGACTGCAGCCGACGCTTCCGACGCGTCAAACGGTGTCGGGCACGCTCGTCGATCGAAGAAAACGATGGTGGTGGGTGTCGTGGTTGTTGGGGCAGTTCTGTTGGCTGTGCTGGGCTTTGTGTTTTTGAGAAGCAAGCCTCAGGCGAGTTCGAAGGCGTCCGTACCAATTCCGTTCAGCACGTTACCTGGAAGCGACACGGCGCCGGCATTTTCGCCGGACGGATCGCGGATCGCGTTTGCCTGGAATGGCAACCCCCAGTCGAGGAGCGCTGGATACGACGCGTACGTGAAAGCGCTCGGAAGCGAGACCTTGTTACAACTGACACATCACCCATCGGAATGGATCAGCTCGGCGTGGTCTCCCGATGGGACGCAAATTGCGATTCACCGGATGGCGGGAAGCGAAAGCGGAATCTATCTAATACCAGCGCTGGGCGGGGCCGAGCGACTATTGGTCAGGACGCATCCTCCGTATTTTCCAACGACACGAATTGACTGGTCGCAGGACGGGAAATGGATCGCGTTCGACGACCCGCTGCCGACGGAACCGCTCGACCGGATGTTTCGAGTGTCGTTGGAAACGCTGGAGGTGCAACCATTGCCGCACAACCCGGCTTGCGTGCATGAAGGCTTTCCGCATTTCTCGCACGATGGAAAGACACTGTTTTATTCGTGCATTCACGGGTTACACGCGATGGAGATTGACTCGGTGCCCGTGACGGGCGGAGCTTCCACAGTTTTGATATCGCTTTCAAACAACATTTCGGGTTTCGCGATTAGCGGCGACGATTCGCGGTTGGTTTATGCATATGGTTTCGGCGGGATGAAAATGGCAGTTATCAATCTCCGTGACCATTCCGTTCGGGATATCGAAACCCGAGATCAACCGACGTGGCCGACAATTTCGCCACAGAACGACAAAATCGCTTATAGCTCGAGCTCAGCGATCTACAACATCTGGCGCCGAGACCTGCTGCATCCGGAGGCCCCTCCGGTGAAGGTGATCACTTCGACGCGCCAGCAAAACTCGCCGCAATATTCGCCCGACGGGAAGCACATCGCGTTTGAGTCGACGCGAGGAGGTTCGTGGTCGGTGTGGATGAGCGATGGGGATGGTGCGAATCCGGTGAAGTTGTCGAAGGACCTAACGACTACGGGAGCGCCGAGATGGTCTCCGGACGGGAAAAGGATCGCATTTGATACAGCGGGGACGAATCCATCGTCGGTTTATCTCGTGGATGTGACGGAGGGAGTGCCGCGGAAGCTGAAGACCGACGTTGAGGACATGAAGTTGCCAACATGGTCGCACGATGGGACATGGATTTACTTCACATCGGACGTGGAGTTGGGACACAAGATTTACCGGTGCCCAGTGAAAGGGGGAGCGGCGGAGGAACTGCCGACGCACGAGCATACGTTGCGACCAGCAGAGTCAGCGGATGGCGCCTATCTATATTTCGCGTCGCGCGAGGTGAATTTTCAATTGCAGAAGATTTCACTCGCGGACCCGAAGCCGGGGATTCAGACGGAAGCGACCCCTCGAATGCTGCAGTGGACGCTTTGGCAGCTCGTACCCGGCGGATTTTACTTTGTTCCGAACGATGCGCCGAGGACGATGCGGTATTTCGATCTGGCTTCGCACAATGCGAAGGATGTTTTTACGCTGGACAAGGATTTTGACGATGGGATATCGGTGTCACCTGACGAGCGGTACATTTTGTATTCGCAGGCGGACGAACAGAGTGAGGAAATCATGCTGATGGATCGGTATTGATAGTGGCCTAACTCCCGATGGCGCGTAACCGGACAAGTGCCAGGGATTTATCTCAGTTTTCGATGACGCCGTTTATCGGGAGTTGGCAAGAAGCGAGGACACAAAAGCGTCCGGCATCTCGACGTGACAGTCGTGACCGGTTGGAAGTTCAATGTAATCCCAACCGTCTTGTTTTGCCCGGTCGCCGAACTGCTGAAAAATCGGCCGCGCAGGATATCCTTCTGCAACACAGGCGATGAACGTTCGAGGGAGTTTGGCTGCTGCGTTCGCAGGAGCCCTGATTGCTTCCTGAAAACAATTCAGGCTGAAATCTGACAACCGAGATCGAACAAAGTCTCGCGCGGGTCCAGCCCTTAGCCCCCACATATCAAGCTGCCCTTCGCCTCCCTTTAGGCGCCATCCCCCACCCGCACTCTCAGCCTGTTGCCGGAACAACTGTACGACGGTTTCAGGAAGAAGATTCAGCGCGGACTGACCATCGCACGGAACGAAGGCATCGACGTAGACGAGGCGATTCAATCGATGCAGCGCATTTTCGGCAACGCCGGTGATGATCATGCCCGCATAGCTGTGACCGACTAGAGTTACATCTTGCAAATCTTCATGCGTCAGGAGACGAACCACGTCATCAATGTGCGTCTGGAGGCCAATAGCAGGTGTGAGCAGGTTCGCATCGTTTTCCAGGCCGGTCAGACTCGGAATCCACACCTGATGTCCAAGTGCCCGCAACTTGGGAATCACGAGGTCCCAGGTGCAGGCCGTCTGCCAGGCGCCATGAACCAAGACAAACTTTGCCATTTGGCCACCTTCGTGGCTGCGATTCTAATGCTGGTAGTCGCTGGACCTGTATAGGAAAGTATCCTGGGACCGGCTCAGTCTCGGCAGGTCGGGTTACCGGACATAACGGCTACCAGCGCACCAGCTCCACTCGCCGGTTCTTGGCGCGACCGGCTTCCGCTTCATTGGATGCGACCGGGGCATAGACACCACAGCCGAATGCATCGAGGCGATTTGCTGCGATCCCGTACGCGCCGGTTAGTTGCGCCACCACACTCGCAGCGCGTCTGCGACTCAAATCAAGGTTGTAGTCGGGCTTCCCTTGGTTATCCGTGTGCCCAACGACGTGCAACCGAAGAGAAGTGTCGCTCTTCATTAGCTTTGCGATCTCAGCCAGCGTGGGCTGCGATTCGGGCTTCACCACATCCTTGTCGGTGTCGAAGTTCACGCCGTACAGCGCTACACTGCCGGAATCGTGAAGCGCCTTCTTCATATCGTCGGCATTCACGAACATCATTTTCTTTTCCAGGGTGTCCGGAGCGACGACCACAATTTGCGCCAGCGCCCGGCCCTTGTTCACTCTCGTCCCCAAGCGGTCCGGCACGATGCCAGCTCGGTAGGCCGTTACGAAAACGACGTAATAGGTCGGTTGGGCATCTTTCGTTTTGCCAACCAGCATGCGCTCCTCGTCCTGGTTATAGAAGATGATCTGTCCGATGTCGTTTTCCTTGGCTATTTTTGTCGTCGTGGGACCAAACCAACCCGGCTGGCCGGCACCTTTCTCGTACAGGGTTTCCAGGCTGAGCCGCTGAAACTCCAGTTTGTAGTTACGAAAGAGTTCAGTCGGAGTTCGGCCTTCCGGGGCCAAGTACGTGTAGTAGCTCACCTGACCTTCCAGTGGCACGCTCTTTTTGTAGGCCGGAGGATCCTGGCTTGTAGGCGGCCCCAGGGGCACTAGATACTCATCGAATTTTGGGCCGCGATAGCCGATGATCTCGCTTCCCTCATAACGTTTCATGCTTGGAGGATCGAAAGAGTTTGGCACGTCTTGAGCCGTGCTCGTGGCAACGATCAAGATACAGAAAAGACCAGCGGCGAATATCGTTCTGACGATCCGGAACATCATGCCCCGAGCTTTTCTCCCGACAAAAAACAGGGTTTGTAGTGGATTTAGGCGCGTGCATTGTCATCGAATCAATTGATCTTTGTCAACGCTGCCCGGTCTCTTGGAGAGGAGCGTCATCATGCGGGTGAAATCTTCGTACTGCCTCCATTGAAGCTTTGCCAACTCCCGATAAGTCGCATAACCGGACAAGTGCTTTTTGGCTCGGGATTCCACTCGTACGGTAACGGCGTTTGTCGGGATTTCTCTTCCATCCGAGGCGTATAGTCTCGGTGAAGAAATCTAGCGGCTGTAGTAATGCGCTCAAGAAGTCACTCTATCTGCCGGTGGAAACAGGGATCCCCATCAGCCGACTCGCACATGATTTCTCGACGCGCTGAGCTTCCAAATGAGGTCATTTTGATGAGTAGACGTCGAATGCTGAAAATCTTTGTTTTCGCCGCCTTCTTTGGAACAAATGTATTTCAAGTCGCCGGGCAGTCTTTGCAGGGGCAGCGGACGATTCTTTTCGGCGCCGCGTATTACGACGAGTACGCGCCAACGGATCGCCTCGACGAAGACGTTCGCATGATGAAGGTGACAGGAATCAATGTTGTGCGCATTGCCGAGTCTACGTGGGGAACGCTGGAGCCGAAGCGTGGAGTTTTTGATTTCAGTCATGTGGATCGAGTGCTCGACGCGATGGACAAGGCGGGAGTCAACGTCATCGTCGGAACTCCGACCTACGCGATTCCGACGTGGCTTGCGCGCGAGCATCCGGATGTCCTCGTGATCACTCCGAAAGGTCCGGCCGAGTATGGCCGGCGCCAGAACATGGACATCACGAATCCCAATTTTCGTGACGCGGCGCAGGAAGTCATCGTTGCTTTGATCGATCACGTCAAGAATCACAAGTCGGTGATCGGCTACCAGCTCGATAACGAAACGAAGGCTTATGACACAAGCGGGCCGAACGTGCAGGCAGCGTTTGTGAAGTCGCTGCGCGAGCGCTTCCCTAATCTCGCCGCGATGAACAAAGAATTCGGCCTCGACTATTGGAGCAATCGCGTCAACGACTGGGCGGATTTTCCGTCGGTGAATGGAACGATCAACGCGAGCCTAGCCGCGGCGTTCGCTGAATTCCAGCGAGGGCTCGTTACGGAGTACCTCGCGTGGCAGGCGAAGCTTGTTCGTGAACATGCGCGCGCGGGTCAGTTCGTGACACAAAATTTCGATCTCGACTGGCGCGGATACTCATACGGAATTCAGCCCGCCGTCGATCACTTTGCCGCGGCGCGTACGTTGGATATGGCGGGCATCGACATTTACCACCCGACGCAGGATCACCTCACCGGAACCGAGATCGCGTTCGGCGGCGATCTGGCGCGGTCGATGCGTAGCGGACAGAATTATCTGCTGATCGAGACCGAAGCGCAGGGATTTCCAGAGTGGACTCCGTATCCGGGACAGCTTCGACTGCAAGCGTTCAGTCATCTTGCGTCTGGTGCGAATATGGTCGGGTACTGGCATTGGGGGACGACCGCGAACGCGATCGAAACGTATTGGCGCGGGTTGCTGAGTCAGGATTTCAAGCCGAATCCAACCTATGAAGAAGCAGGTTCGATCGGCAAGGATCTGGCGCGATTGGGGCCGCAGCTGGTCAACATGCGAAAGCGGAATCGCATCGCCATTTATTTCAGCAATCGCGCGCTGACCGCGTTCGATTCGTTCAAATTTGGCTGGACATCGAAGACGACCTACAACGATGTACTGCGTCCCTACTACGACGCGCTCTATCGGATGAACGCCGAGGTGGATTTCGTCGATCCTTCGACGACGGACTTGTCGGCGTATAAGCTCATCGTCGTTCCCGCGCTGTACGCCGCGTCGGATGCGGAGATCGAGCGTCTGAACGCGTTTGCTAAAGCGGGTGGGCATTTGCTTTATACGTTCAAGAGCGGATTCTCCGACGAAAATGTGAAGGCGCGCTCGACGACTCAGCCGGGAATGATCGCCGAAGCCGCCGGTGTGCAGTACAACCAGTTTACGATTCCTGAGGGCGTGACCTTGGAGAGTGAGGCGTACCACGTCGGCGCCGGCGAAAATGCCGCGCGCTGGTGGATGGAGTTGCTAACGCCGACGACCGGCACCGTTCTTGCGCGCTATCACCATCCGGTCTGGGGAAAATATGCGGCGATCGTCCGCAACAACTACGGGAAAGGCGAAGTGACCTACGTTGGATTCATGCCGAGCGACGCGATGATCGAAAAAATTCTGGAGGACAGCGTCAAGCGCGCCAATCTCTGGGGACCGCAGCAGGCGCTCCATTTCCCGACGATCATGCGCAGCGGGATGCTGGCCGATGGGCACGCGGTTCACTATGTTATGAACTATTCGGCGGCTCCGGCGTCGGTGACTTATGCATTCCAATCTGGCAAAAATCTGCTTTCCGGCGAAGCGGTATCACAGAACGGCACAATCACCCTGCCCGCGTGGGGAGTCGCTGTAATTGAGGAAGGCGGTTAGCGGTTTTCACTTTGATAGTCCGCACTGCCTTGTTGAAAATATCGCCAGCTGTGGGGCTCGATGTGTCTCGCTTCCCATACTCCAACTACGAAGTTTCCGGAAATCCGATTCGCAGGACATCCAAAATCGCCGGGCACGACATCAGAAAGTCACAGTGAAGTGTTCCAAACACATACAGCGATGCAAACTCCGTCTTCAGGACGCACAGTACTTTGGTACCATCTATAGTGTCTGATAAGTCCAGTAACATCTGTGGCAGCGATACGTGTCGGTTTCGTCAGCTGCTCGACTCATGGCCAGCGACGAAGTGGTCGGAGTGGAACCGACAATACTCGGAGAATTCCAGACTGACAATCGGAGGAACCGATGCCCAGACTTAGGGCGGCTTGTCTGCTTATTTTAGGTGCTTGTGCATTCTCGCCAGTGAGTTGGGGACAACTCCAGGCGCCCGGCAAACCGAAGGTTAACCAGCCGACGTCGAACCGTCAACTTGAGCTGCCTTTGTCTTTTGAACCGAACCGCGGACAAGCGGCACCTGGAGTCGATTACGTCACAACCAGTCAGGGCCACGCCTGGCTACTCCGAGCCGATTCCGTATCGATCAACGTAGGCGGGTCATCGGGCTTATATCCCGACGGCAAACCGGTGTCGCAAAACGTCGTTCAAATCGGCTTATTCGGTGCAGATCCGAAAGCTGCCGCGACGTCTGAAGATAAGTTGACTGGGTACAGCAACTACCTGTTTGGCTCCAACCCCGCGAACTGGATTACCCTTGTCGAGCACTACGGCAAAGTCCGTTATCAGAATGTTTATCCCGGAATCGATCTCTTATTCCACGGAAACGAAAATCGTTTGGAGCAGGACTTCGTCCTGCGCCCTGGAGCCCAACCCCAGCGCATCAGCTTCCGCTTTCCAGGCTTGCAGCATGCGGAATTGAGTGACGATGGAGACCTCGTCCTACGCGCAGGGGACGGGACGTTCCGAATGCAAAAGCCACGCGCCTACCAACAGGTGCGGAACGAGAAAGTCGAAGTGCCCGTCCAGTATTCCCTCAACGATGGAAGCCTGAGTTTTCGCCTGGGGTCTTACGATAAACGCCGCGAACTGATCATCGATCCCGTCCTGGTCTATTCAACATTCCTCGGCGGCAGCAATGCCGGAACGCTGGGAAACTCTGTCACGGCCATAGCGGCCGATTCGACGGGAGTCTACGTGACAGGATTTACAAACGCCACAAACTTTCCGGTAACCCCTGGAGCGCTGGACCCGACTTCCTCGTGCTGCTCACCCACGTTCGTTGCCAAGCTCGACCCGACCGGTCAAACTCTGCTCTTTTCGACCTATCTCCAAGGCTTTCAAAATGCGCCGTCGGTCGCGGTTGATTCGTCTGGCGACCTGTATCTGGCGGCCCTCGCAGCAGGATTCGAAGTCTTGGGAGGGGGCGTTGCGGCAAATTTGCCCATTCCTGCTGGTTCGCAACCGTACCAGCCTAAGGACAAGGGCTATGCGAATGTTGCCATACTCAAGCTCAACAGCACGGGGACCGCGGTTCTTGCCGGAACGTACCTGGGCGGGAGCAACTTTGACTACTTCAGTGGCCTCGCCATCGATTCCGCTAACAACGTTTATGTCACCGGGATTACCAACTCCAACGACTTTCCTGTCCTGCATCCTGCGCAACCTGCGCTGGGCTCGGGAGGCCAAAACGGGTTCATTAGCAAACTCAACTCATCTTTGAGCACCTTGGTCTATTCCACTTATTTCGGTAACCAGAGCAAAGTGTTCGTGAATTTAGCCAGCAATGGTAATGGTGTAAGCGGGCTAACGACGAACAACCTCCTAGCTTTGGACTCCTCCGACAACGTCTATGTCGTCGGCGAAGCCAATGCTGGTTTCGCCACATCGGGGGCCTATCTAGCAACGTGCTCGGCAACCCAATGTCCGTTCCTGGCAGAACTGAAGTCCGATGGCTCGACGATCCTATCTGCGACTTATCTCGACAACAATCCCGATACGGCAACCGGCGTCGCAGTGGACAGCTCGGGAAATGTCTACGTTGCCGGATTCACGCCCTCCTCAACCTTCCCGGTGGTGAATCCTATCCAGCCTTGCAGCAGCATAGGGACAGATATGGAGGGCAACTTTGTGTCCGAGTTTAGTTCGGCGGGATCGCTGGTGTTCTCCACCTGCCTGGGACTGAGTTCCTTCCAAGCGGTCCCGGCCCTTGCGATGGACGCATCTGGGAACGCATACATCGCCGGCGTCAGCCTGGCAGGACTTCCGTTGCAGAACCCCATCGATTCGAACGCTCCGGCGTCGGGGACGGCGCGTCTGTACGTCAGCGAAATTTCCGGTTCAAGCCACACCCTCCTCTTCTCCAGCTATGTGGCTGGTTCGCTCGCAGCAAGCCAGCCAAACGGCGGCGACTCGGTGAATGCAGTTGCCGTTGACTTAACGGGCAACGTGTATCTGGCGGGCCAGTCAGCCCCAACTCCATCTGGAATGTCGCAATTCCCCCTTTTCGATGCTTTGAACCCTGTCTTTTGTGGCAATGTCACGCCGGGTTGCAATGCGGAAGGGTTTATCATGAAGATCTCACCTTCTGCAGGTGCCGCCGCCGCCGTAGCGCCGGGTGCCATGTCCTTTCCCACGTCGGCTGTGGGAACCACCAGTTCTCCGCAGACCCTGACCATCCTCGATCTCGGCACGGACGCTCTGACCGTCTCCAGCGTGACCGTTAGCGGCGATTTCGCGATTCAGTCGAACACTTGCACGAGTATCGCGGCATCGACGAGCTGTGCGATCCCGGTGACGTTCACTCCGACGACCACAGGAACTCGAACCGGAACGCTCACGATTACCGATAGCTCGCCGGGCAGTCCGCGCACGATCGCACTCACCGGGCAAGGGGCGAGCGTGAACCTCGGTGTATCGCCGTCGAGTCTCACTTTTCCCACCCAACAGATGGGTACCGCGA
>Ga0206939_10185_pt1 | contig 17046 bp, 14 predicted proteins | sample Alteio_BWOrgHeat_10_FD_152921 | JGI IMG/M metagenome (GOLD analysis project Ga0206939, IMG submission 152921) | Enriched cells from forest soil in Barre Woods Harvard Forest LTER site, Petersham, Massachusetts, United States -... | ecosystem: Environmental > Terrestrial > Soil > Temperate forest >... | reverse complement strand
GCGGGTCAATGTGCGCGATGATTTTGACTCTTTTGATGTTGGCCTGGGACGCCACTTGAGCTAACGCCTGCTGAAGCATGACAGCGGGACTTTCCATGTTTTTACTGATTTTCCGCGGCCGGGCGAAGACAAGGAGATTTTCCACTAAATCACCGCAGCGCACGGTTTCGCGTTCAATCGATTTTAAGAGGCCTTTCAAATCCGGAGAATGCGCTTGATGCTGTTTGAGTTCGCTTTGCACAAATCCCAGAATCACGGCGAGCGGGTTGTTCAGTTCATGGGCGATGCCGGCCGCCAACTTTTCAACCGCTGACATCTTTCCGGACCGGACTAATACCTCCTGCATCTTCCGGCTGTTCGTCACATCCTGAATCGACAATAATATCTCGGGCTCGGCGTCCGGACGACCCAAGAGGCAGGCGTTTAGAATGAAGAAACATATGCCCCGCTCGGGAACATGACGCTCGATACTTAATTCTTTAATCGGCGTTTTGCTTAGTAAGACGACCCACAACATGGCTTCAAGGTCGGGAATGTTCCATGTCCCTTGACCGATCTCTTTAAAAAGTCGTCCCACCACGGCCTCCCGCGGGAGTTTGAAATGATCGCAAAAAGAACGATTGACCGTTTTCACGCGCAGGTCGCTCTTGAGAACGACATAGGGTTCGTGCGATGTTTCCACAATGGATAAGGCAAAATCACGCGACTCTTGCATGCGCGTTTCCTGCCGTTTGCGCGCGTCGATATCCAAGAAGGCGAGGACGGCCCCTTCCACTTTGTCGAACAGCGTGCGGTAAGGATGGATCTGGAGTAAATACCAATTTCCTTGCGAATCTTGCACTTCGCGTTCGATCGGGGCCACCAGTTGTTCCATCTTTTCCAAAACCTGTTCAATATCCGGAACCGGAAATTGATTCATCACGTCCGTGATTCGCTTTCCGATATCTGTTTCCAAAATGCCGAAGACCCGGGAGGCGGAAGTAACGCGGCGAATTTTTCGATCGATGCCGATCATCAATAGCGGAAGGCGAACGCTCGCGAGCACATTGGTCAAATCATCATTCAATTGGACCAAGTCCGTGTTGCGCATCTGCACTTCTTCGCTCAACGTGAGGAGCTCTTCATTCGAGGATTGAAGTTCTTCCTTGGCCGTTTCCAATTCTTCATTGGCGCTTTGAAGCTCCTCATTTTTGGATTGGCTTTCTTCATTAAACCGTTCCATCTCACGGAGTAATTTTTGGAAATGCGTCACGGTCGCGGCCATCTCTTCCTTCCAGCCGGCTTTCCGGGTGGATTGCTTCAGAGTCGAGGTGAAATGACGCAAGGCTTCCTGAAAGTCTTCCAAGGCCAGCGGGCTCTGTCCTTTATACCCCGGCCCGGGAAGGGACTGCGTCTCGCGAACCTTCCTTTGAGCATAGTTCCAGCCGGACATCGGATGGGTTTGACGAGCACTCTTCGCGTAGATCCGGCATTTCTTATCAATGGCCGGAAAAGACTGGAACAATTCCGACGGAGTCTCCGCCGGGCCTAAGAACAAAATACCGTTCTGTGTGAGGGCGTAATGGAAATAGGACAAGATCTGTTTTTGCCAGTCCGGCTCCAAATAAATCAGTAGATTCCGGCAGCTGATGAGGTCAATGGTCGAAAAGGGCGGGTCCGAGAGAACGTCATGTTTAGCGAAGATGCAAAGTTCCCGGATGGATTTTGCGACTTGGAAACCGCCGTCCACTTTCGAAAAAAAACGCTTTAGCCGGTGGGACGAAAGGCCATCGATCTCATTTTGCGTGTAAATCCCGCGGCGCGCTTTCTGGATGGCCGCTTCATTGACATCCGAAGCCAGGATGCGCACGGGAGAATGCCGATGGCGGCGGGTTTTAAATTCCGTGAGCGCGATGGCCAAGGAATAGACTTCCTGTCCCGTCGAGCAGCCCGGAACCCAGACGCGCAAGGGCTGTTCTTTGGGGCGGCGGCTGGTCAACCGGGGAAAGACGGAGCGTTCCAGAGACTGGAACATCTCGGGATCACGAAAAAAGCCCGTCGTATGAATGAGCATGTCTTCGGACAAGGCGAGGACTTCGGCGGAATCGCGTTGGAGGCGCTTGAGGTAATCCGGAAGGTTGTGCTCCATGGCCAGAAGCATGCGTCGTAAAATTCGGCGCTGGAGTGTGGCTTGACGGTAATAACGGTAGTCCATTCCGGTAGATTCTTGAAGTAGCTCAAAAACAATTTGCAGGTCTTTGCCCAGAAATGGCGGAACATGATCCTTTTTTCGCGGCGTCCAGGTGAGATAGCGTTCTTTTCCGATCCTGGCCAACTCAAGGGCAATCTGATTGGGCCTTAAAATTTTATCGACGCCTCCGGCATCCACCGCGCTATGCGGCATCTCTACAAAAGTGGCGGATGCTTCGCTTTGCGCAAAGGTAATTCCCCCCGCTTCTTTGATGGCTTTGAGCCCGATCGCTCCGTCCGAGGCGTTTCCGGAGAGGATCACGCCGATGGCTTGTCGTCCGGCATCTGTCGCGAGCGAGCGAAAGAAATCATCGATGGGCCATACCACGGCCGGGGGTGGCAGTCGGCGGCGCAGGTGCAGTTTGCGCTGAGAGATTTCCATGCGCGTGTTGGGAGGGATGATATAGACGTGATTGGGTTTAACGGAAATTCCTTGGCGGACTTCCGTGACGGGCATCGCGGTGGCTTTGGAAAGAATCTCCGTTAAGCGGCTGGGGCGATCGCGGGAGAGGTGTTGAATAAAAACGAAAGCCATCCCGGTATCAGGGGGTAAGTATTTAAGTAATTGAGAGAAGGCTTCCAATCCCCCCGCTGAGGCGCCGATGCCGACCATCGGAAAGGATTGCTGATTCTTTCTCAATGACAAATCCACAATGGCAGAAGTGTATCATTCAAATTCCTGTGTGAGTGATAATATTTAAATATAAATGAACTTCTATTTTAATATTTTGTTAGCGTTTTGTTAACAAATCGTTTCCTTGCCGCGCGCGGCGGCATGCCGTAGAACCAAGTATGGCGGAGGCGCTCCACAAACGCATTCTTGTGGTTGATGACGAAGAACCGATCCGAACCGTTTGCGCGCGTATGCTGGAGCGTGCCGGGTATGCGGTCGAAACGGCCAATAGCGGCGATGACGCGCTGGTTTTGGTCGAGCATCATTTCTTTGATCTGGTGCTTACGGACTATCGCATGCCGGGACTGTTGAACGGAGTGGAGCTTGGACAAGCGGTTCGAAAACAGTCTCCTAAAACTTTTTTGATTTTAATGACCGCTTATCCGGCGATCGATACCGCCGTAGAAACGCTCCGAATGGGCGCCAATGATTATTTGATCAAACCTTTTGATAATGCGGAGCTCCTGTGGTGTGTCCAGTCTTGTTTTAATAAGCGCGCGGCGGCCTGATTCGGGCTAACGGTCGGGATCGGGTGACAGCCATTTATTGATGACGAAGAGCAAAGGGCCTAAATCCTCCGTCTTAAAAATGTACTCATCCGCTCCGGACTCCCAGCCTCTAAGTTTATCCACCGGCGTCTTGAGATTGGTCAGCATAATGATCGGGACATCTTTCACACGAGGCATCTTTCTAAAGAGTTCGCAGACCTGCCATCCGTCAATTCCGGGCAGCAGCAGGTCCAGCAAAATAAGATCCGGCGTTTGCGCTTTGGCAAGTTCCAGTCCTTGTTCGCCATCAACGGCTTCCGTAATGCGGTGTCCTAATTCTTCCAGAGTGGATTTGAGAACGCTCCGGGTGACGGAGCTGTCATCAATAATTAGAATGTGCGCCACATAATCCTCCTTGTTATGGATTCCCTAACCGTTTTGCAATCGTCGTCAGCAATGGGCCTAAATCGCCGCTTTTCGTGATGTATTCATCCGCGCCGGCTTCCCACCCTCTCATTTGTTCGATGTCCTCCGTCTGACCGGTTAACATGAAAATGGGGATGGCTTGGATAAGGGGGATGGCCTTTAGTTGCCGGCATACTTTCCAACCGTCGATTTTTGGCAGGAACGCATCCAGCAAAATCAAATCCGGTTTTTGAGTTTGCGCCAGCTCCAGTCCGATTTCGCCGTCAGATCCTTCTGTGACTTGGTACCCTTTGGCTTCCAGAGCCGATTTGAGGATGGCGCGAATGGTGGCGCTGTCGTCTATAACCAAAATGTGAGCCATTAGAAGCTCCTTGTCACTGACTTAAGGCTCTCCAGGTTCCGGCTGCAGGCGGCGCGCAAAAGTCCGCAGGTCATCGTTTCGGACAGCGGAACCAATTCTTCGTCCGATTTATGACTCAAACTTTTCAGCGCATTTTCAAATGCCTTGCAGGCCTTGTTGGGGAGATGTTGGTACTGGTAGATGACAGCCAACGCGAAATGGGAAATGGTGAGATTCGGATCGACATACAAGGAGCGCTGCAGCGCGGAGATGGCGTGCGTCAATTGTCCTTTTTTCTCATACAAAACTCCCAGTAAATAATGAACTTCGCTCGAAAGATTGTCCGAAAGAATCACATTTTTAAGAATCGAGATGGCTTCATCATATTGTCCCTGATTGGCGAGTCCCCAAGCCTTTTGAATCGCTTCCGGATTGGTCATAATGACATGTTTTTTGACCGTGCCGGGTTCGGAGATGACGACAGGCGCCACAGAGGCTTGCGGAGGCAGTTCGATAAAAGGTTCAAAGTCCTGGCCAGTCGGCTGAAGCTCCTTCCTATATAAAAGCGCGTTGGCGAATTCGACCTGGGAAAACTGATCAGAAATCTGCCACAGCGTTTCCGCGCCCCCAATGAAAAAGTAGCCTCCGTCGATTAAGGCATCCTTAAACCTAGCGATGATGCGCTTGGTGACGTCGAGCGGAAAATAAATCATCACGTTCCTGCAGAAAAGAGCGTCGACCAAGCGCATGCCGGGCTGCGTGAAGGGATCCTTGGCCAAGTTCAGGTAATTGAAACGTACCATCCGTTTGACATTGTCATGCAGGTGGTATTTGTCGCCTTGTTTGGTGAAATATTTCTTGAGCCAGGGTTCCGGAATATCATGGACGGATCGGGCCGAATAGACTCCCAGTTGAGCGCGGCGTATCGCCTCGCGATTGACATCGGTGGCCAAAAGCGAAATGGACCAGGTCTCCGGAAGAGGGAGCGTTTCGAGTAACAGAATCGCCAGGGAATAGGGTTCTTCGCCGGTGGAACAGCCGGCTGACCATAGTGTGAGGGTGCGCGGTCCGCGGAGACGGTCATGAATAATAGGCGCCAATACTTTTTGTTCCAGGGCATGGAATTGCGGAAAGCTTCTGAAGAAATACGTTTCGCCGATCGTTAAGAGCTCGATAAAACATTTGATCTCCGGGCCATTTCGGAGGTCCGCGGTGAGCAGATGGTAATAGTCTCCTACCGTTGAGAGGCGATGATGCTCCATGCGCTCCGTCAATACGGAACGCAGCGTCTCCTGACGATCGGCCGCCACAAACAGGCCGCTTTCCTGGACTAGAAGAGCCTGGAACAATTTAAATTCGGAGTCCGCAAGCCGGAATTCGGGTCGCATGATCATGATAAGGCCGCCGCATTCAGAAGCAGGATCAAGCGGTCTTTTACCTGAAGCACAGCCGACACATATTTAGGGTTTGGGGATTCGGCGGAGCTTTCGGGAGGAGACCGGAAAGCTTTTTTTGACAACGTGATGACGCCGGCTACCTCATCGACAATAAGCCCCATCCACGCCGCCTGAAGCCGAACCACAAGAATGCGCGTTTTGTCTCCTTGTTCCGCTGATGGCTTCCCCAATCTCCGGCCTAAATCCATGACGGAAAGAACATGGCTTCGAAGACACATCAAGCCCGCCATGAAGGCCGGAGCTTCCGGCATCGGCGTCACGGCTTCATAGCGGCGGACTTCGCGGACGTCGGTAATGGGCAACGCGAAGAATTGCCGCCCCAATCTAAATTCGATCACCTGGATTTCGGAGGCCTCGACTATTTTCATCCCGGCCTCACCGTGGAAACATTCAAAATAGTCATCAGTTGTCCCGCGACGTGATCAATCGGTAAAACCCAGTCCACGCTGCCCGAATCAATCGCGGCTTTGGGCATACCGAATACGACGGATGTTTTCTCGTCCTGCGCAATCACTTTGCCGGAAGCCGCGTGCAGTTTCAGTAATCCCGCGGCCCCGTCGGTCCCCATTCCGGTTAAAATGATGCCAATCGCGCGGCTTCCGTACACCTCTGAAGCCGATTCAAAAAGGATGGTTGCCGAGGGCTTGTGACCGAGGCAGGGCGGCTCATCCGTCAAACAGATAACCCCCCCTTTTCCTAGACGCATCTGAGAACCAGTAGGCGCGACATAAGCGATTCCGGCCGAGATCCGTTCTCCGTCGACTGCCAACTTCACTTTGATATGGCATTCGCGATCCATCCAGTCCGCCAGTCCCTGCGTAAAGCCCGCGGAAATATGCTGCACAATGACGAGGCCGCAGGGAAAATCTTCAGGAAGTTGTTTGAGAACGGTGAGAAGGGCTTGGGGCCCTCCGGTCGAGGCGGCTAACGCCACAATCATTTCGCTTGCGGCCAACTGTCTATCAAAAGGCTGCTGCTTGCGCATGCGTTCAAGCTTGGCCAAGGGATGTGAAATGACTTTTACGGAGGCAATCGCTTTAATACGGGCGGCCAGGTCAATCGTCGGGATATCTTTTTTCTCAATCACATCGAGCGCGCCGTAAGAGAGCGCTTCGAAGGCCAATGCATTATTTTGTTCTCCAACGGAGGACGCAAAAATAAGAATAGGGGTCGGCGTGTAGGCCATAATCTGCTTGGTGGCCTCAAGACCATCCATGAGCGGCATGACGATATCCATCGTGACGGCATCGGGTTTGAGCTGCGCGGTCATCCGAATGGCTTCTTGTCCATTATGAGCCACGCCCACGACCACAAGCGATGCATCCGCCGTAATCCACTGTTCTAAAAGCCGACAGGCGGCTGGAGAATCATCCACAATGAGCACGCGTTTTTGTAAGGGCGGTATAGTCATTGTCATCCGGCGAGCCGTTCGATCGTTTCCAATAATTGATTTTGGTCAAATTTCCCTTTGGTAATATAAGCCTGGCCGCCGGCTTCGATTCCTTCCCGTTTTTCTTCTTCTTTGTCGAGCGACGTGACAAAAATAAGCGGCAGGCTTTTGGTCTCTGCGCGAAGCCTGAGCGCGCGGCAAAAATCAAATCCTCCCATGCGCGGCATCTCCACGTCGCTGACGACGATATGCACGGATTTTTGCGACAATTTTTCGAGAGCGTCCAATCCGTCGACGGCGGTCACCACGCGGTAGCCGTGGGATTCGAGAATATTCCGCTGCATTTCCCGGCTCGTCAGCGAGTCATCGACGAGAAGAATCTGACGCGGTTCTTTCTTCGCGCGGCCAGCCGCGGGTGGTAACGCGCCGGCAGAAAGGGTCTGTGACGCCTGGACCATGTCCGTCACGTTTAAAATAGGGAGGATGTCGCCGTTGCCAAGGATCGTCGCGCCGCTGATATAGGCGAGCTTCCCTAATTGATTTTCCAACGTCTTGAGAAAAACCTCTTCTTCGCCGCGCACACGGTCTACTTTAAACCCGACTCGCCTGGCTCCATAGCCGGCGATCACGATGGGCGATGCCAGAGATGTTGAGGTGGTGAGAGTGTCTTCCGAATCTTGCAGCGGAGGCAGCTTGAGTAAGTCCCCGGTATTCACCAATGCCAGCGTCCGGTCGCGCCAGCGCACGGCTGTCCGGTTTCCGAGCCATTGGATATTTTCATCTTTGACGGAGATGATTTCCTCGACGCGTTCTGCGGGAAAGCCAAACACCTGTCCCTGGACCTCGATCACGAGGACCTTTAAAATGGCAATCGTCAGAGGAAGCTCGAGCGTGAGAGTCGTGCCTTTTCCGATTTCCGAACGGACCATCGTCTGCCCTTTGAGATGCTCAATTTCCCGTCGCACCACGTCGAGGCCGACGCCTCGCCCCGAAATGTCCGTGACGACTGAACGCGTGGAAAAGCCCGGCGCGAAAATGAAATCCATCAGCTGGAGCTTATCCATTTGCTGAAGTTCTTGTTCCGGAACCATCTTTTTTCGGAGCGCGGCTTCCTTCAATTTCTGCGGATCGATTCCTTGGCCGTCGTCCTGAATTTCAATAAGCACTTTACTGCCCTGTTGGCGGGCGCGAAGGTGAATGGTTCCGATCTTGGGCTTGCCTTGGGACCGGCGAATGTCGGGAAGCTCGATCCCATGATCGACGGCATTGCGCAACAGATGAATCAAGCAGGGCTTCACTCCCTCGAGAACCTTTTTGTCCAGTTCGGTCGAAGCGCCTTCGATGACAAGAGTCACCTTCTTATTTTCCTGCAGAGCGACATCGCGTACGAGACGTTCCAGGCCGTCAAAAATGGTCGCGCAAGGAAGCATGCGAAGCTGTTTGATTTTAAACTGCAGTTCGTCCATCAAGGAATCGAGCTGCATCGGTTTGCTGGAGATGCGTTCATCCAGCGCGTGGGCTTGATCTTTCCAATATTCGGCGTCCACGCGGCATTGATGCAGGAGCTCCATGACCTCTTGCGCTTCCTGGGGAGAATCGACTAATAAGGGACCGATCCGTTCACCAACAGCGTGAAGTTTTTGCTGAAAGGTTTTCGCCTGGCGGCCCAGTTGGTGCAAGGCTCCTCCATGGTCGGACGTTTTGGCTTTGTAAATAAGCAGTTCCCCCACCAAATTCAAAAGGGTATCGATCCGGCTGGCCGGTATCCGGATATATTCTTCGGTGGATGCCGGGGCGAGCTGCATTTCCGTTTTTGGCGAGCGTTCACCCTGCCAAAGGGTGTCGAGTTGAGCCGTGATCGCGTCGAGCGTTTTCAACGCCTGCGTGATCACCACCGCCGTCGCCGATACTTCTCCGCTTCTCATTTTGCCGAAAATGTCTTCCAGAAGATGGGCGTTGTCTTGAATGTCCATATAACCCATCATCCGGAGCGCGCCTTTGAGCGTATGGGCCGCGCGGAACAGATCATCAATGACCGCCGGCTGATCCGGCTTCTTCTCAAGGCTGAGTAAGCCTTTGTTCAAAGTGACCAGGTAGTCTTGAGCTTCTCCTTTGAATAGAGCCAAAAAATCGGGCGCGTTGGCGGCGGCTTCTCCCATGATCAGGCGGCCTTGAGTTGTTGGGCTCCGATCGACTTTTTGAGATCTTCGGCGAGCTGAGTCAGCTGTTCGGACGAGGAGGCCGTTTGCTTCGTCGAAGCGGCAAATTCTTTCGTGACGATCTCCACATTACGGATCGCTTGGGCCACTTGTTCGGCGGACGATTTCTGCTGCTGCGTGGCGAGCGAAATCCCTTTGATCACGGTGCTCGTTTGACCGACCTGTTCGAGGCCTTTGAGAACCGCTTTGGTCGCGCTTTCCATTCCTAAAACGACCGCGTTTGTCTCGGATTGAATCTCGGTGATGAGACTCCGAATGTCCTTGGTCGAATCCGTGGAACGTTCGGCCAGTTTTCGCACCTCGGCCGCGACGACCGCAAATCCGCGTCCGGCTTCTCCGGCGCGCGCCGCTTCGATCGCGGCATTCAAGGCAAGCAAATTCGTCTGGTCGGCCAAACCATCAATCAAGCTCGTGATGGAGCCGATGGATTGCGATTTTTCTCCCAGTGCGATCATGCGATTGGCCATGGTGCTCACCTTTTCGTTAATCGCCTGCATTTCTTTTAAGGTGACGTCAGAGGCTTGCGTGATTTGCTGGGCATGGCCGGCGATGTGCGTGGCGGTCGCGGCAAGGGCTTCCATCGTGGCAGACAGCTCTGTTACTGTCGAGGATTGTTCCGTGGCTCCAGAGGCTTGTTCTTCGGCCGTCGCGCGCATTTGGGTGGCCGCGGTAATCAGTTGCGCGCTCACGTCGCGAATTTGACGAATGATTCCTCGCAATAGCATAGGAGCCAATATGCCCAGGAGCAGCGTCAATACGACTGTCATCAAAATGGAAATGACGATCGACCAGTAGGCGGTCGTTTTGATGTTCTTGATGAGCGGCTCTGCTTCTTGCTGCAATTGCTGTTGGATCTCCTCGACAAGCGCCATTCCGTTGTCGTCAAAGGACTGGACCTGCATGAGGGTGGCAACGCTCGCTCTCTGACGCGATCCTTTCACTTGATCGTAGGCCTGCAAGGCGAACGTGTTCATCTGCGCGAACTGGGTATGGGCCTGGCCGGCCTGCTTCGATCCGGAATCACCTTGTTCATTAAGCAGTTGTTCGAATGCGGTCAGCTGGCTGTCGAGAGTACCATAAAGCGTTTCATACCGCTGTCGTCCTGTTTCAGAGAGTTGTGTCGCCAGAACGGATTCGAGCGGGGCGGTGGCTTCATTGGCCAGATTGAGAACTTGGCCGGCGGCGATGATCTCGCGAGTGATCACGGATAATGCGGAAGAGCGGCGCGCGTTGACCATGGTGAAAACAGAAATGCAGGCCGCCTCGAACAACATCAGGCAGACGATGATGCCTAAACCCATCGTCAGGCGTTGTTGAAATGAGGTCTTCGAATCTATTTTTGGCATACCGTTCTCCTTTCTTTGAAATCTAAAAGCGTGCTGACTCGAAAAATGGCGATCAGCCGGTCCTGCCACTTGCAGACGGACTCGACGTAAGAAAGGAGATTGGCGTTTAAGGTGGCCAGCGGGGGCTCTAAATGGCTCACGGGCGCGGGGATCATTTCGGCGACTTCATCGGCAAGCAGGCCGGCCTCCATGCCGTTGGAAGTTAAAACAATCAACCGGCTGTGAACGGAGGGATCCAGCGCCGGCAGTTCCAAGATCCTTTTAGGATCTATGACCGGCAAAAGATCGCCACGAACGTTTGCAATGCCTAAGATGGAAAACGGGAGGGAAGGCAGCGTCACGATAAGAGGCATCCGGACGATTTCGCGCACATCTTTCACGGAAACCCCATACCATTCGCTCCCTAAGCGGAATGTCACAAAAGACTGCGTCTCTTCTTCAGCCGCGGGGTTGTCGTCGTAAAGGCTTTCGAGAGGGAGAATCTGATTCATGATCTGTTGTATGGCGAAAGAGCGCTTTGCGCTAGGAAACAATATGTTACGGAATTGGCTCTTTTTGTTAACAAACCGTTTCCTTGCCAAATGAAGAGTCTCCGCATACAAACAAGGATGGAGGCTCCCTTGAAGAGACCGCGACTGCTTTTAATCGAGGATAATGCGGACACTCGCCAGATTTATAAGGATGTCTTTGAGCGGGACGGCTTTGACGTGCTGCAGGCGGAGGACGGCGAAAAGGGGCTGTCTTTCGCGCAGGCGACAATACCAGACGTGATCCTGCTTGATCTGATGCTTCCCAAGCTCAGCGGATTTGACTTGCTCAAATGCCTGCGTTCGCACGAAGAGACTCAGCACATTCCTGTCATGATTTTCTCGGCATTAGGCGATTCGATGGATCGGAAGAAAGCCGCGGAGTTGGGCGTCACGGAATATTCCGTCAAAGCGTACAATCCTCCTAAACATGTCGTTACTAGAGTGCACGCGCTTTTGGCTCGCGCAGGAACTCCAAACAAAGTCGTGCCGCCGCTTGCCTTATCCTTAACGGTGGCTTTGCAGGAATCGGCTTTTGATGTCTCCTCCCTGCAGTCTCACGCGGGACTGACGGACGGTTTCCATTGTCCTCAATGCCGTGCAGAGGTGGTCTTAGCCATGCTTCCCGACTCCACACGCACCCCCGGCCATTGGTTTGTGTCGCATCTCGTCTGCTCCGGCTGCTCCCGAGCGTTCTAGAAGAGTACGACCGGGGTCTTAAGTCCTGGGTCAGACCCCGAACTTAAGGCCTAGGTCTGACCCCGGAATGAATAAAATTCGTGGTTTTCCCTCTAATAGATGTATGCCTCGACCTCCACGCATCGATATCCCGGGTCTGACCTATCATCTGACTAACCGCGGCGTTAAAAAGCTGCCGGTATTTCACGAGGATGAAGATCGTCAATATTTTTTGCGACTTTTGCTGATTGTCCGACAATATCATCCTTTTATCATTCAGGATTTTTCGTTAATGACTAATCATTTCCATCTGCTTATTAAAACGCTTCAAACCTCTTCTATTTCTGAGATCATGCAGCAGTTCTCAAGTCGCTATGCCCAATGGTTCAACCGAAAATACGGACAATCCGGGCATGCGTTCCAATCACGGTTCCATAGTATTCCCGTGCAAACCGACGCTTATCTAGCCGAAGTCTGCGCGTATATCGATCTAAACGCGCCCCGAGCAGGAATGGTGCTGCGGCCTGAAGACTTTGCATGGGGCGGGCATCGTTCGATTATTACGGGAAAGGATTTATCTTTCATAGATGCGAGTGAGTTGTTGGCTTTGTTTAGTGAGAATACTGAGCGCGCGAGACTTCTTTATCAACAATTTGTGATGGAGCGACTAGGAAAACCTGAACCTCTTACTCAAGAAAAGCTTCTCCGAAAACGAAGTTGGGGTGTGATGCCTTCAGTCACAGAAATACTAACGCTGCCGCGCGCCCCGCAAAGGGGCCAAAAGTTCGGGGTCTGACCCTGTAGTGTTCTCAAAAGTCTGTCCGACCTGCCAACGCGCGTTCTAGCCTAATGTATCGTCCCATCGGGCTCGACCTTCACGATAAAGTGTTCTTTCGCCGCTTTGATAGGTAAACCATGGAAATTAATTTGAAGTAAATATTCCCCGGGCGTGACGTTTGGCGCGGCGTGAATGTCGGCTGTCAAAGTGTCGGCATCAACTTGATGTAATGCTGAAATATGCAATCCGGGCTCATCGGCGGCTGTAATGGCTAAAGCTTGAACACCAGACGGTGTGAAATCCCGCCCTTTCAAACGTAATTCACTTTTATGACCGGGGGATAAGGACGGCGTGATGACGATTTGTTCCAGCCAGTTCATGGGAACGACAGTGAAAAGATGGCTTTGCTCATGAAACGATTGCTTATTTTTATAGACCGTAACCCCATAGGCCCCTTCCGGTGTCCGGGACGGTATATGAAAGGTGAAACTCAAACGCCCCGGCGAATCGTATTTAAAAACAGCATCTCCCATGTCCCATTCGTTCATGTGCGCTGTGAACATCGCAATATCTTTAGGGTCAAACCCGCTCCCGAGCAAATAGAGGGTCACGATGTCTCCGGGACGCCGGTGAGGCTCTGCCACGGAAAGCTTCCGGGCAAATCCCCTGTTGCCGATATTGGGTTTGACCGTATGAATCCATTCGTTGTTTTCGTAGACGTCTTGGTCTCCAATATAAACTTTAACGCCGTAAACCCCCGGAATCGGTTTCTTTAAGTGGACTGTACCTTCCCACACATATGGCAAAACGCGTCGCGGGGCCGACAGAACCAACTCCGGTGTATTCGGAATAATGCGCAGCCGTTTTTCCATGGCGGGATCCAGATTGGCATAGAGGCGATATTTCCCCGCGCTTCCCGTATCATTGGCATCGATTAATAAAATATCTAACACATCGCCGGAACGAATCACGGCAAAGGGCGAATCGGCTTGGAAAACAGCGTGGTCTCGTATAAACACGATGGGTCTCAGATATTGAGTCTTTGCGGCGGCTGTGGCCGTCATCTGTCCGTGAATTTGATTCGCCGTGACCCATTGCAAATCCTGCGTCACCACATCCGGCGCTCCTGACTTCACATATAGCGTTCGATGAAATGTTTTGGAGAATCCTGATCCGTTGATATCGAAATCGAGCGTCCCTCCCGAAGAAATAATGGGATATTTGTAATAACAGCGAATGATGGCCATATTCTTGGGAACCAGTTCCGGACGAAGAATAAGAGGCGGGAAAGACTTGGGAGTCACAGTCTCTGCGATGATCTTCTGGGCATGCGAAGGCGTTGGCCTCAAAATGAGAAGTTCCTCGGGTTCCACTCTCTTCCAAACCCTGGTTATCCCCCATAATATAAGGAAGCCAACCGGCAAGAGCGCAAGCCAACGCAGATAAGACAAATCCCTCTGTAAGCGGGCAGCGGCTTTTCGGGAGCGTTGGATGACTAAAGCGGCTTCCAAAATGGGGCAAAGCTGATCAAGGGTATACGGTTTGGTGATGTAGTCATAGGCGCCCCGTCTCATGGATTCTATCGCGGTATCGAGAGCTCCATACCCGGTGGCCATGATGACGTCTGCGTAGGGACGCAGGCGTTTGATGTCCTTGAGGAGATCGACTCCCCCTTGTCCCGGCATGCGGATATCGCAAACAATAAGCTCAAATTTGTGATGAGCTATTTTTTCCAGCGCATCTTCAGCATTGGATGCCGATTCTGCGGTATATCCTCGAACGGGAAGCGCGCGAACCAGCCAATCGCGAATACCGGCTTCGTCATCAATGACTAAGACATGATTCATTTATATTTGTCTCCTAGATCCATCGTCAAACCATTCGAAGAATCTTCCGGTCCTTTCAATACCGAGAGCGGAAATTCTTCATCTTCCGGATAGCGCGCTTTAACCAGATTCACCAAGGCGCTCTTCTTGACGCCAAAACGATAGGCGAGAGAAAAGCGATGAGTGCCGGACGAGTTCCCTAAGGTGACGCCGGAGAGATTGAAGACAAAGGCATAATCCAAATTGAATGTTTTCCAACGATAACCGAGTCCGGCGGAAACCTGTTGGAATTCCATACTGCCGACAGACAAGGCGCTGCGGACGGCAAATTCACCGAGCTGCGCGGTCCTCCACCATTTCTCAATGCCTCCCGTGCCCGTGTACTCCCGCGTTCCGCACGACGAACATTGATTCTCCGAGAGGTCCGCCGTTACGGCAAGTTTTCGTGCGCTCTCTCCGGCCCAGCCCAGATGCCACGTCCGGGGGATGCGGTCGGTGTCGCCGGCGTCCAGAGCCATATCGGGCGCATTCATATTCTGTACCGAAAATCCAAGAGTTTGGTGTTCAGAGATCTTGAATAGAAGACCCAGATCCGCCGATACGTTTGATCGCGAGTTTCCATTTTGACTGAAAAGCGAGGGGGTCCCTGCTTGAATGTTTCCGTTATCATCCACAGACGTAGCGGGGACAGCAAAGGAATGTCGAAGATAATTGAGAGCAAACCCGCCGGCTAAACGCGAGGTCATCCATTGTCCATATCCGAGAGAAACCGTTTGTTCATTGTAAAGTCCGCTGAAGCCCAATTGCTTCCAGCCCACAGCGGCCGTTCCGTAGGATTTTATAGGGACGCTGGCTCCTGCGAAATATTGATAGAGATTGGATCCGTCCGAAAGTCCTGTATAGAGTTGACTGTATTCCGAAACGACTTCCACTTGCTTGAGACGCGCCAAGCCCGCGGGGTTATACAGGAGCGACCACGTGTCGTCGCCCAAAGCGGTATAAGCACCGCCCAGAGCCGCTGCTCGCGCACCGGTGTCGGAATCCTGAAACGTGGCGAAGGCGGGAACGGCAAACATCGAGAATAGAAAAGAGACAATAGATAAAACAGGCCAACCTAGTCTCCATTTTCTATTTTCGTCGTATGCCATAGTCGTCATCGGGCGACCACCACGACGGCTCCGGGAATGGGCGTGGATGCGCTCGAGTTCAGGTCGCGGATTTTGCGGTCATGGAAGTCGTAAATAGTCACTTGCACCGGATCGTTGTCGGGATTGTTAAAGAGAAAAAAGAGACGCCGGTTTTCAGGGCGGTTGGGTGTGAGCAGACGAGGATAGGGAGATCCCGGCAGCAAATAAAATTGGACGGGAAGCGGAGTTATCGGAGGTGGCGTCTCTAGAGAGCCAAAAGACCAGTTAAGGGTATGCCCGGAATCCACAGAGGCTCCTCCGGCTGCAAGCGTTATACCTCCTTCTGCATCGTTGTCCCGGGCGTCCACGTGGGTGAGTGTGTTGGCGCCACTATTGATGAGAGAACCGTAAGAACCGGGCACCGAGGAGCGAACAAAGATGGGACTGCCGGCAGCTCCCGTAAGAGCCAACGATCCTAAAACGTTTTGTGTTGATCCGGCGGTAAATATAAGTGTTTTTCCGGGCGTCATGCATTGAAGAGAATAGAACGCGGTCGATCCTGAAAAAGTTGAAGTAGAAGCGCCTTGAAAGGTGACGATAGAAGTCCCGGGGACAAACGTCCCGTCGACCTGTCTCCAGTTCCCCCCCACATAAACATGCGCGCTGCCGGCGTCAAAAGCTCCCTGCGACAGTGTCACATCCCCCGTCGTTGATAACCGCGTCGGCCCCGTTAAGGTAACGGTAGCGCCGTCGATGCTGAATCCCGCGCTTATGACAAGCGATGGCGCTGTTCCGAGGACTCCGAAGAGACCGATGAGAAATATGTTTTTCATGGTTTGTGATCTTTGCCTGGCGATAGCTTCTACTGAATCAGGTGGTAATGCCACTTGTACGTGACGGAAGCCGTGATAGCTGTGACTCCGGCGACCAGCGAAAAAGTCGTCGGCGTGGTCGTTGCGTAGATTCCGTTGGCGGCGGATAACAATGCCGACTGATTATTGGTCGGACTAAAGACGATATAAGGGGCAGTGGCGTAGCCTGTATTAAAGGTAACAGTCACAATGGTTGCCGAGACCGTGGGCGCCGCTCCCGCATTAAGCGTTATTTCACCCGCGGCATCAGTGCCCGTCATGCTGACGGAAGGAACTGTCCCGGCCCCCGCGCCGGTGACGATCGTAGGTAAAGGCGATAGGCCGCCCAAGTGGCGCGCGCTGAGTGGCCCCGACACGGTTCCACTGGAGACGTAGAAAGTGGCTCCAGCCTGCAGGCTGCCAGTGACTTGGATATAGTTTGTCGATCCTTTCGTCATCGTGTCCACATACTGTTTGTTGACGGCATCGGCGGGGCTGATCGGAGTGGCGACATTGTTAATCAGGTTGGAATTCATGTTCAATGCTTGGCCTTGCGTCCCGATCCCTGTAATATTTCCGTAGCTGGCTGTATTTATGGCGGCGGGGTAAACAGAATTGGTGGCAATGCTGGAAGCCACGACACTGGACGGAAGCGTTCCGTTCGCTAGAGACGTGAGCGCGACCGATGCGT
>Ga0206939_10183_pt1 | contig 17078 bp, 20 predicted proteins | sample Alteio_BWOrgHeat_10_FD_152921 | JGI IMG/M metagenome (GOLD analysis project Ga0206939, IMG submission 152921) | Enriched cells from forest soil in Barre Woods Harvard Forest LTER site, Petersham, Massachusetts, United States -... | ecosystem: Environmental > Terrestrial > Soil > Temperate forest >... | reverse complement strand
CGGTTCCCGCGGCCGTTGAGTTCCGGAGCCCTCGCGCTTGCGCATTTGCTCTTTTGGGTCTGCACGAGTATCTGGATTCGTTTCCTGGAGATCGAGCAGCCGTGAACGCGGCACATTCCTTAACCGATCGCTTGATGGACTCGTACCAGAAATATCAAGCCGAAGACTGGGAGTGGTTCGAAAACAGCCTGTCGTACTCGAATGCCAGGCTTCCTCAGGCTCTCCTGAGATCAGGAGTACGCTTCGCAAACGCGGATATGGAGGCGGTCGGGCTCCAGGCCCTCAACTGGTTGGTATCAGTTCAACGGAGCGAAGTGAACGGGCACTTTGTGCCGATTGGGTCCGAAGGTTTCTATTCAAAGAAAACTGAAAAGGCCCGTTTCGACCAACAGCCAATCGAAGCATGTGCAATGGTATCTGCATGCGTGGAAGCTTACCGGACTACGGGACAAGGCCGCTGGCGTCAAGAAGCGTGGTCCGCATTCAACTGGTTTCTGGGCGATAACGACCTTCAAATTTCCCTCTACGACTCCTCCACTGGAGGATGCCGAGACGGATTGCATCCTGACCGAGCTAATGAAAATCAAGGAGCGGAGTCAACGCTCTCTTTCCTGATGGCAATGCTGGAAATGCGCCGACTGGAAGAAACAGACAGCACGGAGAACAAAGCGACATGAATATTTTTATTGAACACCCCCCGGACCGTGTTGTTTCAAATCAGTACGAAGTTTTGTTTCACCGGCATCCCGGCAACCCGATTTTGACCGGAAAAGATTGGCCCTACTCGATGAACAGCGTTTTCAACGCTGGCGCAACGAGGCTACCCGACGGGTCAACGCTTCTGCTATGCCGGGTTGAAGACCGTCGAGGTCTATCACATCTGTGCGCGGCTCGTTCCGAGAACGGCATTGATGGTTGGCAGATCGATTCCAAACCAACATTGAGTTCCAGCCCGGACCATCCCGAAGAGTTGTGGGGAGTTGAAGATCCGCGAATTACCTACGTGCCGGAACTGCGCCAGTATGCGGTGGTCTACACGTCATATTCTCGTGGAGGGCCTGGCGTATCCCTGGCTCTCACAGAGGACTTTCGGACGTTCGAACGCCTCGGCGTAATCATGTCGCCCGACGACAAAGATGCCGCGCTCCTTCCGCGTAAAGTGAACGGGTTTTGGGCCCTCATCCATCGGCCTTTGACCTCACTCGGAGCCCACGTCTGGATCTCCTTCTCGCCCGATCTGCGTCATTGGGGGAATCACAAGCTGATGCTGGAAGCCCGGCGGGGAGCTTGGTGGGACGCAAACAAGATTGGCATGTCGCCACCGCCAATCGAGACACCTCGGGGCTGGCTGATGATTTATCACGGCGTCCGCAGGACACCTTCGAGCTCAATCTATCGACTCGGGCTCGCTTTGTTTGACCTGGAACAGCCAGACAAATGCCTGATTCGTGGCGATTCGTGGATCTTCGGGCCGGAAATGGAATACGAACGCCAAGGCGATGTTCAGGATGTGGTTTTCCCCTGCGGATATACGATCGCTCCGGACGGCGACACTATCAATCTCTACTATGGAGCCGCAGATTCCAGCATCGGCTTGGCGCACGGCAGCGTCCGAGCACTATTGTCTTGGCTAGATGCCAACGGCCATTCTGACGAACAGGCTGACCGTCGTCACCGGTCTTAGAAAGACTCGAACGGCAAGCCCGCCTGATAACAAAGGCAAATAGTTTCCGCACGTTTTGGAAGAACGGTTGCCGCCGGCTAGTATGCGAAGCAGATCGCCTTCGCAAATCGTCTCGATTGAGGTTTACTTTCCCTCGCGGACCTTCGAGCGATTTCGACCACTGGCAGAAGACGCGATTTCGCTCGAAATCCCTTTGCGAATGGATTTGGCTATGCGGGGTTTTCCCATTGCCTTCTTTACCTGGGACAACAAGTCTTCGTCAGACAGCTTTTCCGATTTCCTTCGCCGCATACCACCGATGATGGCACCGGGGACTTAAGAAAACCGTTCCATTCGGGACAGTAAGACGTGAGTGGACGGGGACAACCCAGGAGCGAGGAAATTGCATTCGCGTTGAAGTGTGCCGAATGGAACAGTTTTGATCCGTTTTCCAACGTTACCCTATAGCTGGTGGGCTCTCATGATTTCTCCGGCCCATAAACGCTGAACTTCCAGAAAACAGTCAGGCTCGCATGCTCGAACCGACACAAATTGGAGAGCCCTACGCGTTGGATGGACCGAAGAGCCGACATCATCCTCTGCGGATTCTCTTTGTTCACCGCTGTGTTGCAGATGTCGAGAGTTGCCTGTACGAGCTGAAGCGAGTCGGATTTGTTGTCACTTCCGACCTCGTTGTGACGCCCGATCAATTCGCCGAACGGTTGCAATCGCAGCCTTTTGATCTGATTCTAGCCGAATACCCCAGTTCTAACTGGCCCGAAACACTGGTGCTCGATTCGCTACAACAGTTTAGAAACGAAGTCCCGCTGATCTATTTAACACACCAATTGAGACGAGAGATCGTCGCCGACCTTATTTTAAAGGGAGCCTACGATTGCATTGAGATGGATGGCATCAGCCATCTTCCAGTGACTATTCATCGAGCTCAAGAAGAAAAGTCGCTGCGCTCCGAGCGAGATCGCGCCGAGAAGGACCTTGGACGATCGGAGGCGCGATATCGCGCTTTGACAGGCAATTTGAACTACGCTATTTGTCGATGCGATCTCGACGGAAGCTTTTTGGAAGTGAACGAAGCGATCGTCACGATGCTTGGCTATGCTTCGAGGGAAGAACTCTTGTCCATGAATCTCGGGAGTGACGTTATTCGGAATTCCGACAAGCTCATGGAGTTGTTTCGACGGCCCAGCATCTCCGGATTGGTTGACGCCATTGAAATGGATTGGACACGAAAGGATCGGACTACTGTGAAGGTCTACCTCAGCGGGCGTGAGGTCGTCAGTGAAGGGGGCGACTCAAGGACATACGAACTGATCGCTGAAGACGTCACGAAACAGCGCGAGTTAGAAAGTCACCTGCGTCAAGAGGCGGCCAGCGATTCGCTGACCGGCTTGGCCAACTACAAGCGGCTGGTCGATGTGCTCAATTTGGAGATCAAGCGGTGCGAACGCACGGGAAGACAGTTTGCCCTGCTGCTGTTCGATCTGGATGGACTGAAGCGCATCAATGACCACTATGGCCACGTGACCGGAAGCCGCGCCCTCTGCCGGGTCGCGGACGTCTTATCGTTTTGCTGCCGCGATATCGATACAGCGGCCCGCTTCGGCGGAGACGAATTCGCGCTTGTCTTGCCAGAAACAAACGCTGCGGCAGCCACACTTGTAGCGAAACGTATCTGCGATTGCGTTGCAAACGACGGCAAAGGACCCAAGCTGTCGGTCAGCGTCGGTTCGGCGATTTATCGTGAGAACGGTGAACGGATTGAGAGTCTTCTGTCTGCCGCAGACTTGGCGATGTACGCGATGAAACAGCAAACAGGTTCGGTCACAGAGTTCGGTCGGTTTTCGACGGGTTCGGAACTTGCATCGACCGCAAATCGCGGAGCAAAAGGAGCGGGAAGTTGACGCGCTCCTTTCAAACTCTCTCGTTCGGCGATGATGGCGATAGCGCCAACGCCACCTTGGGAATACCATCGATCGTGTTGTTTCGAAGAGCACTCGAAAAATGAAAGCTAAGCGAAAGCGGCAATTTGATCCAGAGATCTATCTTCAGACGATCGGAGTATCTAGACAGGTTCAGGCGTTTAGAAAGCGACAAGCTATTTTCTCCCAAGGACAAGCCGCTGACACTGTGATGTACGTCCAGAAGGGCAGCGTGAAGCTCACGGTCGTTAACGAGAGTGGCAAAGAAGCTGTGGTGGCGCTTTTCGGTGCTGGCGACTTTTTTGGTGAGGGTGGTATGGCGGGTCAGACGATTCGCATGGGAACCGCTACAGCTGTGATGCCAACGACCGTTCTGATGATTGAAAAAAACGAGATGATCCGCGCCCTCCACGCGGAACCCGCGTTGTCTGATCGATTCATCAAATACATCCTTTCGCGCAACATTCGGGGTCGAGGCAGACCTTATCGACCAGCTTTTTAACTCAACGGAGAAGCGCCTGGCGAGAACTCTGCTACTGCTGGCTCGCTACGGTAAGGAAGACCAGCCCGAGCGAATGCTGCAAAAGGTATCACAGGAGACCCTTGCGGAAATGATCGGTACAACGCGATCGCGGGTGAACCTGTTCATGAATAAGTTCAGAAAAATGGGCTTCATCGAATACAACGGCGCAATCAAGATCAACAAATCGCTTCTCACGGTTGTCTTGCATGAATAGAGCTCAAGTGCGGGAGAGAGTTTCATGATTACGAATCCGGATGCAAAAACCCTCTATCGCAGCTGCTTCAATCTCCACGGCAACCCGATGAACAACTTAGTGCTCTCAGTATGGCGAACAGCGTTCGCTGCAGTACTTTTTGAGGCAGATAAATCCAGAATCACGCTCGCCATTTCGAACGCGTATGCTGCGATTGCGGAGCGGCTGAACGGCCAGGTCGAAATCAGCGGCATCGAAAACAAGTCCATCATTGCGGCTCAAAACGCACTTTGCAGGATTGCCACGGCGGCAGCCGAACACTGAAGAGTTGTGAGGACGAAAATGCTGCGCATCAGGCTCTTTCGGTAAGAGCTAAAGGGGAAAATACAGGTACAAGAAATCAACGATTGAGGTTTCAACTCGCTTTTCGTGCGAGAGACCAACCAACTCCCCCGCATCGCGCGCATGGAGCATTGCGATAAGCTCCAATTCCTTGGCATAAAACGCACTCTAGCCAGTCGGCCACGTTTCGAGCGCTTGAATTTGTTCCTTTGCAGCGTTCTCCCCCGATATTTTTCGCGCAACGCAGATCGGTGAGGCTGAGGTTGTATCCAGCGCTCGCGCAGAGCGTGCAACTCGTCACCGGCAATGGTCGCTTCATGCTCAAAACAATTTTTCGGCTCTCTCGGCTAGTAGATCCGTGCCACTAATGCCAACAGCCGTTCATGAATCGTTTCCGCACGAGAGAATATATCCGAGCAAAATGGTTGCGACTGTCACAAACAGGACAGATTTGCATATGAACAGAATCTAGAGTCTCTACACCTCTCAGAGATGTTCCCTCCTTTGCCAACAGAAAGCGGCCCCACCGACCGGGCCGCTTTCCGATTAGTCTTGCTGACGCAAACAGATTGACTCGGCCAATAAGGCGACATGCCGCACTGTTCCAAACGCGACAGTTTTGTCTCGCCCCCCCTGTTATAAAGACATGTCCCACAAGAAGAGGTGGACACACATGGTTCCTCCTTTTGACATCTTCCGAATGAAATCAGGATATGTACTTTGGTGCGAGGCAGCAGCAACGGCCGAAATAGCTCAGGAGCGAATACAAGAGTTAACCCTTTCTTCTCCCGGCGGATATCTCATTTTCAACCAGCAAACGGGGCAGCCCATCCCGGTCGACCGTTTGAGTTCACAAGTCGATTAACCGATCGCGAGAGAAATTCGGCGACACGACGGAAGGGTTCCGAGCAGTATTCGGCAAACACATTCTAGAGGAGTGGACAGTTCGATGGTTTCAGTCACGCCGTTTTGTCACGAACATAATTTGGGAATGCACTTGGTTTCAGCCATGGTCCACGGTATGGGCGAGAAATCAATCCTTCTTTATGCCTGTCCGAATGAGACATGCAAAAGGCGTTATTTCGAGGACTCGGGCGGCTACGGAAGGATTGGCGACGGCGATGACTTCGTTTCCGTTCCTGAATGGGGACGCAAGACAGCGCCGCTTAGCGCCTCCGCGGCCAACAATTAGTAGGCCAATCCATTATGAATTCACTACTGATTGTCGGCGGTACAGTGTCCGTCTCGACCGCTGATCGTTTCTGTGAGGAGTGTTTATGATTCGTTGTCCGCGATGTCAGAGTGAAGGAATCCGGAGATCAAAGCGTAGAGGCTTTGTTGAACGCGGACCGTTGACTCTAGTTTTTCTGAGACCGTTTCGTTGTAAGCACTGCGAGCATCGGTTTTTTCGCTGGCCAATAAATTTCAACGATCACTTGGATAAACCCGTCAGTCCTAAAGAGCTTGCAACTGCGCGAGTTCGATAGTCTCCCGGGTGATCATCAAGGGGATGTGAGGGCCATGATGAAGTTAATTGAGTCGTGATGACCAAGACTATGGCAAGACGGAATTTGACTGGGAAGGCCAAATGAAAACGGATGAGCAATACGTTGCGGAGTTTGTTGCATTGTTCGAAAAGCATCTGACGTGGAATAACCAGCGAGTTATGGATATGTTCAAGGCAGAGCACGGCAGTATGAATGAAGATGAAGTTGTACGTCTCTTTAACAAATGGGTTAGGAAGGGGAAAATCCCGCTTCGCTGAGATTCTTCTAGTCTTCTAAAACGAACCGCCGACTACTGCTTTCTTGCCCAAGCTCCCGAACCTAACTTCAGTCGGATGTCTGATCGTTAGTTCTTGGTACCATTCAGTATGGCCCAGAATTGGCAGCGCTCTATACGACACCAGATACGAGCCTGCACTTGAGGCGATCTATGCCCTATTCTCCGGTTCTTGTCGTTCATATTCTTGCCGGAACCGTAGGCCTGCTGTCGGGGTGCGCGGCGTTGATTTTTCGGAAAGGCTCCCCGCGTCACGTCCTCGCCGGAAAAATCTTTGTCATTTCGATGCTGACCATGGCTATCGGCGCAGTGTATTTGGGAGTCGTGAAAAATCAACCAAGCAATATTGGCGGCGGAATCATAACTTTCTACCTGGTTGGAACAGGTTGGCTGACGGCGAGGCGTAGAGAAGGTCAAACGAGCCCAATGGATTGGGTTGTGTTGCTGATTCCTTTGACGTTCGGTGTTCTTACGTGGGTGCATGGCATCGGAGTGCTTCGCAGCGGTGCGACTTCAGAAAACGGGGTTCCCGTTGGTATGAGTTTTTTCATGGGTTCCATCTGTCTGCTTGCAGCTGTTGGCGACGTTCGCATGCTCCTGCGCGGTGGAATTTTTGGAGTAAAGCGCATCGCTCGGCATCTCTGGCGGATGTGCTTTGGATTATTCATCGCGGCAGGTTCGTTCTTCTTGGGGCCATCAAACCGTCCACTGCGATTGCTTTCGGCCGTGGGGATCGGTCAGCATGTTCCCTCAGTTCTATTTAGCACTGGCCTTTACTTGTTTCTCAGCATGCTTCCACTGGGGTTGCTGATCTTCTGGCTACTGAGAGTTCGCTTCGCAAATGCTTTCAAGGGGAAGCCGACGCCGCCCAACGGCTATCTTCAGTCACTACCGACGTAGTCAAAACGCGCAATTCGGTCTGAGCCGTTTAGTCGCAACCGCCGCTCAACTCCTAGTTAGTCGCGTAATCGGACAAGTGGGCCGAAATCCACTTTACCGATAACGGCGTTAATCGGGAGTTGGCAGCCACCCCCGTTGACAGGCGCGAAACAATCGCCTCACAGTGAATGCTGTCATGCCCAAATCGCTGCGTCGAAATTCACGACTCAATCCTCACTGCTGTTTCATTCGCCCAGGGTGAAGCGCGACTCCATTTTTCATCGATTCACATTTCCGTCATCGTAAAAGTCAACTTTGGCAAGAGCAGGACAGCGGGTCGTGACCACTAAACGAGAAGTGCCATTCGGAAGACAATGCAGAAACCCGAGGAGAACGCCATTGAAATATTTGAAGAGTCTGTCGGCCGTAGTCACGACAATTTTGTTCTTGGCTACGTTCTTTGCTCGTGCTGGGCAAATTGAGAATAGTACGAGCCTCGATGGCCTGAAGTCGTTGGTTGGCGATTGGACAGCCACCGATGCCGGCGGCAAGCTCTTTACCGCATCCTTCCGGCTAATCTCGAACGGCACCGCTCTCGAAGAGACCGTCAACAGCTCGCACGACACCCAGATGGTTTCGATTTACAGCGCAGATGGGGCACGCGTGGCGATGACGCATTTCTGCTCGATGGGAAACCAGCCGCGACTCGAAACGCCATCGGAACGCCCGAATCCGAATGAATTCGTCTTTTCCTTCACCGGCGCGACCAACCTTGCGAGCCCCAACGACCAGCATCTTCACAGTATGGTTATCACGATGGAGGGTCCAGACCATTTCACTGAAGCGTGGACGATTCGTGTTAACGGCAAGGATAGCGTTCAGAAGTTCCACTACACGCGGAAGAAGTGACGGCAAGTAGGTTGGGAAGCTGAGTCGCGCGGAGCTTGCTTGACGGTCGGGCTGACCGTGATTGGCTGGGTTTCTAAACTGAATCCACATGGACGGTTACGGCGTAATCGGGCCCTTGAACCAACCAAGTCGATTCGACCGCAGTCATCTGAGTTAGACCCGAAGGTGAACGGCCTTCGAGTGCGGATCAATCCCGGATGTACGATTTCAGGGAGTCGCGGGCATCGGCGTGGGCACCCGTCGTAGTTGGTAAGCCTTGCCGAAGCGGACGCGGATGACCCAATAAATCATTAAGGGAAATGGCAGAAGGGCGAGGATTGTCAGGAAGACGGAGCCGCGCAGGAACGCGGGAAAAACCTGCTGTTGGCCTAAGAAGAAAGAACCCGTGGCGATAAATAGTCCAAAACACATCCGCCAGACGTGCCGCGTTATGCGCTGTCTGCCTGTGATGCCGCCAGCAGTAAGCATACGAACGTCTCCGGCGGTGGCGAGCACGAGCACAGCGCCCATGAAGAAACTCATGCCAGCGGGTGCGTTTATGTCTGGGTGATGGAGGGTGTGAACGCCAAGCGTGAAGACAGCGACTGCTCCGCCGAGGCCGCCGAAGAGCCCGACCCAGTCAGACCATCGTATGTTCCTGCCGCGGCCGGCGAGCCACGCCGTGGTAATCATATAGTAGGTGACAATGCTGCCGATGATGTTGGCCTGCTGGGATTTCATGATTGCGAGACAGAGCGCGCTGGACGCCAACGTCACCATTGCGATGGTGAAGACGTTTCCCGAGGCGCGATGCAAACGGCTACCTTTACGGACGGCTATGGCGAAGGTGCCAGCGAGCAGGCCAACGGTGCCGCCGAATATGTGCAGAATCAAGAGAGGGAGCCGCATGCCTCGACCCACTTTTTGCATTGACCGATCCATCGGAACGTCGGCGCAAGGCATTATGAAATCCGTCCGCAGCTAAAACTGTCTCGTTTGATACACCCATCCAATTTGCATGACTTGCTGGCCCACAGGGCCTGGTGAGTCGCGTTACCGGACAATGAGACCCGAGGCCGACTTCTAGTTTCCGGTAACAGTACTCATCAGGACCTGGGTGATTAGTTCCATTTTGCCGACCACTCACCAACGGAAACGGTAGAATTCCCTTGATGAGGCGAATAATTGCCATTCTCGGCTCTGCAATATTCCTTGTTCTTGCCCCCGGAATCGTGGCGGGTTATGTGCCTTGGCGCATTTGCCGATGGCATGTTGGAGCACCTCTGCTGGGGATTTCCTCGCTTCGGGTTCTCGGGGTGCTGTCGATTGCTGTAGGTCTTCCCGTTCTTTTGGATTCCTTCGCCCGCTTCGCACTCCAAGGACTCGGTACGCCTGCGCCGATCTTTCCAACGCGCCATTTGGTTGTCGGTGGGTTATTTCGATATGTGCGAAACCCTATGTATGTTGCGGTCTTGTCGCTAATTCTCGGCCAGGGTCTGTTTTTTGGCAGCGTCCGCGTTCTTGAATACGGTCTTGCAGGCTGGCTGGGATTCTATCTCTTTGTTCTTATCTATGAAGAGCCTACCTTGCGGAAGAAATATGGGCCCGAGTACGAAGAATTTCGCGCGAACGTCCCAAGGTGGATTCCGCGTTTGCGAGCATGGCGACGCAGCCAAAAATAGAGCATTCATTGCACTAGTGAACGGGTGAACCGGGAACTCTCCAGGCCCTGACTGACGAATTGCCCCGGATCACGGGCTACTCGTAAGTGGTTCCACTTGCCCGGTAAGTCGCGTAACCGGACATGTGGTTGAGCGTCGGGCGCTGAAAGCGGTCACGAGCTTTTCGATAATTTCGCCTGACGACATTGCTGGCACAGACCATCCTCGTCGAGAACCAGTTCATCGGCGAGGCGGCGCAACTTTGCAGGTATGTAAAGGGCTATATCGACGTCCGGTTCTGGCATTTCAGGTTTATGGCCCTTGTGGTGGCACGCAAGACATTCATTCACCCATCGAAGCAGATGCGGATACTGCATGAGAAACTGTTCCAAATCTGTTCCGCGTTTCCCCATGTTCAACCTCACATGAATCGTTTGTATACCACAGGCTCCGCGCCAACTCCTGATAAGTCGCGTTACCGGACATGTGCCGTACCAGGACTGCAAGTTTACGATTACGTCGCCTACGAGCGCATCTAGCATCCCGACTCGCTTCACTCGGTTTCGACGGCGCGGTATCGGAACTTTTATCCTACTTCCCGCGTAACTCAGGACCGGAGGAAAAATGAGCCGACAAAGAGCGCTCTTTGGACGCACGAGCAGGATCGCCTCCCGTTGCGCCTTAGCGGGAATCGTGCTCGCGGGAATAATTCCACTTGCAGTGGGACAAGAGCAGAAGGACAACAGCAAGGACAAGGACTTCTCAGTCACCGTGCAGGGACCAAACACCGACGCCGGTTTGATCGTCAGCGCACGCGCCACGGCAAAAGAAGTAGGCCTGCCGATCTATCCGAGATCGACTCCGTATAAGGAGCAGAACAAGGATGATGACAGTCCAGCAGCGAAGCTGGGTTTGTGGGGCTCATCGTTCGGCTTCAAGCTCGTCGTCCTGAAGATGGAATCGAAAGACGCGCCGAGGAAAATCGCCGACTACTACACGAAGGCGCTGGCTAAATACGGGACGGTTCTAGATTGCACGAATGCCCCGCCCCAGCAAGAGAAAGACGAGAAGAAATTGACGTGCGGTGATGACAAACCAGACCCAGGAGGGATGCTCTTCAAAGCTGGCACCGCCGAGAAGCAGCATATCGTTGAAGTCCTGCCGAAGGGAAACGGCGCACAGTTTAAGCTGCTATACGTGGAAGCGCGGGGAGAGAAGAAGAAACCCGCCTAATCCAGAAACGTCCAAAGTGAAGGAGGATGGCCGAAGGTAAAGGCCACCCGCCAGAAGACTTCGTGTTTCGTTGCTCTGTTAGCGAGCGCCAGCTACCGCTGCCATCGCGTGCGTTCCTACATTCACCTTGATCTGCTTAGGCTTGGCTTCTTCGCGTTTCGGAAGGCTCAGGGTTAGCGCACCATTCTGATAGTCGGCCTTGATGGCCTCCGATTTCACAGAGTTCGCCAGCGAGAAGCTCCGGCTGAACGAACCATACGCGCGTTCGATGCGCAGATAGTTGTCCTCGTTGACTTTCGTCTCAAACTTGCGTTCGCCGCGGATCGTGAGAATGTTGTTCTCCACGCGGATGTCTAGGTTCTGCGGGTTCACATCGGGCAGGTCCGCCTTAACGACCAGTTCATTTTCGGTCTCATAGATGTCGACGCACGGAGCCCAAGGGGTCAAGTTCGACTCCTCGCCCGTACGTCCCACCACATCGTCAAACACGCGATTGATCTGTTCCTGCAGGGTCGTAGCCCCACGGAAAGGTTGTTCCCTGCGATTCATAGTTCTCATGTAATCCTCCTCATCAAATGATCAGACTTCAACAATGAACCGTGGGTGTGTGAATGTACAGATATATTATATTTATTATTTTAATAACTCTAAGACGCGCAGGGACAGTGTCTTACCCGATGCGCCCAGGTCCGCCATCAAGACGATTGTGCGAATCGTGCCAAAAGTGCGTGGTTTCGATCGTATGCGGTGCTGGCAGCGAGGGCTGTTCCACCCGTCCGGCGCGAACTTGTAAACCGTCGTCGAAAGCGTGACATTTCTGTGTTTCTGTCAGACGACCGAATTTGGATCGCTTTTCCCGAAGAAAATCGTGGCCATTTTTTGATTGTGCCTCACCTTGGTAACCGCGTTTACGGACGGGTCAAACTCGGCAAAAATCCACTTGTCGGGTAACGGCGTTTACCCGGCATGTTGATTACTTCCGGTACGGCGTCATTCGGGATAGCATGTCCGCAGGGACTCCAAGCATTGGCAGCCTGAGCCCAGTAAGCACGATGACTTCAGACGCGAATCCTGCTTTTCGCCTATCGCCCCGCCCGCTCATTGCCCCGGTTTGGCATACGAGGGTGTTCATTGCCATGTTTGTTGGCCTCTCCGTCGTCGGCGGTTTCTTCCAACACTCCGTAGAGCGGCACCCACAAACCACAGTGCCGAGCGGGAGCCCCGTGCCAGGTTACCTTTCCGTGCTCGTTTTTGAATGGCTTCTGGTGCTCTATGTACGCATGGGCGTGCATCAGCGCGGCGTGCGATTGCGCGATCTGGTTGGCGGAAGATGGGCCACGCCGAAAGAGGTGCTGAGAGATTTGGCTTTGGGCGCTGGACTTTGGGTGCTGTGGATCGGCTTGATGAATCCGCATGTCCTAGGCGGCGGAACGAACGCCGCACAAGGACTTCTTCCCAAAGGGATTTTGGAGAGCCTCGCATGGTTACCCCTTGCTCTCTCTGCCGGGTTTTGCGAGGAACTGGCCTTTCGCGGCTATCTTCAGAAGCAATTTCAGGCCATCACCGGCAGCGCCGTGTGGGCGGTCCTTATCCAGGCGATCGTATTTGGCGTTGGCCATCTCTACGAGGGAGCGGGCCAGGTCGGAAGAATCACGCTTTTCGGCGTGCTGTTCGGCCTGCTTGCTGTCTGGCAGAAGAGCCTGAGGCCGGGGATGATCGCGCACGCATGGTCTGATATTTTCGGCGTAATCATTTTCCGTAGAGCGTAGGTAAAGCTCTCCACCATAAAATTCAACTATGCGGCGGCAGGCCCGCAGCCGTTCTGAGGCCAGGCGAAGAATACGTAATTCACCTGATATTCGAGAAAGACGACAGTGCCTAAAGTCCGGACCAAATCTGGAAAGCGTCCGGAGGCTCTTGTCACGCGAGTTGGTGTTACAACGGCAAGGCGAATTTTACCGATTAGATGCGCCGGGCGAAACTTGCAGGATGCCTCGTTCGATCTTGCGATCTTCCTTCGATTCCGACCCAGCTTTGGAGAGCACCTAGTTTATCGATCGCCCGTGATGTTGGTCGAACCTCTTTGCCAAGAAACCTGCTCGTGCTTGTTCATCCAATCCACCGCGGCGCCGATGAGTGCCGCTCTCTCCCCCAGTTGTGAAACGCACAACTCTATCCCGAGTCCCGCGAGTTCTTGTCCTGCCGACGGAAGAATCAGCGATGCCGACCGCGCTATTCCGCCGCCGAGTATGATCCGCTGCGGTCGAAATTCAGCGCAGGTCAATCGCAACACCTTCCCCAGTTCCCAACCAAACTGGTCGAACGTTTCTTTCGCTTGTGGATTGGACTTGCTCTGACTCGCGATCGCCTGCACTTCTTCCAGAGCCCCTGTCCTCGCCTTGAATTGCTCCTGGATGGCCGACGCGGAAACGAATTTCTCCACAATGCCGTCTTTGTACGAGAGATTCCAGATTTCTCCTCCCGCGGGCACGCCTGGCCCGTCTGCTACTATTTCCCCTTCCGCCGCAAACGCGGAACCCACCCCGGTTCCCAACGTAATACCGACAACCCGGTTCGCGCCCCGCGCGGCTCCTTCTCGTATCTCACCCATCAGAAAAGCTGCGGCATCATTTAGAAACTCGATCTTGTCCGCGGGGCAACCAAGAACCCGCGAAATTTTGCTTCTCAAATCGATCCCGTAAAGACACTCATATTTGTGCCGCATGTAGCTGATTCCGCGGGTGCAATCGAAAGGGTTTGGCATCGCGACAGAAACTCCATCAAGAGTCGTCGCGGGAGGTAGCGCCCGCGCCCCCAGCGATGCAACTATTTCCAGGAAATCTGAGAGACTTCCGTCCTTCGAAACCGAAGCAGACTGCGGTATCGCTACCGTCATTTCGTGAATGCTAGACGCACCGGCGGCGACATGACTTCCGCCAACATCAAAGACCAGAATGTGGCCGCTAGAGCGCTCAAACACAGGATCCTCAATGGTATCGATATCATGGTATACGCCAATTTCTGACGAATGCAAAGTACGCGGGACGGACGCATAGGGGAAAGACGACGAGCAGGGCAAAAGGTCTGCCCGTTCGGAGACCTTGAGCGGCGCTATTCTCGATTTTTTCGAATCACTTCGCATCCGCACGATCGTCGAATGATCAGTTCGGTGGGCAGCACAATTTGCGGGTTAACTGGCCGTTTTTCGAAGTTTCTCGAACGAATCCAATCGAGCAAGAGATGTGTTGCTGTCCTGCCCAGCTCCGCTGCAGGCTGGCGAACTGCTGTTAAAGGCACACTCAGCAGCGGCGCCATTTCAAAGTCATCAAAACCGATCACCGCCACCTTTTGAGGTATTTGGATGTTCTCCCTCTGCAGGGCCTGCAGCACGTGTATCGTGGTAACGTTATTCAGGGCGAATAATGCGGTCGGCGGTTTGGGAAGACGCAGGCGCTTTATCAGCCGCGGACCGATCGCGGACACGTCCTCCGCAATGAAAAGCTCCGGTTTCAATCCGGCTTCTTTCATAGCCTTTTGATAGCCTTCAATTCGCTGACTAATGGAATTAAACTGGCTGTCGTAACCCAAACAGAGAATGTCTTTGTGTCCATGTTCCAGTAAGTGATCCACCGCTTTTCTGGCACCCTGCTCGTTTTCTACCATCACCGCGGCTGCATCGAGTCCAGGAAATGTCCGGTCCAGCATAATCACCGGCACCCCCCGGGCTCGCACGTCCTTCAATTGGACGATGCTGTCTGGGCTGGAAGGAACAATGAGAATTCCTGCGATGTTACGCGACTTCATCATCGCGAGTTCTCGCGCTTCGCTGGCGCGATCGCGCTCAGAAGCCAATAACAGCGTCAAATAGCCATGTTTTGCGGCCAATTGCTGGACCGCATGTGCGCAGATCGAAAAAAAAGTATCGGCCAGATCCGGCACAATAAGGCCAATCGTTTTGGAAGATTGCCCTTTCAGAATGCGAGCCGCTTCGTTGGGTTCGTATCCTAGTCTTCGAATCGCGGCTTGAACGCGTGCCGCCGTTGACGCACTCACCAACTCGCCGCCGTTCACCACACGCGAAACGGTCATTCTGCCGACGCCAGATTCTCGGGCAACATCGCCGATTGTCGCTCGACCCAGTATTTTCCTCGACATGGCGTCCCCTAGAGTTTCCCAAGATCCGTTCAAACGACGCAGGCCCAAGCACCGTATTTGATTCGATGGTAACGCACTTATGGGGGACCGGAAACCCACGCGCAAACCCTCAGTGCTCATCCCCGAACCGGTCGAAAGGGCTTGCCGCTGGGAACGCTCACATCCAGTCTCGGACCATTAATTACATTTTATGATTGACAAAAGTAAAACGAGCCATCTATAAAGGCGATAACGCTGTATGGGAACGATACCATAAACTGAGTTAGCGCTAGCCTTCCTGGGCCGCGAAATTGCGGCGGGTGCTCTGGGGACCGCTAGCGGTCGACGTCTTAATCGCTTTGTGGAGGGAATGTGCGAATACTCACCATTTTCGCTGTCGTATTGTTAGTCGCAGTTTCGGCTTTTGCTCAGACTCCTACAGGCACCATCCAGGGCACCGTTCTTGACTCGCAAGGCGCCGCCATCGCCGGCGCCACTATCACGATTACCAATGACGCGACAGGAGCATCCAGGGTCGTCGCTTCTTCAGAAGCCGGCCGATTTGAAGCTCCATTCCTTCCTCCCGGCAATTACCGGATTTCCGTGGAGGCTAAAGGATTCAAGGCCGACAAGCGCGAGAATATCGTCGTCGCTGTTTCTGAGACGCTCCCGGTTACATTCACACTTGCCGTGGGGCAAGTCTCGGAGACTGTTGAAGTGACGGTGACTACTGGCACCTTGGAAACAGAATCCTCCAGTTTGAACACCGTCATAAGCAATCGGGAAATTCTCGACTTGCCCTTGAATGGCCGGAACCCGTTCGACCTGGCAACGCTTGTACCGGCGGTAAGCAACGTCGGGCAGGCCTCCACGCCCCATATCGGCGGTTCGCGTAACGCTAACAACGAACAACTGATCGACGGCATGACCAACATTTTGCCGGAGAATAACGTCGGGAATAATGAATCGGCTTATCAACCTATCGTGGATTCGGTGCAAGAGTTCAGCGTGCAGACGAGCGTTCTGCCCGCTGATTACGGCCGATTTTCCGGCGGCACTGTCAGCTTGATTACCAAATCCGGCGGCGAACACTACCACGGCTCGCTTTTCGAATTCGCAAGAAACTCCGCTTTAGACGCGCGAGAGTTCTCGTTTGGGGCCAACTCGCCGCAGCCTTCCTTGTTCCGCTATCAGTCCGGCGGTACGTTCGGCGGTCCGATCCCCCTGATCGATCGTCCCACGAAGCGCACCTTCTTTTTCTTCGCTTTTGAAGATCAGCGACAGAATGCTGCGGCATCGGAAACCGACAGCGTTCCGCAGGCGGAATGGCTCACGGGCAATTTCTCCGATCTCATCCCAGCCGGAACGAACTGTAACGCAACGCCGGTGGCTGGCTGCATCTACGATCCAAACACTGTCGCGCTAAATGGCAGCGGCCAGTATGTCCGCCAGGCATTTCCCGGGAATATTATTCCCACGGGTGACCTTAATCCTGTTGCGTTGAAAGCCTTGGCGTTTTTCCCTGCGCCCAACATTCCTGGAGCCGGGCTGAACAACAACTACTTCATTTCCGCTGCGACGACTGACAACTACTGGCATTACGACGCTCGCTTCGACCACGACTTCAGCGCAAAATGGCACTCTTTCTTTCGCTTCTCTCACTGGAGCGAGAACTTCACCTCTCTCAGCGACTACGGGAACGCCGCTTCGTCCGGCTACAACGCCCCGGGCACGAACTCCGAATGGAGCGGCTCTTTCAACAACAACATCACCTTTACTCCAACTTTGTTGGGAGAGATTCGCATCGGCGCAAGCCGCGCGGCCTACAATCGCCAGACTT
>Ga0206939_10182_pt1 | contig 17172 bp, 15 predicted proteins | sample Alteio_BWOrgHeat_10_FD_152921 | JGI IMG/M metagenome (GOLD analysis project Ga0206939, IMG submission 152921) | Enriched cells from forest soil in Barre Woods Harvard Forest LTER site, Petersham, Massachusetts, United States -... | ecosystem: Environmental > Terrestrial > Soil > Temperate forest >... | reverse complement strand
GGTCGAACATGTGGCGGCTTGCCTCGATTGCCGTGGTTGTTTTAGTGATTGCGAGTGCCGCGGTGGCCACATCGCGGAGTGAATCTCCCCAAGCCGATCATAAGCCGGCGGATGCGCAATCGAGCAAGGAGTTTCACGATCAGATCTACGCGATCATTCGCGCGTATCGGGCGGGCGACAAGATCAAGGGGCGGCAGTTGATCGAGCAGTTTAAGTTGCCGAATGTTGAAGCGTGGTTTACGGAACATTTGAATCCGGCGCGCAGCGCGGAGTTCACCGAACGATATGAACGGCACTTCACGAGGTTTGCAGACGCTTTAGAACAGACGATCGAGGATATCGCCGCGAATCATGGAACGGAACTCGAGACCAAGCTCGAACTCGGGCAAGGTGAAACTCCCTCGAAGGACATCACAGCCAACATAAGACGAAGCGGAGTCGTGTCCACCAAGCCGGTGGACCTGTTTTACTGTTCATTTGAGATCACGCTCAAGAAGGAGTTGAATTCGGCGTGGGGACAGACATTCACGCGTGAGGATGGCGCATTTCGGTTTTTGGGTTTCGGCGGTTGGCCTTTCTGGGTATGGCAGGGTGGTACGGAGTTGGGTGCGCCGAAGTACGGATACTTTATTGAGCCGGCTGTTCTAGTTTCACAAGTCGATCCCGTGTATCCGCAAGTGGCGAGGGTTGAGAGGATCCAAGGTGTCGTCCTCGTCCACGTTCTTGTCGATGCTGAAGGAAAGGTCGAGAAGGCGGAAGTCGTGAGCGGGCATCCGCTTCTGATGCAAGCGGCGCTTGATGCGGTGCAGCAGTGGCGGTACAAGCCTGTGATACACGGCGGCGTAGCTGTCGAGGTGGAGCGGAGTGCGAAGGTGGTGTTTGCGCTGCGCTGAGTGTTTGCGTCAGGTCGGAATCTGCGCGGCGCGACTTTACGCAAGAAGCTGAGTTCGGTCGTCTTTCCTACGAGCTCAAAACCGTACTCCACGGTATGTGGACTCCAAAAATCTTGAACGGTGGTCGTCGTTTTGGAGTGGGATGGGTGTCATCTAAATCCGCACCCTCTAAAACCTGAGGGTGCGGCACCCAAGTGCCGGCTTCCAGACCATTATTTGCGGACCGGCTGTCTTTCCTTAGAAGGCTGCTTCGGTAGCGGCAAAAGGAGCAGGGCGGCCAGGGTGGCGAGTTTTTGGTCGGTGGTCCAGGGCGGGCCGATGGTGCCGCCTTCGAGGTGGACTTTTCGTTTTAGTTGAGTGGCTTGGCGGGGGAATTTTTCTTTGAGCGCGACTTCGAGGTCGCGCTCTTTTATTTTGGTGACGGGGAGGTTGTTGGAGGAGCAGGCTTTGGCGAAAGCGTCGCGGAAGAATTGGCCTTCGGCGGTGTGTAACAGCGGGTGGGCGGCGAGAATATCACGATGAACAGATCCACAAAAAAAGTAGTCAGGTTTTTCAGCAATCCCGCAAAGTTTGCCGCAATGAATCCCGCAATCCGCTCTGCACCTTGCCGGATCGGCTGCGTAAAATCCCAATCCTGCCACGCCGATGGCAAATGTGCGTGGATCCACGCCATGGTGTGCATCGACAATTCTTTGTCCGGATCCATCAGCGCTGTTTGCAGACGTGTAGTCGCCTCGATCGCCTGCCTCGTCGCAAACACAAGCACAATAATCGCAGGCGCAATCAGCAAAACCGTCACAGCGGTCGTGCTCACCAGCGCCGCACCGTTCGGCTTCATCCTCCGTTCCAATCGCTCGTGCAGCGGATAGAAGAAAATCGCAAACACCGCCGACCACGCCAGCGGAACGAAAAACGGCTCGACAATCCGGTACACCAGATAAATCAGCAACAACAGCGCGCCATACGACAGCACCGTCGTCAGCCGATCACTCGTTGTTTTTGGAGGAAGCGGAGCAAGCGCCATGTGGGATATATGATTGCACAAGATCGCAGGCCGAAGGACGCGTTCTTAGGCGATCACATTCAGGAGGCGGCTGTCTCGCGAAACGATCCAGATCGGAATCAGGTTTCGCATCAGGAAATGCGAAGCTTATTTTTCGGCAATGCGGTTCGCTAGCGAAGCAGGGGCGCTAACCGAAATTTTTTCCGCGAAAGAATGCCCAGAGCAGGAATTACTTGATGCCGATCGCGTCTATTAGACGCAACACATCGTCGTGGAACGCATCGTAAAGCGGCCGCACATCGTCCTGCTCCAGCCGCTCTCGCAAATATTCCGCAGCGATAAAGCTCGCCTCGCGATCCGTCAAATCGCGGCCCGTCTTATCGCGAAACGTAACGAACGCCGTGTGCGCCAATCCAACCACTTGCGCTTCGCCGTTCACATAAAATTTCGTGTCGATCGTATCCGCGTGCCGCGTCGCAATCCCGTTCCACATGTGCGAAAAACGGCAGACAAATTTCTCGGTCGTCAGCTTCGATTCCACATCGAACTCGCCGACAAACGTGCTCATCGCGCCGTTGTTGGCCAGCATCGGCCGCGCCGTCGCGTTGCTCTCGTGCTGCTTGATATCCGTCGTTGTCACTCGTACTCCCTCGCGCCTTCTCAGCGTCTCTTTCGCAGCTTCTCGCTCGTCCGGATGCACTTTCAAAGTCTTCATCGACGAATCGATGAGCTCGTCGGTCGCGTCTGCCGACTCTCTTCCGGCCTTCGACCTGCCTTTTTCAACGGACTGCGGCGGCTGCGGTATCCACATGAGTGTAGCTCTGTATGGCAGCACCAACGCCGGCGCCGCTGGGGACACGCAAGCCCTGGTCGAGCAAAGTTTTTTCCAGCGCGGCCAAGAATAACAGAACGAATGGCTTTTGGCTGCAATGCCCCATCAATCCTACGCGCCAGATCTTCGCTTTCAGCGGTCCGAGTCCGCCCGCAATCTCAATATTAAATTCATCGAGCAGCTGGTTGCGAACCTTCACATCATCGACTCCCGCCGGAATCATCACCGCAGTTACCGTCGGCAGCCGATCCTTCGGATTCTTCACGAGCATTTCCAGGCCCATCGCCTCGAGTCCCGCGATCAGCGCGAGCTGATTCACGCGATGGCGCTCCCAGCGCCCTTCCAGCGTCTCTTCCAGCACGATGCGCATCGCCTCACGCAAAGCAAAAATCAGCGAGATCGGCGGCGTGTGATGATAAAGCCGGTCCTTGCCCCAATAATTCATCGCCGTCGTCAGATCGAAATACCAGCTCTGCACTTTCGTCTTGCGCGTCCGAAATACTTCTTCCGCATTCGGGCTCACGGTAATCGGTGACATGCCCGGAGGCGCGCTGATCGCCTTCTGCGTCCCGCTGAAACAAATGTCGATGCGCTGGCGGTCAATATGAAGCGGCACCGCAGCAAGCGACGCGACCGTATCCACTATCAACAGCGCGCCAAGCTCATCCGCTACCTGTCGAAAACTATCGAGATCGGTGACGACACCCGACGAAGTCTCGCCATGCGCCAGTCCCACAATCTTGATCTTGCGTCCCTTGCCGGCGCGTCGCACATCGTCCGCATCGACCGGCTTGCCGTAGGGCGCCTCAACCTTGGTCACCTTCGCTGGCGTGCAACCCGCGATCACCGCCATGCGATCCGAAAACGTCCCGTTGACCGCGACGATCGCCTCGTCGCCCTCTTCCAGCGTGTTGACGACGCTCGCTTCAATCCCGCCCGAGCCCGACGCCGACAGCGGCATCGTGATCCGATTCTCCGTCTGAAAAATCTGCCGGAGCATTACCTGTACGTCGTCCATGCATCCGCGGAACCACGGGTCGACGTGGCCGACCAACGGCGTAGCAAGCGCCCGGTACACACGCGGGTCCATCGAAGACGGTCCCGGCGTCAGCATCAGCCGATTCGGAGGATTCAGTTCGCCAATGTGGGAGTTATCGCTCATGTTTTCAGCCTCTAAGAATCGCGGGCCCAATTTTCGCCCAGCGCGCCTCCCGCCCGCAACGGACAATTTGGAATCGCTCTCCGGGCGCCGTCGAGTTCCAAAATGGGAAACGGCGGCCCACCCCCACCCCCTTTTTTCGCAAGGATGTGATTCTAAGCCACTTATATCGAAACAACGCGCAAGGATGTGATTCCAGGGAGTTTACGTCGCCGAGAACCGCTGGCGGAGTGTCGGCGAAGTCGGTGGAGAGGTCGTGACGGCGAGAGGTTTCGAGCGGAGTTGCACTTAACACAACTTAGTATAACACAGTTCTGGTACCTTGTCAATATGTTACTCTACGATAATTATAGCAGTCGGCACACCTCATCCGAGCACGGTCGAGCCTGGCTCAAACCTGGCGCGACCGAAGATATGTGCCGCCATTCCTGTTTGCCCGGGAGGACGAGCAAAAATGAAGAACCAAATTCAATCGCCTGCCTACATGATCAGCTGGAAAACGGCGGACGGCACGGCATTGGGGCCCGAAAACGAGTCAGTCGGCAAATTCCGGACCGAACTCTATGCCGAAATCCTGCGCTGCGCCCGCCATTACTCACAAAAGGAGCTTCAGGCGATCTTCGATGAGCCGCAACCCCGCGTCAGCGAACTCCTCCACGGCCGCATCGCCGGCAAAAGCGTCGAAAAGCTCATGTACTACGCCTCGCGCCTCGGCATCGAAGTCCGCACCACCTTCGAACGCCGCAAACTCAGCCTCGAAGACGAAATCCGCCTCGCCGAAGGCGACAACGTCTAGCCAACCTGCTATCACCCAATAGGAGTAGTTTAAATACCCACACATCAACTCTCCCGTACGGATCATCAAAGTGGTGTTGAGCAACGGCGAATCTCTAAAGGGAGCGTTCCATGGGTAAAAACGAAAATATTGCGGCGCAGGGGAAATTTGGCGAAGCAGTAGTCAGCGGCAAATTAGACGGGTTGCGCGAAGTTGTGGACGCGAAGGCGCTCGATCATGACCCCGGAGAGGGGCAGGGTCTTGGGCCGGAAGGGTTCATCCATTATTTCGGCGAATTGCGGAAGTCGTTTCCGGACCTGAACATAGTGGGCGAAAAATTGGTGGCCGACGACGATAACGTGGCTATCGCCTACATGCTGACGGGTACGCACCAGGGCGAGTTCATGGGAATCGCACCCACGGGCCGCAAGGTGTCCGCACGCGGGGTCCAGATCGCTCGCTTTGAAAACGGAAGGCTAGTCGAGCGCTGGGGCAGTTCCGATCAGCTGGGAATCTTGCAGCAGCTCGGCGTGAAGGCGGCCGGAGCTTAACGAAGCGTTGGGACAAGCGTGAAGAAGGGCACGGCGATGCCGTGCCCCTACAATGTCTCAAGTTGTGTCGACACACTCAGGCCATTAGTTGTGTTTGACGAAGGGGCCCTTCGTGTTGGTCAGCGAGTAGTACAGCGTTTCGGTGAAGACGTCTTCGTTTTGCGCCTCGCTTGAGAACTTTGACCACGGAGCGAGGATTTTTTCTTTCTTCATCTGGTCCAGCGACTTGTGCGCATCGAGCGCTGCCTGCACAGCGGCGCTGGTTTCTTTCAGCATCTTGACGTAAACACGAACATCGTCGGGGTTCGAAAGCGCTCCATGCCCGGGAATGATTTTTACGTCGGCGGGTAGCTGCGCGATCGATTTCTCACACGCCGCGATCATGCCTTGAACACTTCCTCCGGCAGCGACGTCAATGAACGGAAAGCCGTAGCGGACGAAATCGTCGCCCATGTGCACGACATTGTTTTTCGGGAAATAGATGATCGCGTCGCCGTCGGTATGCCCGGCCGGAAAATGCAGCGCGCGAATGTCTTCGCCGTTGAGATGCACGGTGACATCGTGTTCGAACGTGATGATCGGCAGCGCAGCTTTTTCCGCCGGCTTGTTTTCCATCTTCGCGCTGCCGCCGTTGCCCGCGACGCCCCCGGCTTCGAGCCGCTTGCGCACATTGTCTTGCGCGATCAGCGTCGAACCGTCCTTCGCGAAATTCGCATTCCCGCCGGTGTGATCGCCGTGATAGTGCGTGTTGATCACAAACCGCACCGGCTTGTCGGTGATATTGAGATTTTTGAGCGCGGCTGCAATTTTCTCGGCGAGGGGCGCGAATTCATCGTCAACGATGACGATGCCATCCTCGCCGACCGACGCCGCGATGTTTCCGCCCGCGCCTTCCAGCATGTAGATGTTGCCGGAGACCTTCGTGACCTTCATTTGGACTTTGGAGAAGTCCTGCTCCTGGGCGCGAGCAACTCGCGGGATGACCAGAGCCGCCGCGATGGCGAGCGTTCCAACAATATTTCGTGTTCGCACGATTTGCTGTCTCCTCAATTTCGCGTGGGAGTTTATCACCGTTGGCCGCTATCGACGGTTGACGAGATGATTTTGAAACAACTGAAAAACGCCGGCAGGGTGCCGGCGCTACTGTTTACTGCGGCTTCAGCACCAGCGTCTGATCGAGCCGGAACATCAGAGACGTCTCCGCCGGCACCTGCACCTGCTTGCCGCGCGTAAAAATCTGCGTGAGCAGCCCGCTTCCCGCCCCAGCCGCAGCGCCGATCCCCGCGCCTTTGCCGCCGCCAAAAATCCCGCCGAAGAGCGCGCCGATCGCCGCTCCGCCGCCGCCAAATTCCGCCGTGCGTTTGTTCGCTCCGACGCCGCGTTTGCTGTTGATGTTGACGTCCGAACTATCCACGCGATACTCCTTGCCGTTGATCGCAATCGAAAACAGATCGAGCACGAGATCGGCGCTGTGCACCGCGCCACCTGTTCCGATATCGCGCACCACGAGCTTCGCCGGCGTGCCCGCGGGAATCGCGATATTGTTCGACGCGTCGAATACGTCTTGACTGATCGTCGCGCTATAAAGCTGCCCCGTGCCCGAGTCATGCGCGTTGATTGTGTCGTCGGTGCGAATCGTAATCTCTGTCCCCACCGGAATAACCTTCGCAGGACCTGCTGGCGCAGGAGCCGGCGAAGGCCGCGTCCGCGTGAACACCAGCGACGCTACATCCTTCACCGGGAATTGATACCCGACGCCCTGCCCGTCCATAAACGGAATCGGACTGACGCCGGTGTAATTTCCCGAGTACACCTTGCCACTCCTCAACGTCACGATGTCGTTGCTCGACGTAAACACCAGCGACTGCACATCGCGCAGCGGAAAGTTGTACTGAATCCCCTGCCCATCCGTAAACGTAATCGTCGAATCGCCAGGCACGTCGAACTTGCCGGTGTAGCTTGCCCCGTTTTGCAGAATCACGGTGTCGGGACGCGCGGCAGGCGCAAGGAACAACAGGATCGCAAATACACTAGCAAAGACGGCGAAGAGGATTGGGCTTCCGGCGCGGAACTGGCTGGAAAGTTTGCGCATATGTGCTCCTCAGATTTGAGGGCAAGAGTTTAACACTGGTTGCAGCGGAATGAGATTACAGGTCGATGATGCGCGACGGCTTAAGTCAGCGATGATAGCGAACGCTGAGATCCTTCGGCTGCCTTCAGCAGCCACAGGATGACAATCGCCGAGGGAGGGGCGGGAGTGGTGAATTGGACTAAGGCGGAGTGACCTAAGCCGCGAGCTCGACTTCCTCTTCGTCAGAATGCAGTAAGTGCGCCGGCACCTGCCGCAACTCCCACACCAGCCCGCAAGCCGCTAGCAGCTTCAGCGTGTAATACGTAATGTCGATCTCCCACCAGAAAAATCCCTGCCGAGCCGAAGCCATGAAGTGGTGATGATTGTTATGCCAGCCCTCACCCAGCGTCAGCAGCGCAAGAAACCAGTTGTTCTTGCTGGTGTCCGTCGTCTTATACCGCACCGTCCCAAACAGGTGCGACAGCGAATTGATCGTAAACGTGTCGTGCCACAGCAGCACCGTGCTCAGCACAAACCCCCAAAGAAACAGCGGCAGCCCGCCAATCAAATAAAGCGAGACGCCAAGCGTCGTCGGCGGCACCCAGTGGAATTTGTTCAGCCAGCGCAGCTCGGGAAACTTCGCAAAATCCGCGATGTAATTCGTCCGCGTATCGTTATAACGATCGGAAACAATCCACCCGATGTGCGACCAGAAAAATCCAAACAGCGTCGGCGAGTGCAAATCTTCTTCCTGATCCGAAAACCGATGGTGATGCCGGTGATGCGCCGCCCACCAAAGCACACCCTTTTGCGCCGAAGTCATCGCCATGAACGCAATCACAAACTGAAACACGCGGCTCGTCTTGTAGGAGCGATGCGAAAAATAACGGTGATACCCGGCGGTTACCCAGAACATGCGCCCAAAAACCAGAGCCAGGCAGGTGATCAGGTATGCCCACTTGAACGGCACGAAAAACACGCCCAGCGCCAGCAAATGCATGATTGCAAATGGAGTAACGCCGACGACCGAAATCCGCGCTCCATTCGGCAGGGGGATAGACAAGGATCGCGCTGCGGTGGCCATGCTCGGCGAATTTCCTAAAGGAAAATTTGGCGTCCGACGCCGTACGACTGAGCGTTTTGCGAGCGACCTAGGGGAAACTCAGCAGCACGATTCAGCTTATTCAGTTTACGGAGCACCCAAACAAGGGTCAAGCAAACTATGGGACAGGTGCTGCGGCAAATTCATTTGCACCAAGGGACAGCGCGTCCGCGCCATCGCAGAGCGCCATCGCAAAGCGAGAGATATGCTATCGTTCTGTCAGCAAACAACTTGAGCGAGGAAAAATGGCGGAACGCCCAGTCTTGGTAGGACTTGTCCCACAAGCAGTTGTGCTCGAACCCGGCGACCAGGTCTCCTGGATCTCCGACGCCGGCAATCTCAAAGTCGAATTCGACGTCAATCGCTGCCCATTCGGCTCAAACGTTTTTCAAGCGCCAGCAGGCATGCGACTCCTGAGCGGTCCCGTTCGCCCTGGGCTAAAGCCCGGCGGCTATAAGTACAAGCTGTGGCTCAACGAGCAAATGATCGGGCAAGGTGAAGTGCTTCTGCGCGGCTGATCAGCAATCAAGCTCAAGTAAAATTGAAACGGGTCGGAGCAGACGCCCCGACCCGTCCTCAATCGTCAAATCAATCCGAGAATCTCGAACTCAGGTCAAAATCTACTGACCCACCGCAGCAGCCTGCCCGCCTGGCGTCATATGATCCACCACGTGCGGCAGCACCTGCGTCATCATCGACTGGAGCGTATTCGGGTCGATCCCGAATTTCGACGCCACCTGATTCAGCGCATCGCAATGCAGCACGCTGTTCAGCTGGTCCGCCGAAATCGGCAGGTTTTGGCCGCTGCCGATCCATGAGCCCACGATTCCGCCCAGCCCCTTCTCTTCGAACATCTTCTGCAATCCCGAAATCCCGCCAACTTGCGGGCTGTTGATGTACTCGGTCACCGCGCTCAACGCACCGGCATGCTGCTCGCCGAGCATCGACCCACCGACCTTTTCAATTTCGTCGAAAATTCCCATCGTGCCCTCCTCACAAAATTAGGGACAAAGAATCGGGGCGGACTCAACGACACCGGCCGCCCCTCCGGCAATGCCTGCGGACTAACTCTGCTTCGCGATGATCATCGAGGCGATCTTGTTATACGTCGCCTGAGGAATGACCTTCTTGCGAACGAGGTCGGTCTTCTTCGCATACGGCCGGCCATCGATAATCTTCTGCGAATACTTGTCGCCGATGCCCGGCAGCGACGTCAGCTGATCCTTGGTCGCCGAGTTGATGTCGAGCAAGTCAGTCTTGGTCTGCGCCTTCATCGCGGTGTTCGGATCGGGCGTCTGCTTCGCGGCGTTGGCATACGAAATCGACGCCGTCATACCCACCGACAGCAGCAAAGCCAGCAACAACATGCGAATCGAGTTTTTATTCATGGACGTTCTCCTTTCGAGTTCACGCAATCATTCGAATCGCGTGTCCTGCACTTCCTGTGATTCTCGTTATTCCTTTTCGGCTGCGCGGAAGCCGGCCTTTTGCGCGTCGGCTTCGGACATATATTTACCCTGCTTGGTCTTTCCATACCAGCGCGTTCCCGGCTTGTGATAAACGCCCGAGTCGGTGTTCACCCAGACCATACCGGCACTGTTTGCGGGTGGCGTCTGCTGCTGCGTCGGAGTCGCGGACTTCGACGTCGAGGCGGATTTTGTCGAACCGGATGAAGATCCCGATGACGAGTTCGTAGCGGCTGGAGTCGATGCAGGAGCGGGCGCGGGTGTGGGCGCCGCCGCTGGTGTCGAAGCCGGCTTCGAGGCCGGGGTGGCCGAACTCGACGCGGTCGAGGAACCGGATGCCGCGCTGCCCGCTGCAGGCTGCGATCCGTCCGCGGCAGCGGTATCCGACTTCTTGGTCCGCTTCTTCTTCGTGGTCGTCGTGCTCGAATCGGCGGTGGTCGATGATCCCGATGCGGTGGACGGAGATGTGGGTGATCCGGTCGAAGTTCCCGCAGAGGCGCCTGATGCCGGCTGCGAAGCGTCGGCAGTATCCGATTTCTTGGTTTTCTTCTTCTTTGTCGTGGTCGTGCTGGAATCCGCCGTGGTCGACGAGCCTGACGCGCTCGAATTCGCCGAACCGGTGGCCGCGGAGGACGTATCCCCCGACGTATCGCTCTTCTTCTTTTTCTCCTTGGTGGTCGTGGATGAATCATCCGACTGAGCCGCAGCCGTCGACGAATCCGCCGTCGCATCGCTCTTCTTGGTCTTTTTCTTCTTCGTCGTGGTGGATGAATCGTCCGACTGGGCGGGAGTCTGCGCCGATGTATCCGCCGCCGTCGAATCGTCCGTCGTCTTCTTCTTTTTCTTCTTCTTGGTGGTGGTCGAGCTATCCGACTGGCTCTGATCGGTCGATGGTGACTGACTCTGGGTCTGCCGTGCCGCCCGGGCGCTGAAGGTGCTCATGACCAGGAGCACGATCAAAGTCAGCGGTAAATACAGTTTTCGATTCTTGCTCATCTTTACTCTCTCCCTCCGCGTCGCCCTACCCCCAGACTACGAGACACTCCGTCGCTTCGAATGATGACTGGGTTCAATCGAACAGAGGCTTATGGGCGGATACTCTGCGAATGCGCGAAATGATGGCTTCGGGGGAGCAACTTGTCAAGAAGGAGAACGATGGGGAACGAACTTGCGCGGTGTGCGTCAGTCCGCTGCGTTGGCGGTGCGCGGGGCCATGTCGAACGATTCGGCCAAGCCACGGCGCATCGGGCCTAGTACGGCCGCGGGCACCGACTTTTCAGGAACGACCGCCAAGCTCGCGGACTTGCGAGGAAATTCGATGCGCTTGTCGAGCTTCATGCCCACTTCGCGCAGAAATTCCGCCGAAAATCCCATGTCCTCGGCGCGATCCACGCCCCAAAACCACAACTTCTCCTCATGGCGCTGTAGGAAGTCGAGCGACTCCTCCAGCTTTTTCATGGCGCGATCGAACGACGACGCCAGAAAAAACACGCCAAGCGACCACGCATGCCGGGGGTAATGGACCCGGATGCGGACGCAGTACTTCCCACCCTGATTCTTTTCGATGCTGCAGCGGTAATCGTTGCGGACGTTCGAGGTGCGGACTGGCATGTTATTCACCCAGTGAAGATTTACCGGAGCCCGGAAATCGCAGAGTAGCCCTGAATCGAGCCCACAGAGTTGGTTACCAGGTCGCCCGGAAGAAGGATCCGTCTGTTTTTGACCCAACGGGAGTGCGGTCAAACCCACCAGGACGGACACAAATAGCGTACCGACGCGCCATAGCCAAGGCAAGGGGGTGTCGTGTTAAATTTTAAGTCTTTTATAATGAGCGGATTAGCTTGCTAAATCGCCTAAATTCTTCAGCTTATCCGTCATGATTCGCAGCTTGCCTTCTTGCCGCAGCCGCGTTTCCAGGGCGGTCCGGAACGCCTCAAAGGCCATCGTCCGCTTCTGTTGCAGGACCTGATCGGTCAATTCTTTCTTCTGTTTTTCGAAATCGTCGGGGTTCGGTTCCTGTTTGTCCGCCACTTTATAGACAAACCAGTTCTCGCCGAGCGAAAGCGGCGCGCCAACGTCGCCGGTTTTCATCTGGAACGCAGCCGAAACCTGCTTTCCACTTGCTGCGCCGGCAATCGAACCGCTGCGCGCAAACAAATCGCTGGCCTTCGGATCGAGACCCAGCGCTTTGGCCGCCGCGTCGAACTTATCGCCGGCCTTCAGCCGCTTCTCAAAGTCGTCCGCCTTCGTGCGAGCCAGCAGCGTGCTCTTTTCCTGCTTCAGGTCGGCGACAACTTTGTCCCGCACTTCTTCCAACGTCCCCTGGTGTGCCGGCAAAATGCCGCGAACCGCAAGAATCAGAAAACCGCGGTCGGTGTGAATCGGCACGCTCAGTTCGTCGGGCCGCTGCCCGAAGATCGCGTCCTTCACTTCCTTCGAATTCCCAAGCTCGATGATCTGATCGTTCACCGAAACCGGCCGCGTCTCGCCAACAGTCAGGTGGTATTGCTTCGCCAGATCGTCCAGCGAAACCTTATTGGACTGCCGAATCTGCGCCGAAAGCTTGTCGGCGATGTCGCTCGCGGTCTTGTCGGCCTTGGAGAGCACCATCGGCGAACGAATCTGGTCCTTCACTTCGTCGAAAGTCTTCGTGTGAGCAGTTTCTTTGTCCAAAACCTTGATGATATGAAAGCCGTACTGCGTCTTCACCAGGTCTGAAATCTCGCCCTTCGGCAGGCTGAACGCCACCTTTTCGAACTCCGGCACCGTCTGGCCCTGCGTGATCCAGCCCAGGTCGCCGCCCTTGTCCTTGGTTCCAGGATCTTCCGAATATTTCTTCGCCAGATCCTCGAACTTGCCGCCCTTTTTGGCCTGCTTCAGGACCTCGTCCGCCTTCGCCTTAATTTCTTCGACCTCAGCAGGCGTCTTGCCCACCGTCATCAGCAGGATGTGATCGACATGAACGCGGTTCGGCACCTGATACTGCTGGATGTCGCCCTGATACGCCACCTTCAACTCGTCATCGGAAACCTGAGTGTTCGCGCGGATCTGGTTCACGTCCACCAGGGCGTAGCGCACGATGCGCTTCTCGGGAACAAGATATTTCGCCTTGCTTCTCTCGTAGGCTGCCTTGATCTCCGCTTCGTCCGGATTGATCTTCGCCGCCAGGTCTTCCGGCTTGATTAGCACGTAGTCGAGCTTGATCTTTTCGTTGCGATACAAAAATTCGTCTTTAAGCTCCGCCGGACCGACGCTGACGCCATCCGTCACCAGCTTGCGAAACTTCTCCAGCAGCAGCCCTTGGCGAATCTGCTCTTCGAACACCGGAACCGTCATCTGGAACCGGTTCTGCACCTCGGCCGCGTAGCGATCCATGCCGACGAACGCGCCGCCGTCATAGGCGGTCGGCAGGAACTGGCGAATCCGCTCCGCGCGTTCCTCGTCGGACACGTGAATGCCCAGCCGCTTGGCCTCGTACTCAATCTCTTTTTGGAAAACGAGCTGTTTCAGGATTTGCTGCGCATAAAGCGACTCGAGCGCCTTGGGAACCTGGTTGCGCTGCTCGATCTCGGCAAGTTGCTGCCGAACCTCCAGCATGCTGACGGACTCGCCGCCAACCGTGGCTACCGTATCCGTCGAGGAGGCTTCGCCCCCGTTTCCGGGCATGCTTGGCACAAGGTACAGCAGCATGCCGCCTGCAAGAACGAGTACGACCGCGCCCAACAGAATGCGCGAGAACAGTTGCTGCCGATTATCCGATGCCATTTCCCGAATGCTCCAGCCTACGTAGTCAAACACGACATTATAAAGGAAATCGTCTCGCGAGTGTTAGACCAAGCTGGCAAACATCGTGGGTCACTTTGAACTTACCGTCACGGCCACTGCCACAGCTCGTTGCTTTGATCGATTTGCACTCAAGCCGCCGATGAGCGCGAGCGACGCGCGGGAACCTAGACCTGTTGTCATCCTGAGGCGTCCGCAGGAGGCCGAAGGATCTCAACGTTAAGTGCGAGCATGCTCGGACGTGCGACCTTGAGTACTTCCGGGCATTCTCGCCCTTCCCAACTTACTTCGCCCCAACTCCCACCTGCGAAAACACGAACGCCAGCGCATCCGTTTGCTCTTCGATCTGCTTCGAAAGCGGCCGCCCACCCGAATGCCCCGATTTCGTGTCGTACAACAACAAGATCGGATGCGGCCCATTGTTCGCCGCTTGAAGCCGCGCCGCCATCTTCCGCGCGTGCAACGGCGCAACCCGCGTATCGCCGTCGCCCGTGATAAACAGCACCGCCGGATACGCCGTCCCATCCTTCACGTTCTGATACGGCGAGTACTTCAATATGTATTTGAACTGCTCCGGATCATCCGCCGACCCATACTCTGGCACCCAGAACGACCCTTTCATGAACTTCTGAAATCGCAACATATCCAGCAGCGGATATCCGCAGACGATCGCACGAAACAAATCCGGCCGCTGCGTCATCATCGCGCCCATCAGCAATCCGCCGTTGCTTGTGCCTTCGATCGCCAGCTTGCTCGAATTCGTGTAGTGATTCGCAATCAACCATTCCGCGGCGCCGATGAAGTCGTCGAAAACGTTCTGTTTCTTCTCCATCATGCCCGCTTGATGCCACGCTTCGCCGAATTCCCCGCCGCCGCGAAGATTTGGCTGCGCGAAAATGCCGCCCGCGTCCGCCCACTCCACCGCCGACGGCGAGAATCCCGGTGTTAGATTCACATCGAACCCGCCATAGGCGGTCAGCCAAACCGGCGTAGCGCCGTTCTTCACCATCCCTTTCTTGTAAAAGAGAAACATCGGCACGCGCGTCTTGTCTTTCGACTCGTACCAAACCTGCTCGACTGTATACGCATTCGGATCGATCGGCACCTTTGGTGAAACCCACGGCTTCAGATCACGATGGTTGAGATCGTATCGATAGATCGACCCCGGAATATTGAACGATTCGAACGCCAGAAATATCTCCGGCGAATCCCACGAACCGCTCGATCCCGTGACCGCGCCCAGCGACGGCAACGCAATTTCTCCATCCGGTTTTCCATCGATATCGAAAATCTTTAACTGCGAAACCACGTTGCGCACGTACTGCACGTAAATCTTCCCGCCGAACAGCCCCACATTTTCGAACGACGCATCGCTCTCCGGCACAATCTCCTTCCACGCATCACGCGCCGGATTTTTCAGATCGACCAGATAGATGTGCCATTTCGGCGCCTTCCAATTCGTCGCAACCACCGCCTTGCCTGCCTGAATCTCGCCGCCAAACAGCGCTTCTGTATCATTTACGATTGGCTTCACCGCCGAATTGGTTTCCAAATCCTTGAAGTAGAGATCGGACCGCGTGATGCCCGAGCCGTACGAGACGCTGATCAACAAATCGCGCCCGTCACGCGACAACTGCCCTCCAATAATTTTCTCAGGTCCGTATCCCTTGCCGAAAATTTCCGCGTCCGAAGCCGGATCGCTGCCCATCACGTGATGCATCACGCGCGGACCCTCCGCCGTCGAACGTGCGTAATACACGCCTCGCCCGCTCGGTTCGAAATCGAGCGAAAAGTAATCGGCCACCGGCAAAACGTCGCGCAGATCCTTCCGGCTCTTCACATCGAGAAAATGCATCGTGACTTCGTCTCTGCCCCCGGCGCGCACTCCGTACGCCAGCGTCGCGGCGTCGTCCGTCACCCCGCGCAGCACCACGCTCGTCGAGTGATCCGCGCTCATCCCCGCCGGGTCGAGCAACACCTCATCCGCTCCGTTGAGCCCGTGCCGCCGGCAAATCACGTACAAATCCTGCCCCGCCGCGCGCTTCTCGAAAAAATAGTCGCCGTTCCGCTGTAACGGCGTCGCAAACGAATCCGTCTTTTGAAGTTCGCTCAGCCGTTCCGTGATTTGCTCGCGTCCCGGCACCGCGCGAAGCACCGCTTCCGTGCAGCGATTTTCCGATTCGAGCCACGCGCGCGTTTCGGCGCTATCCTGATCCTCGAGCCAGCGATACGGATCGGGAATCGAAACGCCGTGCAGCACATCGACGACCGAATCTTTTCTCGTTACCGGCGGGCACTTGCCATCGCCCTGTTTGCTTTGCGCATCCTGCGCATTCGCAAGCGAACAACTCGAGAGGCAAACGATCGCCGCGAAAATTGCGACAATCAAAATGTTGAAACCGAAGCGAACACATCGCAACGCAAAAGCAAATCGATTCCGGCGCGCCGGAATCGCTGGGTCTTGCTGAACGTTCATGAGTATTGTTTGTCCTTACATGTCCGCAGTGCGGAGGCGGGCTAATTTTCGCGACGGGGAAGTTATCACCAATACAATTCATCCGCAAGAGACCGAATCCGCATCGAACTCTCTGCCGCTGGATTTCGCGATTGGCAAAAGTGAAGAAACCGAGCGCTCTCAAAGAATGAAAGTTGTGCAACCGATTCGCACAAAAAGCCCGACCTCATCAACGCTCGTCGCATCATCGGCGATTCTCATCGCGTTGCTGTCGTTCTCTCTACACGCCCAACCGAAACGCCAACGCATCCCGAACGAAGCACCGCAATCCGCCCCCACAACTCCCACGTTCTACCGCGACATCGCACCCATCCTCCAACACCATTGCGAAACCTGCCACCGCGCCAACGGCATCGCCCCCATGCCCCTCCAAACGTACGCCCAGGCAAAAATCTTCGCCGCCGCCATCGCCGCCGATGCAAAAAACAAATCCATGCCCCCCTGGTTCGCCGTCCCCAACATCGGCCAACACTTCTCCAACGACCCCTCTCTCTCTCAAACTCAAATCTCCACGCTAACCGCCTGGGCCGCCGCCAACGCCCCCGCCGGCAATCCTAAAGACGCCCCGCCGCCCATCCGCTGGACCGAAAGCTGGACCATCCCGCAACCTGACCAAATCCTTCCCATGACCCAAGGCGTCGCCATCCCAAAAACCGGCGACGTCGACTACACCTACGAAATCGTCCCCACTCATTTCTCCGAAGACCGCTGGATCCAATCCGTCGAAGTCCTCCCATCCCTCCGCGCCAACGTCCACCACGCTGTCGTCTACGTCCGCCCGCCCAATTCGGACTGGCTCCGGCACGCCCCGACAAACATCCCCTTCACCGCCGACGACCTCACCGATCCCGCAGACCGACGCGGCGCCCACTGGACCGACGCCGACGTCCTCCTCGTCTACGCACCCGGCAGCTCGCCCGACGAATTCCCCGCCACCATGGCCAAGTTCGTCCCCGCCGGCTCCGACCTTATCTTCCAGATGCACTACACTACCAACGGCCACGCCGGCACCGATACAACTC
>Ga0206939_10181_pt1 | contig 17309 bp, 15 predicted proteins | sample Alteio_BWOrgHeat_10_FD_152921 | JGI IMG/M metagenome (GOLD analysis project Ga0206939, IMG submission 152921) | Enriched cells from forest soil in Barre Woods Harvard Forest LTER site, Petersham, Massachusetts, United States -... | ecosystem: Environmental > Terrestrial > Soil > Temperate forest >... | reverse complement strand
GCAAAGCCGTTTGATCGCGCCGACGGCGGCGATCGAAGCGGAAGTTTGCCGAACCTATACCCTCGCGGGTATTCCCTGCGGCTCCATCGTTTCCGCGAGCGGCGTCGTCCTCAAGGATCCCGATTACGACACCGCCGAGTCGCCGCTGGCCGCGTTGATCGACGCGATCCCGAGCGGCGTCGGCGTCGATTTGCGGCTTCCCGAAGAAGTCGCCCACGAGCTGCAGAAGATCCATAAAGCGCGACAGCGGTTTGCGACTTTGCTCGCTCTGGTCGCCGGCATCACCCTCACCGCGGCGACGATGCGCCAATCCGATTATTCGACTAAGATGGATGCGCACCAGCAGGTAATCGACAAGCAGCTTGCGGATCTGCGTAAAGCGGAAAAGAGCACCGAGACCGACGCGACGGAGGCCCACAAGAATGCCGAAACCCTGAATCAGGCGTTCATGCCCGCGCAGCACCTCGGCGACGTGATCGCACTCGTCGTGAACCGATGCCCCGAAGGCGTCTGGCTCAACGGAATTTCCGTCGAGCGGGGCAAAACCATCGCGATCCGCGGCGTATCGAAGACCAGCAGTGCGGTCACCCAGTTCTTGCAGAACCTAAGCAAAGAGCCGCGCCTACGCGATATCAAGCTGACGTTCGCGAACAACGCGATGCTCCAGCAGACGGCGGTGCAGCAGTTCAACCTGTCCGCCTTCCCACGTGGGAACCTGCCCCTGAGCGATCCGACGGCGGTGAAAAAGGCAACTCCGAAGGCGGCGCAATAACGAAATGGGAAGCATGATCAACTTTAAAGACCGAGAAGACCAATTCCCTGCTCTCCTGAGCGTGGCGTCGATCATCGTTGCGGTGGGCGCCGGGGCGTTCATCCTCTTTACGATGGTGCGGCCAGGAACCACCATCGCCGACCTCGACAAATCGGCGAATGCGCAGCGCACCAAGATCTTCAGCCAGAAGAAAGATGCGCAGAAAAAGCTGAGCGAATCGCAGATCACGATCGACGCCGACGCGTGGTTCGGCGATCCGGAGTACGTGATTACGGATTCGATGAAGGAAGTAAGCGCGGCCGCCCAGAGCCATAAGATCAAACTCGTGGCCTTCCGCCCTCAGAACGCGGCCGTGGCGGACGACCTCAATACGATTCCCTACCTCGTGACCGTGGAGGGACCGTTTGCCGCCGTCCTCGATTTTGAGCGTGAGCTCGACACCTTGAAGTCCAAACTCGGCGTCAGCCTGATCCAGGTGAACTCCGCCGATCCGAATACCGATCGAGTGACGGCCAACATCGGCCTCGTGGCTTATCTCAAGCCCACCCCGCCGGCGCCCCCCGTCATCAAGACAAAATCCACCGCACCCACTTCGCTCGATTCGTCGAGTAAGGAGAAGACTTCCCGTGCCTAAAATCTTCGGTAAAGAACTGCCAACTTGGATGGTCGTCAGTGGCGGCGTCCTCGGTCTCTATCTCGTCTACACGACCGTCTTTCCGGGCGATGCGCCGGTCGCACCGACGGCCAAGAAACCGGTGGCCAAGAAGAAGGACGCGAACGACATCTACCTGCCGGAAGACCACAAGGTTCGGTTTGCCAGCTTCACCGAACCGGTGAAGGATTCCTTTAAACCATTGGTCGCGAAGTCGCTTCCTTCCGTAGGGGCCGTGAACAACAATCCTGGAGGCATCTCCCAGGCTTGGGCGAACGGAGAAGCTAACTGGGCTTATACAGGCTATATGTCGGTTAACGGAGCGCCTCAGGGCCTCTTAGAGAAGTCGGATACCGGCGAGGGCGACTACGTCTCCGTGGGTCAGAAGTGGAAGCTCTCCACGATTACCAAGATCACCCCGGAAGCGATCACGATCTCTGCCCCGGATGGGCCGCACGAAGTGAAACTTGGCGACACAAGTGAACAAAAAGAGAAGGCAGCCGTTATTCCGGGCAGGGTTCCGCCCTTCAATCCGGCGGCTTTGCAAGGCCAGATTGGCGGACCGGGATTGGCCTTGGGCGCCCAGCCGGGCGATCTGGCGGTCACTCCCGACCCGAACGCCTTCCCCGCTTTTCAGCAGGGCGGCCGCCGCAACCGGGGTAACCGGGGCGGTGGCGGCGGCCGTGGTGGACGCGGCGGCGGCGGTGGTGGATTTGGCGGCGGCTAAAGACCGCTCCACACGACTCAGCAGTTTTGGAAGTCAAGACAGATAGGAAAAGACAGTGAAACTTAAGAAAATTTGGATGTCAGCGGCGGTGCTCGCGCCGGTAATTGGGACGGCGCAGTTCATCACGGGGCCGGGCGGACAGACGGATAAGGTCAAGACCTGGGACGGCTTTACGCTCAACCCCAAGACGAAGATCAAGATCGACTTCCGGAACAGCAACGTCGATAACGTCATCGCGTTCTATCAGAAGTACACCGGGATCACGATCGTCAAGGATCCGACCCTCACGGGCGGAATGACGATCACAAGCGCGAAGGAAGTAAGCCTGGGTGACGCGCTCAACATTTTGCAAACGAAGCTCGACCTCATGGGCTTCGACCTTCAGAAGAAAGACAACCTCCTGACGATTAAGTCTAGGAAAGGGGGCGATAGAGGCGGCATCAGTTTTCCGACGGGCGTCTTCCCTACCGGAGGTGACCAGCCAACATTCACCACGCCGGTCGCTAAGGTCTATCCGATCATCTACGCAAATGCGAGCCAGCTGGCGCGAGTCGTGAACGACGTCTTTACCGCTAGCCCGAACACTCAGAATCCTTTGGCCCGGTTCTTCCAAGGTGGCGGGGGAGCGGGCGGACGGGGCGGTTTTGGTGGCCAAGGTGGCGGCGGACGCTTCGGGCAGCCCGGCGGAGCCGGCGGTTTCCAGTTCCCCGGTGCGTTCAATTTCAATCAGGCCCAGCCGCCGAACGTGCACGCTTCGTCGGACGACTACACGAATTCTATGGTCGTCTACGCTCCGCCTGATGATCAGAAGCAGGTGAGCGACCTCATCAGGGCGCTCGACCATGTGGCCGACGACCTCCAGACGACCAAAGTCTTCAAGCTGACCTACGCATCGTCCGACGACATGGTCAACCTCGTCCAGAACGTCCTCACGAACAACGTTCCGCGAGGCAAGGGTGGCGCAACGACCCAGCAGACTCAGGGACCCGGCGCCTTCATCAACGCCCTCCGCGGCGCCACGCCAGGTTCCGGCCAGGTCGTTTCGGATCCGCACACCAACTCGTTGCTCGTTACCGCGACGCCCGAGAACATCAAGCTTGCCGGGAGCGTGATCCACGATCTCGATACCGAGGTGAAGATCACGTCTTCGACGTTCGTCTTCCCCCTGAAGAACGCCCGCGCCGATCAGGTGCAGCTTCTTCTCCAAGGCGCATTCGGCACCCGAACGGGAACGAACGCGACCACCACCCAGAACCGAACGATTACGCCGACGCGGCCGAGCACGCAGAGCACGACGGGAACGAGCAGCAATTCCGGTCGAACCGGTCTGCCTGGCGGCCAAAACATTGGCGGCGGCTCCGGTCTGCAGGCGGATAACCTTCCCTTCGATCTCGCCGATCCAAACGCGACGAGCGGAGAGTTGCAGACGAACATCGCGGTCGCCCAAGGCTTTGGCGGCGGCCTCTTCGGAGGCGGTGGGCAGCGCGGCGGTACGGGTGGCGGAGGAGGCGGTGCGCGTCCCGGCGGATCTACCAGCGGCGCGGGCACCGGAGTCGGCTACGGCCCCGACGGCAAAGTCATCAACGTTCGCGACCTAACGAACCAGGTGACGTCGATTGCCGATCCGAACACGAACTCGATCGTCGTCGTGACCTCGCCTGAAAATGCCGCGCTCATCCGCGACATCCTCGATAAGCTCGACCGGATTCCCGAGCAAGTGATGATCGAGACGGTCATCACCGAAGCCACCCTGGATAAGTCGGACGCGCTCGGCGTCGAGTTCAAGTGGGGACAGAGCAACCCGTTCGGCCTGAAGGCCACGACGACGTCCACGGGATCGAACTTCGGTCTCGCTTCGGGCAACCAAACCACCCCTCTTACCGGTGGCATCTTCACCCTGGCAAGCGGTAATTTGACCGCATTCCTGAACGCGCTGCAAACGGACACCAAGTTCCAGGTGCTTTCCACGCCCCGGATCTTCACGTCGAACAACGTCCAGGCCGACATCAATATCAGCCAAAGCGTGCCGTACATCACGAGCACGACGCCGAACCCTCTCGGCGGCCAGCCGACGGTTACGTACGGATTCCTCGACGTAGGTATCGTTCTCACCGTGAACCCCCACATCTCCAGCAACGGATATGTGACCATGGACGTCACCCAGACGGCCAACGATCTGCAGGGCTTCACCACGTTCAACGCCCCGATCGTCAATCAGCGCGTCGCGGATACGTCGGTTTCCGTGAAGGACGGAGAGACGATTATCATCGGCGGCCTCATCCGCTCGACCGTGACCGCAACCACAAATAAGGTTCCTATCTTGGGAGATATTCCGATTCTTGGTAATATTTTCAAGTCGACGAGCCACGATAAGCAGAAGACGGAACTGCTCCTGTTCCTGACCCCGCATATCGTTCGCGATCCGGCCGAGGCAAGGAAACTAAAGGAAGATCAACTCAAGGAGTTGAGTCCTGATACGCAAAAGGACATTCAGAAGATTACGCCTCCCCCAGGGGCCGATACTTCATCGAAGGGCGGAGTAACGCCCGTTAAGACCGGAGGGAATTGACGCCATGAAATTAGTGAAATTTGTAACGATCATCGCCGTTGCTGCCGTTGCCGTCAGCGCATTTGCGCAGGGCGGAGGCGGACAGCGCCGCGGTGGCTTTGGTAACCCGTTCGCGGTAACGTCGCTTCTCGGACGCGACGAGGTCAAGGACGAGCTGAAGCTGACGACGGACGAGCGCACGAAGCTGACCGATCTCCAGACGAGCATGGGCCAGAAGCGTCGCGAGATGTTCCAGAACCTGGGCATCCAGTTCGGCCCGAACATGTCGGACGACGACCGTAAAAAGATGACGGACGCCGGCGCCAAGCTAACCGCCGACCAAATCAAAGAAATCGCGGGCATTCTGACCCCCGACCAGTTCAAGCGGCTTAAGGAAATCTCCCTCCAGCACGAGGGCAACGCGGCCGCCGCCGACCCAGTCTTCCAGGCTGATCTCAACATCACCGACGACCAAAAGGCCAAAATCGGCGAGCTTCAGAAGAAGCAGATTGCCGCCATGATGGAACTCGGCCAAAAGATGCGCGACGGCGAGATGGATCAGGACGGCATGCGCGCCGCCATGGCCAAGAACACCGAGATCATGAACTCCGAGATCGGCAAGCTACTCACCGACGATCAGAAAGCCAAGATCAAGTCAATGGGCGGAGCCCCGTTCACCCTCAAAGAAGGCAACTAAGCCTTTCAGACAATAAAAGAGAGTGGGGCGGAATTCCGCCCCACTCTCTTTTATTTGCGTGGCCTCTACTCTCCCATGACACCAGGGATGAACCCGTTGTGTCCCGCGTGAGAGCAAACGACGCCTAGGCCGCCCGGCGGAATCGTCTGGGGATTACCGTAATAGTCGTTGATCGTGCCAGTAACTAACATGGTGTACGTCCCGCCGTCCGGACAAATGGGAACTGCTCCCATATCCGTGGCCAGCGAGGAAAGCGTCAAGGCGGAGTAGTCGACCGCCCGCATCCGTACCTTCCATGCCGTGGCGGAATTGGTAATGCCGTGCATATTGGCGCGGCAGGTTCGCGTCGACGCATTGACCATCGCACTCAGATAAAGGGGAAGGGCCACCGAAATCAAGATCGCGATGATCAAGATAACGACAAGCATCTCGACCAGCGTGAAGCCGGAGCGTAGCTTCCTTAGTGCGATCGTAGGCATGATTTCTTCGAAAGCGTTACCATCATTGCGAATTGGTCCCGCATTCTTCGGCGCGGCACATAGGAAACTTCGGGTTCAAACAAGGCGACTGCCATCGCAAATATTGCGCGTTCGAGCGCAAGAATAGCCATATCCAACTATTTGAAGGGAGATTCGCCACGGGCGTCCCGGATCGCTCCGCGATATTGATCGGCGACGGCCTTCCGCGAGTACCGTTCCGCCGCCAAAGGTCCCTTCGCCGCGAGCGACCGGCGCAACTCCGAATCCGTCGCCAAGATCCTGACGCCTTCCAGGAATCCGTTCAACGACGGTCGAATGAGGCAAACCCCGCCCAGCGCCCGGTCCACGTCTCGGTAACTCTCGTAGTCGCAGACGACCGACGGAATGCCGTGCGCGGCGAAGTTGGTCAGTTTGATGTTGCTTCGGGTGTCGTCCCGTTGGGGATCGCGCCGCGTCCAGGCGATACCGAGATCGAACTGCCGATAGGCGTCGAGTTCCGACGCTCCGAAGCAACGCAGCTCCATCCCGAGCGACTCCACGGTGTCACGGATGGCATCGTGGTCGTGAAGATGGACCGGCTCGCCGATGTAGCCGACCACCTTCGGCCGTTCGATTCGCTCCTCGGGAAGCTGCCACCCGGTCTGATTACAGTGATGATGGGGAATCACCCAAGACCGCCAGCCGTCAGCCGGTTCCTGCCCCATGTAACTCAAAGACGAGGCCGTATTCAGGATCAAATAGCGAAACGCCCGGTACTGTGGCGCGAATCGCCCCCGGTCTTGCTCGTAAGCGGGGTTGACGACGTCGAGGAACTGGGGCGACCAAGATTTATATCGCGCGACGCGGTCGAGATCGGCTTCCACGATCCAGACCACCGCCGGGCTTGCCTTGACCGACTCATCGGTGAGGAAACGTGAACGAAGGCATACCCCGTCCATTTCTGCCGCCATCTGATCGCCCCGTACCGTCACCGAGGTCATTCGCCGGCGCGTCCCCGTAAAGAGGATCTGCCCCCGCGCCGCGCGCCCCGCTGCCCACTCGTGGAGCTTTCCGGCAGACAGCTTTCCGGCAGGCAGGAGGGCAGCTAGCCGGGACATGGCCGAGAGGCTACCCGGCGGGGCGGAGAGGCTACCTTGCGGGCGTCGTGGGTACCCTTCTAGAGAAATGATCGAACGATACACGACTTCTTCCATGAACGCCATCTGGTCCCGGGAGGCGAAATACGAGCGGTGGAAGGAAGTCGAGATCGCGATCGTCGAGGCCCACGTGGCCGCCGGGTCGGTCCCGTTGGCCGCCTTCGAAGAGATCGAAGTGCGGGCAACGTTCACCCTTGAACGGTGTGACGAGATCGAGTTAGAAACGCGCCACGATCTCATGGCGTTCGTCCGTAACCTGAGCGAAAACATCGGCGAGTCCGGCCGATTCGTCCACATGGGCGTTACGAGCTACGACGTCATCGACACCGCGACGGGAATGATGCTCCGCGATTCCTGCGACGTGCTCATTGAGGACGCCGCCAAACTCGCGGTGGAAATCGCCCGTTTGGCGATCGAACACGAACACACCCCGGAGATCGGACGCACCCACGGTATCCACGCGGAACCGATCACGTTCGGCTTCAAGTGCGCGAACTGGTACGCGGAGCTGCAACGGAACATCGGGCGGCTAGAACAGGCTCGCGAAGACGTCGCGGTGGGCAAGGTATCTGGAGCGGTGGGAATCCACGCGATCACGTCGCCCGACATGGAGAGCTTTGTGTGCAACCGATTAGGTCTCGCGGTAGACCCGGCCAGCACCCAAATCATCAACCGCGACCGGCATGCCAACTTTCTGAACGTGCTGGCCCTACTTGGCGCCGGCCTGGAGCGGATCGCGACCGAGTTGCGAAACCTTCAACGGACGGAGATCCTGGAAGTTCAGGAGGCGTTTGCCCAGGGCCAGACCGGCAGCAGCGCGATGCCCCACAAGCGAAACCCCTGGAACTCCGAAACCGTCTGCGGCCTGGCAAGAATCCTGCGCGCCAACGCCCACGCGATGCTGGAAAGCGTCGCCACCTGGCACGAGCGGGACCTGACGTCGTCCTCTCTCGAAAGAATCGTCTTCCCCGACTCCTGCCACCTCGCGGACTTCATGCTCCGCCGACTCACGACGATCGTGAAGGGCCTTGGCGTCTTCCCCGACCGGATGGAGCGTAACCTGCGCCAGATGGGCGACCTCGTATTCAGCGAGCACGTGATGATCGCCCTCATCGACTCCGGCATGTCGCGCGAGGCCGCCTACAAGGTCGCCCAACGCAACGCCGCGAAGGCGTGGGAGGGGAAAGACTTCAAAACGAGCGTCGCCGAAGACCCCGACGTCCAGGCTCACCTGAGCCCAGAGCGGGTGGAGGAATTGTTCTCTCTGGAGCACCACCTCCGCCACGTCGGCCACACGCTGGTGGCCACCGGCATCCGGTCCTAATATATAGGGTCCTAGGCCGTTTGGAAACATTTTTTGCTCAACAGCCTTCCATATCAACGTGTGGGGGGCAGATGAGCCCTTCTGATAGAGGAGAGCAAAAAATGTTGAAAGCAATTACCGCCGCCGCAATGGCAACCGTGATGATGTCCGCGTTCGCGCAGGATTCGACGTCCGGCAGTATGACGATCACGACGTACGACTACCAGACTTCTCGTCCTTGGGCGAAGGAAATGGACATGTCGGGCAAGAACCTTTGGGAGCAGAAGCGACACGTCGAGAAGATGGCGAACTGGAGCCTATCGGGCGCCGACCGGTACAACCTTGCGGAGACACTGGACCGAGCCCCTATGAGCGTCGAGAACGCCCTGGTGCACGGCCTTACGAACTCCCACCGTCAGGCCGTCGTTATCAACGACCGAGTGCTGGCGATGAGATTCCCCGCGGATTCGATGACCACGACGACGAGCACGGCCAACGCCAACGGCTCGATCACCACGACCACCACCACGGACACCTGGGCGTCCAACATGGATTGGTCGAACGAGGAGCACGGCTTCCGGCCGATGCGACTGGTTATGACCAGCAAGGTCAAGCCGAAGGACATTAGCTACAACGACGCGATCGACATCCTCACTTCCAACCTGAGCGAGACCGAGCGCGGAATCCTGCAGGACTGGTGGTTCATGAAGGCAAGCGATGGCCAGAAGGACACCATCGTCCGGATGCTCAAGAGCGACGCCTCGATCGTCGACGAAACGTACTATCCGTCGGTGTACATGCACCGCACCTATAGCTGGGTCACCAACCCTTAACCTCGCTTCGGCGACGTCGAAAATTCCCTGCCGCGCACCCGCGCGGCAGGGAATTTGCTTGTATGGAACCGGTTTCCGGGTACCCGTGTTAATGCAAGACGTCAGGCGGTATATCTTCCCTTCTCCCGGGCCGATTCGCCGGGGACGGATTTCAATTCAATGAGCGACTCTTTTGGACCTGGCGGCGCCTACGACCCCAACGCGGTAGACGGAGACGCCAGCCGCGGCTCTCAGTACGTAACCAAACGGGACATCCGAGTGATCGGCGTCTTTCTGTTCATCTTGGCCCTCGCCTGTTATCCGCTTTTCAAAGTCCTGGAGAAGCGCGCCCACCGCTCCGTCTGCGCCACCAATCTTGGCGCGATCGCGAATGCCATCAGCCAATATGCCGTTTTGCATGACGATCGCTTCCCTCCCGTGATGCGCACGGGCCCCCAGGACCAACCTGACCTCGGTTCTACCGGCCACCCATGGACCTGGGCGAGCGACATCGACGAGCTGATGACGAAGCGATCCTCCTTCCAGTGTCCGGCCGCCGAGGATAAGGAAGTGACGTGGGTCGAGGGTCGCGGCAAGCTCATTCCCGTCACCTACGGCATGTACGAGCCGTACGGCGGCTACCTTCGGACGATTATCCCGAACCCAGATCAGACGGTCCTCATCACCGAGACATCCAATATGGGCGCCGGCACGACCTACGACCCCATCCCATACAAGGGCGGATGGGATGGCTTCGTAACCGGTTGGAATAACTCCAATGAGATGGCGGACAATCACAGCCTCGCGCCGACCCGGCTTGCCTTTCCCGGAACGTCGAACGGAATCTTCAAGCTAGGCGGCGACGCCCGTCACGAGGATCGCATCCAGGCCCTCAACTGCGATGGCGCGAAGATCTTCATCAAGCCCCAGCAAGTCAACATCTTCCAATCGCGCGGGCTTCCTTCCGGCCTCTGGCAGGTTCCCCCGATCAGCGGCGTCCACTCACATTAGGAATTCCCGACTGGTACAACCATTCGGTGGAGTATGTGACGCTAGGGCGTACCGGCCTTCGGGTTTCGGTGATGGGATTGGGATGCGGGGGCCATAGCCGCCTTGGCTTGGCCACCGGCCACTCCGAAGAAGAGGCCGAAAACGTCGTCCGCGCCGCCCTGGATCTCGGCATCAACTTCATCGACACCGCTGAGACTTACCGCACCGAGGTCGTCGTTGGACGCGGCATTCGAGGCGTGCCGAGGGAAAGTATTTACCTCTCCACCAAAGCCGGCGTGGGCTGGGAAGAGCGCCGGTCGACCCCATCGGAATTACGATCCCGTGTCGAAGCCTGCCTTTCCCGGCTCCAGACCGACTACGTCGACGTCTTCCACGTCCACGGGGTGATGCCCCACGATTACGTCTACGCCCGCGACGAACTGGCCCCTGCTTTGCGCGACATGCGCGAAGAGGGCAAGATCCGCTTCATCGGAATCACCGAGGCCTTCGCCCCCGACCCCGCCCACGCCACCCTGAAGCTGGCCAGCGCCGACGACGACTGGGACGTGGTGATGGTCGGATTCAACATCATTAACCAAACCGCCCGCGAGCGTGTCTTTCCCTGGACCCAAGCCAAGAACGTCGGCACGCTCGGAATGTTCGCTGTCCGCCGCGCTCTCAGCAACCCCGACGCTCTTAAAGCCGTCGTCGCGGACTTGGTGGACAAACACCTCGTAGACGAGTCTCTCTTCGACCTGTCTAACCCCCTCGGCTTCCTTGGCGACGTCACCAACGCCGGCTACCGCTTCTGCCGCTGGGAACCCGGCATCCGGGTCGTGCTTTCCGGTACCGGCAATGTGGAGCACCTAAAACAAAATGCCAGATCTCTCCTGGACCCTCCGCTGCCAACGGACGTCTTCTCTCGGCTCGCCGCAATGTTCAAGGGCGTCGATACCGTAGCCGGTAATTAACCGTTTACACTGAAGGTGTGCGGAAATGAAACGGCAAGCCTTTGTCCATCCCTTTACCTTTTGCCTTTGCGCCTTTCTGCTGTCCCCGGCAACGCCAGTGCAGGCAACGAACTTGCTCACTTCCACGTCGACATTGTTCAGGACCGAGCATCGGGCGCTTGCCTCTAATCTCTTGTGCCGACGGCAAGACCTCGTTCACACCCCGTCAGGAGTGTCCGAAACCGATAAGAAGGCCGACTTCGCGTACCTCGACACGCTCGGCTTTCAATCCCTTTTTACCAAGCGCTTCGTAGTTATCCGCCCGTCGGAGCTACGCCCGACCGTCGGAAAGGACACGGTAGGCGGCGACATCCGACAAAATACTTACGGTTTTCTTGTCCGCGTCAGCGCGACAGAGATTCAGTTCCTCAACTTCGATCTCCAACTCCAAACCATCAGGAATAAGCCATCGCAGCGTGTTCGGGTGGAATCTGCGGACCTCGCAACGGTCCTGAATGCCGCGCTGGAACCGACGTTTCTCACCTATCCTCCTCTTACCCAGACCGTCATGGCCAAACTCAGTGAGCACCTGGGAAACGAGAGCCTCGCCAGGAAGCTTCTTCAGCTTGCGTCGGAGCAGACGAGGCATAAGAGCCTCCTCGACAGCCTAAAGGAAATCGCCGGATTTATGGCGTTTAACGATGCCGAATACGACATTTTCAGCGGCGTCGCGTGGTCGACGGTCCGACGCCGATGTGAGGCATATCTTTTACAATTTGCCGACGGCGAATACGCCGATGAAGCCCGAAAGATTATCCGTGACGTAGATCGCCGTTCCGCATCATCACTTCCATCCAAAGCCGACCCGGCCAGTCGATATCTCGGCCAACTGCGCGAGGAAATCGGCAGCGAAAACTTCCAAGTTGGCAAAGACCAAGTCGGTTCGCCGAAAGGCGCCAGCAAGCCCTCCGACGCCCTGATGAGAATGGGCTGGAGCGCAATCCCAGCTCTGATAAACAGACTCGGCGATTCCACGCTGGTCCGACTGAAGTCCGACGATGAGGACTCCCTTAGCCGCCCTATTGCTCCGAGGGTTCTGCGAATGAAGGAAGTTGCCCTCCGCCTCCTCGACGCCATCGTATGCGGCTCGGTTGAAAACGGTGTTGCCAATTCTTCTGATCAGGCCGCTACCGATGAACAAATTCAGGATTCGGCACGAAAATGGTGGCATTCGAACCAACCGAAAGGCTTCATCGCCGTTCTACGCGAAAACATGTCGCGCGGTTGGGAAGCCGCCGACGCACTGGCCCTTCGCTTCCCCCTTCAGGCGCCTTCGGTTCTACGGGCGGCGATCGCCCAATGTGCGGAGCCAAACTTACGCGTACAGTGGATTTCCGCAATCTCCAAACTGCCAAAAGCGGCCGGTATCGGATTGGCACTCCAGATAGCGAAGAACGATCCGGATGCCGAGGTTCGCGCCGCGGCCATAGACTCGCTATCCGATTTTGGATCGGAAGCGGTGGTTCCTCTCATGATCGCCAGTTGGGAAGAAGCGAGTCGAGCCAAGACGTATTCCGGTGCTGCTTCGCAACTGATAAAGTCTATGTCATCAACCCACCGCAGCGCGGCCATCGATGCCTTGGGAAGGGGCCTTCGACGGAAGCCTCTCTGGATACGAGGCTCCGTCGTTGGACGGTTTTTGGGAGGCTTTGAACCCCGAACCGATGCCTCCCGCGAGGAAGTCCTCGCGGAAGTCGAACCTGCCGCCTTGGCGCACTTGCGCAAGTCGGTTGAGCGTTTGCTACTGGCCGAGTTGGATGACTCGGAACCCGACCCGGAACCCTTGATCCTTGTAGAGTTTGGCGTAGAGAAACCGAGGGTATGCGACGTCGCCGCCCGAGCCCTGAGCGACTGGTTTCCCACGAAATATCCATTCCAGCCCTTGCTCGAGATCAAGGCTCGCAACGCCCTCATTGCCCGCTTCCGCCAAACCTATGCTGCCGGCGGGCGCGGTTGAACGTTCTCAATCCGACCGATCCGACTAGGTGATCGCGCGACTTCGTGCTTTCCGGGCGATCACGGACCTACCGCGTCGCTTCGGCATGAGACTCGCTGTCCGTCAAATCGGTGTTGGTCGGCACACCCGAAAGATGCTCCACGAGCGCCGCCGCCGCGCTATATATGTATCTACTTGTCCCGAATCTCGTAGGTCGTTGGCAAAATGTGGATGGTAGTGCCGCCGGCCTTCGTGATAGAAACCGACGAATCGCTTGGGGATCCTCCAGAACGATGAGCTTGGTTGGCCCCCGGCTACTCCTAGGCCCAATGATGATTCAAGTTGAGATCTAGGCCTTCGGAAAGTCGAATCCGGGGGATAAAAACGGCTCCCGCCTTGAACACTTAGCGAACGCAGTCGCCGCCTAAGCGGCGACTGCGTTGCGAAGAGACAGCGACACGTTCCCCGTGATCGCGCTAACGTCGATCGTCCCCGTTCCCGAACCAAGGCGACCGGTTATCCGCTTATCCTGCTTGGCGTCGTCCTTGAGCTCAAGCCCGCAGGTGAGATTGCCGCGCAAGGTGGAAAGAGTAACCCGACAGTCGCTGCCGTCCGGCACGGCGATCATCGCGTTTCCGCTGACCGTGCGGGCGTTGAGCGATCCCACCACCGGCTCCAGCAACTCAATCTCGATCTCCCCCGACACGGTTTCGACCGCGATAATCTTTCCCGCGACGTCCGTCAATTCCAACGATCCGGTTGTTGAACGCGCGTTGATGTTGCCCCGCACCCGATGCGCGACCACGTTCCCGTTCTTGTTCTCGATCGTCAGTGAAGGGGTCGCCGTGTCTTCGATCAAGATATTGCCGGACTCGTCCGTGATCTCCACGACGCCGTCCGCTCCGCGGACCGTCACGTTGCCGCTACGGCATGTCACCCGTACGCCACCACCGGTTCCGAGAACGTCGACGTTTCCGCTCTCCGCCCGGACCTCAACCATCCCGCGACCGGGCATGTTGATTTCCAGATCCACGTTCAGGCCGCTCACATCCGGTTGGCGGATGACCACCATGTGGTCGCCTTCCTCGATGATAAATGAGTAGGCGTCGGCTTTGGCCTTGGCATCCTCGCTCGACTGACCCTTGAAGCGAGCACGGGCAATCGCGCTGCCGACCGTCGCATTGCCGACGATCTTTACGTTTCCGCAGAGGTTCTCAACCTTGAGCGTCTTGCCCGTGATTGAACCGAGTGGAAGCGTGACTTCCTTCATCTCGCCGGTAAAGGGCCAGTTGATGTGGACCTTGCCCTTGCTGATGTCCTCGATTCCTGCCCGTAGGGCCTCAAATCCCTTCTTGGCCGACGTGCGCGCCTGCTTGCTCACATCCGACCAGTTGACGGAGTCGATGCCTTCTTTGGTCAGCTTTTCGATCGACTCAACGATCGAACGCAGGGGATCGCGATTCGCTCCCGGCCGGGCTTCGGCCGCACCAGCCGCCGCCCCGGTCGCCGCTCCAGGTTCGGCCGTCGCCTCCGAGGCTGCGGAAGCGGTTGCCGAAGCAGCCGCCGGCTCCTCATAGCCGTAGTCGTTTCGATCCGCCGCGTAAAAGGCGTCGATCAGATCGGCCGCGTCCTCCGGGCTAAGCTTGCCTTCCGCGACCAGCTTGCTGATTCTCTGAATCTCATCCCTCATTTCAAAACTCCCAATTTGACCTTGGCCTCTTCCGCCGTGATCTCGCCCTTCTCAAGCTGATCCAACACCTTGCGCTTCTTCTCCGCCGACTTGTCCTTCTTCCCGATTTCTTCCTTGGTCGGCGTAAGATCGAGCGCCTCCAACAAAGTGTCCAACCGGGCTCGCACCGTCGGATAGCTGAGCTTTAGCTCGCGCTCCACGGAATTGAGCATGCCACGGCAGCGCAAAAAGGTCTCGAGAAAGCGCTGCTGCTCAGAGTCGAGCCTTGCGTAACGAGGAACTTCAAACCGGCCCCGGATCGTGATGCCGCTGTCTTCGTTGGCCAGCTCGGAGATGAAGAGCTCGCCGCCGGAGACGGGGTCTCTTGCGGGGATCGGATGGTATTTTTCCTTGCTCATGGGGTGGTTTACGAGATTATAAGGCATACCGTTGCGTGCCTTGAGGATTCTGCACATCCCTTTGAGTATTTTGAAGAAAAACTTCCCGCCAACGTAAAACGCCGACGAGAAGCCTTCTCTGTTTCGCGTATCCGACCGGACCTTTCGGGTCCTTTCGGGGGGTTAGTCGACGACTTCGACGTCCACGGTTGGGACGATGCCCACTTCCGCCCCCATCTGCAAGAAAAGACGGATCGACCGGGCCCCTTCGTCTCCCATATCGAGCGTTCTTTCGTTAACGTACATGCCAACGAACTCGTCGCTGGTCGGCGTATCCATGCCGCGGGCAAACTGAAGCGCGTAGTCCAGCGCCTGCCCCCGGTGGGTAAGGCCCGCCGTGATGCTCTCCCGCATACAGCGGCTGACTTCCTTCACTGCAGCGTCCCCAAGGTCCTTCCGCACTACATTGACGCCGAGCGGAAGCGGAAGACCCGTCTTCCCTTTCCACCAGACACCCATATCGGCGATGAGCGTCAGCCCCTCCCGCTCGTAGGTGAGCTGCCCTTCGTGGATGATCAGCCCCACCTCGTAGCGGCCGTCCTGAATGGCGGGAACGATCTCGTCGAACGGCACGACCTCGAATTTGGGCTTGATGCCCGGCCCGAACTGATCCTCGAAGTAAAGATGGAGAGCGAGGAACGCCGAGGTCATTTTCCCCGGCACGGCGATCACCGTCTCTTTCAATTCCTCGGGCGAAAGCGCCCGCTTGGCCACGATCATGGGGCCGTAGGAGTCGCCGAACGAGCCGCCGTGGCGGAGGAGGGCGTACTTGTCCGCGACGTAGGCGAAGGCGTGGACCGAGATGGCGGTGGACTCCAACTTCCCTTCCAGGGCCCACGTGTTGAGAGTTTGAATATCCCGAAGGATATGCTCGAAATCGTAATCCGTCTTGACCTCGCCGCTGGCGAGTCCCCAAAACATAAAGGCGTCGTCCGAGTCGGGGCTATGCCCCAGACGAATTTTCAACATCGAGTGAAAGTTTACCCAAGTCGTCCCCTCCCCAAGCCGGCTTCATTGGGCAGAATGAAGGGCGTGCCCAGGAAGCCCACGCTGAGTCCGAGCAAGCTGACGACCTATCTCGCCTGCCCGGCGAAGTATTACTGGACCTACCTCCGGTCCGAAGGCAAGTTCTACCTCCGGGCAAAAAGCTACTACTCTTTCGGCACCACCCTTCATGGCGTCCTGCAGCGGTTTCACGACGCCGGAGACGTGGGCGTGACGACCACCGCGGAAGCGGTCGCCGCCTACGAAGAGAGCTGGATCGACGCCGGATACCGCTCCGCCGAGGAGATGGCCGAGGCCTTTGGCGAGGGCCGCGAGATCGTCGAGCGGTACGTGGAAGAGATCGTCCGCCGGGAGCCGGAAGCCAAGACGATCATGGTGGAGCGCCAACTCCGGAAGGATTACGGCGACTTCTTCCTCCTCGGCCGCCTCGACCGGGTCGACGAGTACCCCGACGGCACGGTCGAAGTCGTCGACTACAAGTCGGGGCGATCCACGGTAACCACGGAAGAAGTCGAAAGCGACATCGCCATGAGCTGCTACCAATTGCTGCTCCGCCACCGCTTTCCCGATCGCCCGGTCCGCGCCCGCATCGTCGCCCTCCGCACGGGCGACTCCGCCTGTGCCTCGTTCACCGACGAGGAGGCCGCCGAGTTCGAATTCTCCCTCACCGACCTCTGCCGCCAAGTCCTCAACCGCGACTTCTTCGAAATCGTCCCGGCCTACAAGAGTATCTGCTCACGCTGCGACTTCTTGCCGCTTTGCCGAAAACACGAGGAGTTCTCGGAAGGTTGAAGTATTCGCGCGGGTCGAAGATTTCCCTTGCCGGCATCGTGCTATTTGGCGCAACGTCCCTTCTATGCGCATTGCCGGCGCTTCAGGCGGGGGGACTGTGGGAATGGGTCGCGGCTACTTCCTTTTTGGCCACGAACCTTTCAGTCGTGGCCTTTGTGATACTTGCTTTTGGTAGACCTAAAGGTAATTAGCTACGTAACAAAATAACGACCTCGGCGCCGGACAATCCAGACAGCGAAACCCGATGCCCGGAGATCGCGAGCTTCGCGTCATGCTCGGTCTTACAATTGTGGATGCTGACTGGCACCCCAAGCATTGGCGCT
>Ga0206939_10180_pt1 | contig 17358 bp, 10 predicted proteins | sample Alteio_BWOrgHeat_10_FD_152921 | JGI IMG/M metagenome (GOLD analysis project Ga0206939, IMG submission 152921) | Enriched cells from forest soil in Barre Woods Harvard Forest LTER site, Petersham, Massachusetts, United States -... | ecosystem: Environmental > Terrestrial > Soil > Temperate forest >... | reverse complement strand
GTCCCGTTAGCGGCGGCCGATTTCAATGGCGATGGCAAAATCGATCTCTTGATCGACACGTGCATCGAGTTAGGCAACGGCGATGGCACCTTCCAAAACCCGATCTGTCTTCCCCAAGGGAGTGTACCGGCGTCCGCCATCGTGGCGGACTTCAATGGCGACGAAAAGCTTGACATAGCAGGAATTGATGACGACGACGTATACGTCTGGCTAGGCAACGGCGATGGGACATTTCAAAATGAAAAGGTCTTCTCGATGCCGGCACAACAAGCTGAAGAAATCGCGTTTGTCGCAGGCGATTTCAACCATGATGGAAAACTCGACCTTGTCGCGGGTAATGGTTCTGGCAATGGGGTAGTGATCCTATTGGGCAATGGCGACGGCACCTTCCAGGAAGCCGGTACCCTCCATACGAACGGGAACTTCGCAGCGGCAGTTGGAGATTTCAACAATGACGGCAATTTGGACGTAGCGGCTGGTAACACGCTGCTTCTGGGAAACGGCGATGGCACCTTCCAAGCTCCGCTCTCGCTCGTGACCGGAAACAGCGTCCGGATGTTGGCGGCGGATGTGAATGGAGACGGCAACCTGGATCTTATCTTCGGTTCGCCGTCAGGGGTATCCGTGTCGCTCGGTAATGGCGATGGAACGTTTCAACCCCAAGGAAGCAGCCCGGATTCGAATCAGGTGGAGCGCGTACTGGCAGCGGACTTCAACGGAGACGGCAAGCTTGATTTGGCCGTTACCAACAACTTAGGTGCGAGCGGAACTTCGATTTCTCTGTTGGTCGGAAATGGCGACGGCACATTCCAAAGCCCGATTCCGCTTCCGTCTCAGGCGGTCACGGTATCCGGAGATTTCAATGGGGATGGGAAGACCGATCTCGCAGGGGTGGCACACGACCCGAGCGGTACCACCAATCTGAGCATACTCTTGCAGGGAGCATGGCCTGCGCTCAGTCCGAGCCCGTTCCAACTTGGTTTCCTCCAGCAGGCCGTCGGTACCACAAGTGTTCCGCAAACAGTGACGCTGACGAATACCGGCACCGCGACTCTGACAATCTCCGATATAGCTATTACGGGCGCCAATGCGAACCAGTTCGCCCAAACCAACAGCTGCGGAGCTACTCTTGCCCCGAGCGCCAACTGTCAGGTCACCGTCACCTACTCACCCACCGCAATCACTGCCGAAGTCTCTGCTGGCCTGACCATTAGCGATAATGCGCCCGGCAAATCTCAGGGCGTCAGTCTCATCGGAAGCACCCCGCCTGGCTCCGTAATTTCCATTTCGCCGTCCACCGTTACCTTCCCTAATCAATACGTCGGTACAAGTGGGCTGCCGCAAAGTGTCACAATCACAAACACAGGGACAGGAACTCTCACTATCGCCAGTGTAACCACGACCCCCAAGGATTTCGGCAATTTGAGCGGCTGTGGCAATAGCCTGGCGGCGGGAGCGAGTTGCCAGATCGGCGTCTTCTTCGATCCAACCATCGGCGGCACAAGGACCGGAACCCTGACGATTACTGACAATGCGTCTGACAGTCCACAGACGATAAATGTTTCCGGCGTTGGCCAGGATTTCTCTGTTGCCGCCAGCTCTTCTTCTACCGCGACTGTCAGTTCCGGGCAAACTGCTAACTACACACTCGCGATCGCTCCGGGTGGCGGCTTCAATCAGAAAGTCGCCTTGAGTTGCAGCGGAGGGCCGCCATCATCGACGTGTTCGTTGTCTTCCAGCTCTGTTGCGCTCAATGGTTCTTCTCCCACCTCGGTGACCGTTACCGTTTCCACAGGAGTAGGTTCCGCGAGCCCCATTTCGCTAATCAAGCATCCCCCTGCCAAAACCGACATGCGTCTCTGGTTTTCAATTGCCGGCTTAGCGGTGTTCGCTACGCTGTGGCTTGTGCTGGTTCAAATCGATCGACGATCATCTTGGCTGCTCAGGGAAATCACTGTGGCTGGCTTGCTCTGTGTTGCAGTAACTTTCTCTTCTTGTGGAGGTGGCGGCAGCAGCCCATCCGGCGGGGGAACTCCCGCTGGTAATTACACCATCACCGTCACTGGAACATTTAGTTCTGGCTCCTCAACTTTGAGCCATGCCACAAATCTCAACTTAGTGGTGCGCTAGCCCGATTTGCAGTTTTGAGAAACACTTCGGGCCGACACACACTCAGCGCCGAAGTTCCAATAGTCGGACTGTCAAAGTTCCTCAAATCTGCTGACTCTTCGATTAAACCTGCTCGACACTTCCAGGTCCCGATTAACGCCGTAACCGGACAAGTGGAATCCGGCGAAAGCACTTGTCCGGTAACGCGACTTATCAGGTGTTGAAGCTCTTTATATGACTACAATGCTCCCACTATGTCTGTAGCCCCAAAGCCTGATGACGATTCTTCAGGTAGCCGGTTAAGTTGGGTTCTGCTCGCGGCGAACGTTTTTGGTTCGATCGCTTACGTGTTTGCGGCTCGCCACAGTTGGGTTATTCCCGAAGAGCGTGGATTGCAGAATCAGGCGGGAGAACCCATCGTTTGGGCTGTGGCCGCATTGCCATTCTACTCCACGTTCTTCGTGGTGAACGTTTCTTGGGGAGCGTACATCTGTCTTAAGAAGCGATGGCGAAGCGGATATCTCTGGCTTTTATCAGCAGTCGGGTGGATCGCCGCGATTTGCGTAGACTTCACGCATCATTGAGTCAATCCAACCAAGACTGCGCGGCGGGCGACGTTCGCTCTAAAAACAAGCTCCCGATTAACGCCGTAACCGGACAAATGGAATTCTCTTGCGTATGTTTCCGGCAGCGCGACTTCGAATCTACCGTTCGTTTTCGCTGCTCTGTGCCTGAACGGCTGGGCTGAATGACGAATTATTTGTCGCAGTGTAAAGCTGCGCGTAGTAGTTCTCGCGTGTGCGGGCTTTCAATCCTGGTTTTGCGAGCCGGATCTCGAGGCGATGATACTCATCGGCTTGCGACGCTGCCGGCGTCTCGAAGGAGATTTCATAGTAAGTCTGCGTATCGGCGAGACATTTCTGAAGAAGTTCGGCGAGGTCATTCCCAGTTGTCAGAGCCAATCCGCCGCTGTGAACAGCGAATACTTGAAGTCCCAAATTTCCCGGCTGGACGTCTTTCACCTTGGTGACGCCCTTGAGGTACGCCTGATATGAGAAATCGCGAACATCGACACCGCGCGTAGCCAACGGGTCGATGCTGTACAGCGTGATGCGCGCCTGTCGCACCTGCGTGGAGAGAGTAACAATGCTTGTAAACATCTGTTGCCGTTGAAGCGAGGTGAACATGGACAACGTCCCCGGTTGCGAGAGCAGTGGCCAGCCAGGCGAAATCCAGAGAACAAGTTTCCGTCCAGGCCGCGCAGCCTCATACGCGGCAACAGTCTCCAACGCCTTGAAAGATAACTGACGACGTTCGTTGGCAATCTCGAACGCACCGTCCGGACACGCACCGTTTCCAGTGCAATCACTTTGCTGGTTCCCCTGGCTCAACGTGCGCAACCGGATGGTTTCGTCGTCAAATGCGGCGGCGAGCGCGTTGCCATCGGTCGTGGAGTCTGGATGAATCTGCGTGCCTACTTCAGTAAAAACGGCAAACGTTGTGGGATGTGGAAGCACGCCTCCGTTCGCCCGGAGGATTTTGTTGATCTGAGTACGCTCGTACGCGACCGATTCCGCCTTGGCGTTGACCGCATCTATAACAATCATTACTTCCGCGGGAGCCTCACCGCGAGTCACCGGACGGAACGAGGTGATCGATTGAGGGACTCCATTGTCGAGCAGAGTGAAATCTTGCTGCGCCAGACCGCCAACGGCGGCTCCAGTCTTGGATGCAACGACAACGTCAAGCTGGATGCTGTTAGCCGACTGCTGGCCCGCCGGTTGAGTCTGCTGCGCTGAAATTGTGGGAATCCAATACAAGGCCAGGACGAGAAGCAGCGCGGCCTTTTTATTGATAAACATGAGGTCCTCCGGTCCGAAAAACCTGCGACGCCCGAGGGTTGCATCTCTATTGAGTTTAAAACTCGACTACTCCGATAGACGCGAACAGCCGAGCAAGCGTTACGTCGAGCGGGTTGGTCTAGGGGCGTTCGGGCTTGGGCTTTGCCTGGGCACCCAGCGGTTCGCGGAAAGGATCGATCGGGATCGGAGCGTATTCCACGTCGATGATCTCGAGGTGCTCCGTCTTTCCGGGAGCGAGCAGGTTCACGCGATCGCCGGGGCTCGACTTCATAAGAGCAATGGCGAGAGGAGAGCGATAACTAATGTAGCCGCGGTCGAGATCGACCTCGTCGATGCCTACGATGGAGACGACGTGTTCGAGGCCGGAGGAGTCGTTGTAGGTGACGGTGGCGCCGAAGAAAACGCGCGTAGCGGCTGACTCTGGCCGCCGAGCGGCGGGATCAACGACGATGGCGGCGTCGATGCGTTTGGTGAGAAAGCGGATTCGCGAATCGATCTGGTTCAAGCGTCGTTTGCCGTAGAGGTAGTCGGCGTTTTCGCTGCGGTCGCCGTTGCTGGCAGCCCACGCGACGACTTCCACCACGGCAGGGCGCTCGCGAGTCAGCAGGAATGAATGCTCGTCTTTCAGACGCTGCAAGCCGGCGGGCGTGATGTAGTTTTTGAGCGGCGGGCCTGGTTTATCGGGGATCGGTCCGCGGAGCGGGCGCTTTTCTGGCGTTTGAAAATCTGTCATGGGATTTTGTGTTGTTGTGTGTGACCCGATCTCGGAAGGTACGCGCCTCAGTCACAACAATAATAGGTGAGAGCGTGTGAAGTTGCTATTCCGACCTGAGGGCGACGATAGGATCGACTCGCGTCGCCCTGCGAGCCGGTATCGCGCAGGCAGCCAGAGCCACAACCGCCAGAACACCCATCACGCTGAGCAAGACAAATGGGTCAAGCGGATGAACACCATAAATTTCGTTTGCGACGGCTTTTTGCAGTGACACTGCTCCAATGAGGCCCAGCACCAAGCCGATTGCTACGAGCTTAAATCCTTCGCCGAGCACGAGTCCCAGAATCGCGCCTCTCGTGCTTCCCAGCGCGACACGGATACCCATTTCTCGCGTGCGTTGCGCCACGACGTAGGCGAGCACACCGTAAATCCCGAGCGACGCCAGGAATAACGCGACGGCTCCAAATGCGTTCGCGAGGACCATCGACGTCTTTCGCGCAGAGAGCGAAAGATCGATGCGTTCGTTCATCGAATGCACATCGAAGACGGCGACGTCGGAATCGATGGCCGCGATTTCGCTGCGCAGTTCCCGCACGATGGAATTCGGATCGGCCGCGCTCTTCGCCACGAATGTGAATCCGTGGGACGGCGACTGCGCCATGGGGAAATAATAGGCGCCAAACGGCGCGCCTGTGCCGTCGAGGTTTTCGTAGCGCAACGCTCGTGCGATGCCGACGACCGTAAACCATTGCGTGTGCTCGTCGACTTTCAAAATATCCCTGGGGTCCGACGGGCTGTACATGCGGCGCCCGATTGGATTTTGGTTCGGCCAGAAATGCTGGGCCAGCGTCTCATCTACGATGATCACGCGCTGCACCGTTTCGTTGTCGCGATTCTCAAACGCGCGTCCGCGTACAACCGAAATCCCCATCGACTCGAAATATCCCGGAGAAATCGAAATATTCAGCGGAGAAATCACGGATTCTCCCGGTTTCATCTGGTATCCCTCAGCGAGGATTACGCTGTCGTTGTGGTCGTTCCCCAGCGGAATCGACTCCGCGGCGCCCGCGCGAGTGACGCCGGGAATCGCACGCAGGGCCGTCAGCGCCCGATTCATGAAATCGCGAACTTGTTTGTCGTCGGGATATTTTGCGCGCGGCAGAGTGGCCACCGCGGTGACCACTCCGTCGGGCTTGAAACCGGGGTCGACGTGGAGCAGCATCCGGAAACTCGCGAGCAAGAGTCCCGCGCCCACCAATAGCGCAAACGCAAATCCGATTTGCGCCGCAACGAGCAGCTGACGAACGCCGCGCGTTTGCTTCCCTGTCGTGCCTGTGCGGCTGTCTTCATGCAAAGCGTCGTTGATGCTGATTCTCGAAAGACTGGCGAGCAGAAACAACGCCACAAACAATCCCGCCGCAAGCGAAAGCGCGAGGGAAACGAGGACCACGGTCAGGTCCATGCGAACTTCGGCCGCCCGCGGCAAATTTTTCAACCCAACTACGCTCAACGTTCGGAGCAACAGCGCGCCCAGTGCTACGCCTATGACGCCCCCCAGAAGCGCGACGCCTAGATTTTCGAGCACCAGCTGGCGCATCAATTGCGCATGGCCGGCACCCAACGCCATGCGCGTGGCCATCTCTTTGCGCCTTCGCGCGAGCCGCGCCATGGCCAGGTTCGCGATGTTCAACCCGCCGATCAGCAGCACCAGCAAGGCTCCGCCCCACAACAGATATAAGGTGCCTTTGATCCCCGCCGTCAGCATGTCTTGCAGAGGTTTCACATCGGTGTGATATCCCGCGTTGATCAGGATTTCCTTGAACTCCGGCATGCGTTCGAGGTTTTCGGCGTTCAGCACGTTTACCTGTGCTTGTGCCTGCTGTAGCGTCGCGCCGGGTTTGAGCCGGCCGATGTTGACCCAGTTGTTGCTGTGGTGAACGGTTTTCTCTTCGCCGGTGAATGCGGCCGGCATCCATAGTCGTACATCTGGATTGATAAAGTTGAAGTCGCGCGGCATCACGCCGACGATCTGGTACGGTTTGCCGCTGATGCGCAGATCGCGTCCGACCGCGGACTTGTCGCCTCCGTACAGTTGCTGCCACAGGCCGTCACTCAAAATCACTTTTTGCTCATTGCCGATTTCGCCTTCGGCATCGTTGAACGGCCGGCCGAGAGCGGGCGAGATGCGCAGCAGCCGGAACCACGACGGCGTCACCACCATTCCCTTGACCTGTTCGGGCGCACCGTTCAACTCGATCGTCTGATCGCGCTCGCGAAATACCGCGACGCTCTCGAACGCGGGCATCTCCTTCATCCGGTCAAAGTAGTCGCCGGAGCTGCTGTTGTTCGTGTTGAACGCGCCGGCCTTCGGATATTCGTTGGACATCAACAAGATCGAATGGGCGTCGGCGATCGGCAGCGGGCGCAAGACGACCGAGTTCACGATGGCGAAGAGCGCGGCGTTTGCCGCGATGCAGACCGCGAACGTCAGCAGCACGGTCAGCGCGAATGTCTTGTCGTGCCAAAGCGAACGCGCCGCATGTTTGGCGCTGAGTTTCAAAGCATCCATTAGGCACCTCCCCGATACGCGAGCTCGGTTATCCCGGCTCCGATGCGCGATCTTCGGTGGGCAAGCAAGCCTCTGGAGTCGTGTGGGCAATTTACTGCCCTCGCACACACTCCAGCGAGCTTCGGACGGACTGGGCCCTGCCACTCATTTACGCACTCGCCATCAGGAAAGTTCAATCCGCAAGTCCTTTCCTCTTGGCGGACCTTCGAATTGCGCGGGAATCGTGAGCGGAGCAGAGTCGCAATAAACCAACCCAGTGGCTGGAGCTTTGTTCCTCTGCCGAGTTTGTTTCGGCGGACTGGTAACTTTTTCTCATTCCCTCCATAGGCACTTAGACCTCTTGCTACCTTCATAACCTCAAGCTAGGTTCTCCCTACCCTGGCGGAATCCGCCGCCTCCGCACACCACTTAAGTCGAATAAGTATGCCGAATAAGGAGGGTTGCAATGACCCGACTCCATAGTGCGAGCAACTGGTTTGCTTGCGTCTACCGTTTGGCGACATGGCTCTTGGTCGGAATCGGTCTTTTGCTCCCACAGGCTGCGAACGCGCAGACGGCAACATGGACGCCGGCAGGCAATATGTCGACGGCACGCGTGTCGCATACGGCGACGCTTTTGAGCGACGGCACCGTGCTGATTGCAGGTGGCTGGGTCAATGCGACCGCCGGCGCTACGGCTTCGACCGAAATCTACAATCCGAGCACGAATAGCTGGACGGTAGTCGGCAGCATGGCCAACGCGCGCTACAACCACACTGCGACGCTCCTCACTAACGGCGAGGTTCTGGTGGCCGGCGGCGACGCGACCGGAGTGTCGGCGGAGGTCTACAATCCGAGTACAAAGACGTGGACCGTGACCGGCGGCATGATCGATTCCCGCTATGGGCACAGCGCATCACTCCTTTCGAATGGGATGGTGCTGGTCGCCGGAGGCTGCTGCACGTCAGGCAGTGTCGCTGGTTACAGCGAGCCGGTGTCCGAGGCGTGGACCTCGGCTGAATTATTCAATCCCGCGACGGGCACATGGACATTGACCGGCAGCATGATCAACATGCACGCCTTCCATACCGCCAACGTGCTCAGCACTGGGAATGTGCTCGTTGAAGGAGGCACGTCTCTGCAACTCCCAGCGGGGCCCGAGGTGATTGGCGCGTCCGAAATCTACAATCCCGGCACAGCCGTCTGGACAGCGGTTGGGAATCTGAACACTGCCAGATATGCGGCGGCCTCCAGCCTGTTCACGGGCGACCAAGTCTTAGTCGCGGGAGGCGATGGGGGAGGCTGCTGCAGCGGACTCACCTCGGCCGAGCTTTATGCCACTGCGAGCCAGTCTTGGCAGGCGACGGCGTCGATGAGCGTCGGGGCTTACTCACTTGCTTCCGCTCTGCTTTCCACCACTGAGTCGCTCGTCAGTGGCGGCTATTCCTGCTGCTCGACGCCGCAGAGCACGTCGAACGCAGCATTGATTTACAACCTTGCGACGCACACGTGGTCGATCACCGCGAGCATGTCGCAGGCACGGTATGGGCATACGCTGACGATGCTGAGCGACGGCACTGTGTTGGCAGCGGGAGGGACCTACACAGGACTAAATGGGGCGGGGATCACCTCGGCGGAGCGCTTTTATAACGGAACGCCGCCGCCGATGATCACCATCAGTTCGAACGTTGCGACCATGGTGTTCAACGTGACCGGAACTGGCTGCGCCGCTGGGAGCTACCTGACACCAACCACGCTGGCCTGGACATCCGGCGCCGGTTGCACCGTACAAGTGGCACCCTCGACCCCATACGAGTTCGAGAGCTGGAGCGACGGGTCGACGGCAAATCCGCGAACATTTGTCGCGCCTTCGACGAACACCACTTATAGCTTCACGGTCAGCAACGGTTCGAGCGCCGCGGCATCGATCTCAGCGAGCGGCGGAACGCCACAGAGCGCGCCGGTGGGAACCGCTTTCGCCAGTCCGCTGGTGGCGTTGGTGCAGGATAACCATGGGAATCCGGTGAGTGGCGTGATCGTCACATTCACGGCGCCGAGCAGCGGAGCCTCTGGCAGCTTCGCCGGTGGCACGAACACGGCGGTAACCAATTCTTCCGGGTTGGCGACGGCGGCGGCATTCACGGCCAACTCCATATCGGGCAGCTACAGAGTGGCGGCGAGCGTGCCAGGCGTGTCGGGTACGGCGCGCTTCCGTCTTACCAACGAAGCTGCTGCTGGCGCCAGTTCGATTACTACGACGAGCGGGACACCGCAGACCGCAACCGTGGGGACCGCCTTCGCGAATCCACTGGTAGTTACGGTGAAAAATTCCAGCGGCGGCGGAGTGAGCGGAGTAACGGTCACGTTTGCGGCTCCGAGCAGCGGGGCTTCGGGCACGTTCGCAGGCGGCGCGAATACGGCGACGACGAACGCTTCGGGAGTAGCCACATCGGCAGCGTTTACGGCCAACTCCACGGCGGGAAGCTACGCCGTGACCGCGAGTGCCCCGGGTGTTTCGACACCGGCGAGCTTCGCGCTCACCAACCAAGCCAGTACCGGCCCATCTTCCATCGCGGCGACGAGCGGAACTCCCCAGACGGCGACCATCAGCAAGGCTTTCGGTAGCCCATTGATAGCCACCGTGCTGAATTCGAGCGGCACTGGAGTGAGTGGCGTGACGGTCACGTTCACGGTGCCGAGCAGCGGGGCGTCCGGCACGTTTGCAGGCAGTGTGAACACGGCGACGACAAACTCTTCTGGAGTCGCGGCGTCGGCGATATTCACGGCGAATTCCGTTGCGGGTAGTTACACCGTTACGGCGAGCGTATCCGGCGTGTCGAAGACTGCTAGCTTTGCGCTCACCAATCAAGCCGGGAGCCCAGCCTCGATTAGCGCCACCGGTGGGACACCACAGAGCGCTACGGTAAGCACCGCCTTTGCGGCTCCGCTGAGCGCGACAGTGAAGGACTCTGGCGGGAACGCCGTGAGCGGAGTCAGTGTGACCTTCGCGGCTCCGGGGAGCGGCGCGTCCGGCAGCTTTGCCGGTGGCGTGAACACAGCGACGACCAATTCTTCCGGAGTAGCGACGTCCGCGATATTTACGGCGAACTCCACGGGCGGCACTTACATGGTGACTGCCAGTGTTTCGGGAGTTTCAACCGCAGCGAGTTTTGCACTGACAAATAGCGCGCCCAGCGCTGCGGGCTCCACGATCACGCTCGTGCCGTCTTCGTACGTCACGGCGCAGGGGACGACCGGAGGGCAAGCGGTAGCGAGTTCGATCGACATCCTGGATGAGTCGGGCACTCAGAATGTTTGGAACAAGTATGTCGAGTTCGATGGTTTGTACTCCGGATACCAGATCTTTACTCTGCCATCGACGGTCGCTGTTAGCTCGGTCACCAATATGCAGGTCCAAGTGAATTACCAAGGGCCCTCGTCCGCAAACCAGACGTGGACTTGGTCTATTTACAATTGGTCGAGCGCGGCCTACGTGACTCTGGGCACCAACGCGGGCGCGACCGAGTGGGGTGCATGGAAAATTCTGACGTTTACGGTGCCGGGTACATTGGCAAATTACGTAAACGCGAGCACCGGCCAGATCCGCATCCAACTTTCGTCGAATAACTCGTCGGACGCCGCGGATATCGACTATGAAGCGGTGGTCGTGACGTATTAACTGAGGGTAGGCGGCGGGAATTTCGGCATAGGGCTGCCAGCGATCCGCTATTCGGAAATCAGAGGTGTTCGTCAGAAGGGATTCGCCAGCGCCCGGCGAATTCGCTCGTTGTACGTGCGCCCCGATTGCAACCGCTGCCCCGACTTGAGCTCAACCTCATACTGACCATGCGCGATCGACCACAGCTGCGCAATCCTGTGGACGTTCACGATGTGCGATCGATGAATCCGCAGAAAGCGCGTGGAATCGAGCACGCCCTCAATCGTATTCATCGGCACGTGCAATAAATAAGTCGCCGCTCCCGCGTGCAGCCGCACATAATTCTGAAACGCCTCGATCCAATCCACATCATTCACCGGGACAAAAGACGTGTTCTCGCCTGACCGAATCGCGAACCGCTCCAATTGCCGCGGCGGTTTCGCGATCGCATCCAGCATGGTCATCAATTGTTTCGTGCCATCCTCGTGCGGCGCGCCTCGCAGCCTCTCAATCGCCCTCTTGAACGCGAGCTCAAATCGTTTCTCCGTCACCGGCTTGAGCAGATAGTCGATCGCCGCGATCTCAAACGCCCGGATCGCATATTGATCGTGCGCGGTCACAAAAATGATCGGCGGCATCCGCTCGACTCCCACCGAATGCACCACCGCAAATCCATCCGTCCGGGGCATCTGCACATCAAGCAGCACAAGATCCGGCTTCTGCTCGCGAATGAGAGCAATTGCCTCGCGTCCGTTTCGCGCTTCCGAAACTGACTCTACCTGCGACTGACGGCCGAGCAACAGCTTCAGCCCATCGCGTGCGATCGGCTCATCGTCCACAACGAGTACGCTCAATCGCACCGCGATCCCTCGGGCGCAACCGTCCGCAGCGGCAGCGTAATCGTGACCCGCACACCTCTGTCGGCCCCTGGCTCGAGCGCAAGGTGCGCGCTTTCCCCATACAACCGCGCCAACCGGTTTCGAATATTCGTCAACCCGATTCCGGTGCGACCTGCCTTGGCCGAGACAAGCCCGGGCCCATCATCGGAGACAATCAGGTTCACCGAGCCATTCGAACTGGTCGCCGTAACCTCGACAGTCACCGGATCCTCGCTCTGACCGAGACCATGGCGAATTGCGTTCTCAACGATCGGCTGAAGCACCATATGCGGGACGAGAACTTCGGACAGCGCAGTCGGGGCGATGCGCACCCGCAAGCGGTCTTCGAACCGGACCTGCTCGATCGAGAGATACAACCGCAGGAATTCGAGCTCGCGCCAGAGTGGGACTTCCTGGGCTTCCACGTCATCGAGCGTTAGACGCAGGAGATCTCCCAGTTTCTCAACCATGCCTTCGGCCTGCGCCGTCTTCTGCTGCTGAATCAAGACCATGATCGCGCCAAGCGTATTGAACAGAAAATGCGGCTGCAACTGCATCTTCAGGGAACTCAGTTGTGCTGATGCAAGCTGCTGCGCGAGTTCGGATGCTTTCACCTTCAGCTCAAACGCCTCGCGTTCGCGAATCTTGGAGTTTTTCTGCGACCGGTACAACGCCTGAAGCGCGATGACCGCCCAATAGCGAACGATGCCGCCCTGAAGTCCGAACGACAACATGATTTTGACTCCCGCCACAAGCGACGGCGGAGGCGGCGGCGCAGGAAAGACGCCGAGCAGCAATAAAAACGGGACTTCAAGTGCCGAGGCTAAGATCGAGAAAACCACGCTGAAAAAAAGGTGCCATGCGGCGTTGGTGACTTTCCGTTCGATCGCCCATCGATTCCCAAGCCAAAGGACCACCGGCGTCAGCGCCGCGCAAACGTACATGCCCGTCATCCAGCCGACGAAAACATACTTCCACGGCACCGCGCCGCCTCGATAGAGTCGCGGTACCGTGTCCTGGATGATGTAGACGAGCCCAACGATCGTCCACGCGAGCCAGACTCCCGCGATCAGCTTTATCCGTTGACGCATCTGAGGCGACATCACCGCTTCATTCTGCCACGGCGGACTCGCTACCTTGAGCAGGCTTTTGATGAAGTGGCCCGCCGAGATGACCAACGACGCTCGCAAGCAGTTCAATCCAGTTCGCCATTCCGGCGGGACCGTTTATCAAAAAGACGTGTGAGCCTCCTCGGCCGCGCCCCAGCATGGCTGTTAAGCGAGTGGCAAGGAGCAGGAACAATGAGAACTCGATTGAGAGTGTGGATGTTCGGAGTCACCGTCGCGGCTTTGGCATTCGTAAGCGGCGCCGCAGCACAAACCACCGCAAAGGATATCGGCGAGGCGCCGGGCATTATTCCGAGCACCTTTGGCGAGGCAGTCGATCGCGACATCCTGACCATCCGGGCAGCGACTGCCAAATTCAAGACGACCGAGTCTGCCGAATCCGCCGGCTACAAACGCGTGACCGACTGCGTCCAATATCAACCGAAAGGCGCGATGGGTTACCACTGGCAGAACAACGACCTTCTCGATACCACGCTCGATCTCCAGCATCCAGAGGTGCTGGTCTACGAGAAGATGCCCGACGGCACTTTTCAATTGAATGGCGTCGAATTCCTGGTGCCGATCTCGGCGTGGAAATCAGCTGAGCCGCCGCGCATCATGGGGCAAACCCTCATCAAAGCCGATTCCATCGGATTCTATTTTCTCCACGTCTGGATCTGGAAGCCAAGCCCGACCGGACTTTTCGCCATGTGGAATCCCGACGTCAAGTGCGACGGTGGTTCATCGATGGATCACTCGGGTCACTCGAATCACTAGACTCGATATTCGCAACGACGAAGGTTGAAGCCTCACTTCAAATAACCTGGAGAAGGCCGCGCTTGAACATAATTTCCCCGTAGGGGCGCAGCACGCTGCGCCCCTTGTCCGCAGGATCATCGCGTATTGAGTGATAGCGCCGGCATCTTGCCGGCGTTTTTTTATTGAGTGGCGTCGCGGTCCCACGGTCGGCCTCACAAGACATGAAAGTAGAGATCGTCGCCCAGACGCGCGAAGGTGTCGATTTCGCTCCCACTCGTTCGACGCATCTCCAGAGGCCTCTCGATCATCGTTGCCGCGTTTGGGATCGAGCGACTAGACTGGGGGAATCATGAAATATCTCTGCTGTGTGTACCTTAAGCCGGACGCCTACCAGGGCCTATCCGCCGATGACATGGCGAAGCTGAACCGGGCTTCCCTGGCTTACAACGACGAGTTGGCAAAGAAAGGCCACTACATCGCGGCATCAGCACTTCAGCCGCCGCAGACAGCAAAGACGATCCGTCACCGAGGCGGGAAGCCCATCGTGACCGACGGCCCGTATGCCGAAAGCAAGGAAGTCCTCGGCGGATTCATCCTGCTTGAGGTGCGGGACATGCAGGAGGCGATCCGAATCGCGGAGAATATTCCCGTCGGCAAATTTGGGAGCATCGAAGTGCGACCGGAACTGAAGATTGATTAATCCGCCGCACATTCAAAAGTGCCCTGACCTGCCTGTCTATCTAAAAACCTACATTCATGTCTCAGTGAACCATTTTTGCTCTCGTGGCGTCAGATGAGTGTTCGGTACTTCCCGTCAAACCCTTAACAGCGGATTCCTGGCGATATCAGGAGGGCTGACATGAACTGCCATGTTTTTCGTAAAGGCCTGAGCCAGATAGCCGCGTTCCGGGAAGAACCGATGGGTACCACTCGCGAGCATCTCAGTTCTTGTCCATCCTGCAGAGCTGCACTGCGAAGAGAACGCATTCTTTTCCGTTCAATCGACGCGGCGCTCCACGCCTCGGTGAATTGTGAACTTCCAAATGAACTATTGCAGCGCATTCGCCTGGCACCAAGGCTAGAATCCGCAGGATTGAGAAACTTGAGAGGTCAATCGCTTCGCGGTAAAAGAATCAAAGGCAAATCATCCATTGAAACCACGAAGAACCGCTGAATCGAAACACTTCGCCCTTCTTGCCTGTTTCTTTTTCTCCGGCATGTCGGGATTGATCTATCAAGTCGCGTGGATCAAGGCCCTGGGCTTGATCTTTGGCCATTCTCTCTTCGCGATCGCAACGGTGCTCGCGGTGTTCATGGCCGGTCTGGCGACTGGAAGCGCGTACCTGGGTCGCTGGCGATTCCACACAAAGCCGGTCGTGCTGTACGCCTATATCGAACTGCTCGTTGCCGTCACCGGACTGCTCTCACTCGTGGGACTTCGCGGAGTGGGCTGGCTCTACGTCAAGGTCTATCCCGACGTCGCTGGCTTACCATCGCTTCTACTGGCGCTCAGGTTCTTCGGCGCGGTCGCCGTTCTCTTCGTTCCTACTTTCCTGATGGGCGGCACACTCCCCATCCTTGCCCGCGTTGTCGCTCGAAATTCCGACGAACTGGGGGCAGGTGTCAGTCAACTCTATTGGGTCAACACTCTAGGTGCTGTCGGCGGAACGATCGTGTCCGGATTCATCCTGCTCCCCGCGATTGGTCTGCGTGGAACGATCGTCATAGCAGTAGCTCTCAACGTTCTTTCGGGTTTCGTTGCGCTCAGAATTCCGAAAACCCTGGATCATCAGCAAGATCTCAAAAATTCAGAAGTAGTCACGCCTTCTCCCGTTTCAGGCCCGCAACCCTCACTGACACCCCTCTTGCTTCTCTTCGCCGTCGTTGGATGCACCGCCTTTGCGTATGAGATCGCCTGGACGCGCCTCCTCTCGATCACCATCAGCAGTTCCACGTACGCATTCACAACAATGCTCGCGATGTTTCTTACTGGAATTGTTCTCGGGAGCGCGTCGTTTAAATATTTCGTAGCTCGCTCCGGAAGAATCTCGCTCGTCACCTTCTCCAGAACGCAAACGTGGATCGGAGTTGCGGCGCTTTTATCCCTGGTAGCGTTCCATTGGCTACTGCCTATCGTTCCCTTTCTGCTGCGCGCCACCAACCGAACCTTTGGTGGATTATTGTTGGCGCAATTCGTCATCAGCGGACTGACAGTCTTGCCCGTTGCCACGATTTTTGGTTTCGCTTTTCCAATGGTCATTGCACTGTTCGCCGGCACAGCAAGCGCCGCCGATTCGAATTCAGCAATCGTCGGACGCGCTTACGCTGCAAACACCGTTGGCTCCATCGTGGGATCTCTCGCTGCGGGCTTCTGGCTGGTTCCGTCTCTCGGCAGCTTTCGCGTAATTGCAGCCGCAGCCGGAGTGAATCTCCTGCTGGCCGCCGTGACATCGCAACGTCGCATCCTGCCCTTGGCGCTGAACCTGCTCCTCCTCGCAGCCGCCTTCCTTGTGGGATCGTCTTCCTTTTTGTACAACCGCGCGCTCTTCTCGTTATCGACAGTCCTCTATGGAACCGACTATCAAGGCCGTCTTACCCTCAGCGAAATCGCAGCAACCAGCGATCTCGTTTTCGCGAAAGACGGCATCAACGACTCCGTCGCCGTTTCGCGGTCCGACAATTACGTCGCGCTTCGAATCAATGGCAAGGTTGACGCATCCACCGGCGACGAACGAACCCAGCTACTCCTCGGGCACCTCGGCGCCGCGTTCGATCCACCGCCGCGACGCGTTCTTATCATCGGCTTCGGCAGTGGGATGACCGCGTCCGCCGTCGCTCGCTACCCGGATGTCGAGAGAATCGATTGCGTCGAAATCGAGCCTGCAGTCATCAACGCTGCGCCATTTCTCAGCAGTCTGAATCGCAACGTTTTGAGTGATCCCCGCGTTCACGTCATTTTCGACGACGCGCGAAACTTTCTTCTGACGACTCGCGAGAAATATGACTTGATCATTTCGGAGCCGTCCAACCCCTGGATCGCGGGTGTCGCCACGCTCTTCACCGACGAATTTTATGCCGCTGCACGTCGCGCCCTCGCCCCCGGCGGCAAACTCGTTCAGTGGCTGCAATCCTACTCGCTCGCTCCCGCCGATCTAAAAATGGTCGTCGCCACCCTGCTGCCTCATTTCGCAGACGTCACCTTGTGGCGTGCCGCAGGACCGGATCTGCTTCTTCTCGCCCGAAGCGACAACACGCAATTCAAATTCGGCCGGCTTCGATCCCTTTGGCAGAATGAGCCGCTCCGCGACGATTTTGAATCCATCGATGTGCGTGAGCCAGAGGCGCTCACCGCTTACTTTCTGCTGGACGATGCTGCCCTGCGAAAAATGTCGGAAGGAGCCGAGGTGAATACCGACGACCGCACTCTGCTCGAGTACCACGCTCCCCGAACCGTCTTGACTTCCAATCTCTACGAAACAAACAAAGAGCTGATCGATAGCTTCCGCGGCGGCCCCCTCCCCGTGAAACTGGATTCTTCGGACGTCTCACGCGCCTTGCTGGCCGGCTCCCGAACAGCAATCGATCTCAGCGACCCAATCACCATCGATAAATTTCTCGGAGGCGTGGAATCTCAACCGGATTCGTCCTCCAAGGATTTCGTTCAGGGGCTCCGCGCACTCACACGAGGCGCCTTTGCAGATTCCATCGCCTCGTTCAAATCTG
>Ga0206939_10179_pt1 | contig 17392 bp, 13 predicted proteins | sample Alteio_BWOrgHeat_10_FD_152921 | JGI IMG/M metagenome (GOLD analysis project Ga0206939, IMG submission 152921) | Enriched cells from forest soil in Barre Woods Harvard Forest LTER site, Petersham, Massachusetts, United States -... | ecosystem: Environmental > Terrestrial > Soil > Temperate forest >... | reverse complement strand
GGGAGATCGCTTCGAGGAATTCGAAGTCGTCCGATGCGTCCAGCTCCTCCAAGACACTGAGGTCTATCAAGTAAAGGACGAGGAAGGCGCCTTCCGCGCCTTAAAAATCGTCCGTAGTGGGCAGGCGTCTCCCCACATGCGAGCGACTTTCGCCCGTGAAGCCCATGTTCTGGAGCGACTGGAAGGTGAGGTAGCGCCGAGGCTTTATGCCTCTGGCGAATATGAGGAACGGCCCTACCTGGTGATGGAGTGGATCGACGGGTTCTCCCTGTTCGATGCCGTGCAGATCTACCACAAGCGGATTTCCAACGCCCAGTCGAGCCGCGAGCTCCGCGGGCTCCTCTTGGAGCGACTCGAAATCTCGTCACGGATCTTGGCCGCCTACGCGAATATCCATCGCCGCAACGTGGTTCACGGCGACGTTCACCCCAACAACCTGATGTTTTTGGCCGATACGTCGGTCCGGCTGATCGATTTTGGGTTTGGCCGTATCCTCGAAGACGACGAACCGATCCCCCCTCGGGCCGGCATCACCGGTTACTACGAACCCGAATATGCCGCCTCCATCCGTAACGAAGTCGCTCCGCCTGCCGCCAATACCTTGGGGGAGCAGTATGCCGTGGGGGTCATGGTCTACGAGCTGCTGACCAATGAATTCGACGCGAAAGGGAAGTACCTACCGTTTTCCCTTGAGAGCGATGAGATGCTTCGCCAAATCGTCGAGGAGGCGCCGCTCCCTCTTACGTCCTACTTCACGACCTTCGACCCCACCGTCGAAGGGGCGGTTCTGAAGTCGCTCAGCAAGCGGCCGGAAGAGCGACACGCGACGATGGAGGAGTTCCACGCAACGTTGCGGAAGGCGATCGACGGCGTAGACTTCCGCTTGGAGCCACGATCGGATTCCGGCCTCGGCGCCTGGCGACAAGCGCGCAAGGAGCTGATTCGAGACATGCTCAAGTTCTCGGAACCGGACGGCGTCTGGTTCCAACGTGTCTTCGAGCATTCGCCTTCCTGCACGGTCAACTACGGGGGAACCGGCATCGCCTACGGGCTCTACCGGCTCGCCGCGCACTTTGAGGACGCCGGTCTCCTCGCGCGCGCCGACGTTTGGAATGCAAAGACGCTGGGTTCGATGAACCACCGGTTCGCCTTCTACAGCAAGGAAATCCAGATCGACCTAGAGTCGGTCGGCCCGGTATCCCCGTATCATAACGCGAGCGGCGTCCACATGGTGCAGGCATTGATCTGCGAGGCGATGGGGGATTACTGGCGTTGCCAACACTCCTTGGACGACTTCGTCGCTGCCTGCGAAGCGAAGCCACACGACAACATCGATCTGACCCTGGGCAAGACGGCGGTCTTGCTCGCTTGTGCCAACCTCCTCGATCACCTTCATGACGCGCCGTTCATCAACCTCCAGCCCCTTCGTGAGTTAGGAAACCGAACCCACGCGGCGATTTGGCGAGAGATCGACTCCTATCAGGCGATTGCCGACGGGAATCCAATCAATTACCTGGGCGTCGCGCACGGCTGGGCCGGCCTTTGCTACGGCGCCTTGAGGTGGACTTCCGCGATGCGGTCCGCCCCTCCCGACACCCTCCGTGGCCGCTTGGAGGAGCTCGTTCAGCTCGCCCGCGAAGACAATCGCGGCGTACGTTGGCCCATCGCCATCGGCCAAGAGAGTTACCCGTGCGGCTGGTGCAACGGTCATGCCGGCTGGGTGTTTATGTGGATCGAGGCGGCCCGCCAATATGGCGACGACCGATATCTCCACCTCGCCGAAGCGGTGGGGATGAGTACGTGGCGAGACAGGGGCAACATCTCGACACTTTGCTGCGGCACATCGGGCCAGGCTTACGCGCTTTACGATCTCTATCGGGAGACGAAGGATGTCGTTTGGTTGCGTAGGGGAGAAAAGGTCGGCCGCCATGCCGTCGACACGACGGATACCGGTTATAGCTTGTATAAGAATATGACCGGCGTCGTCGTCTTGGCGGCGGACATGGAGCGTCCGGAATCGGCGGCGATGCCCTTATTCGAGCGCGAATCGCCGATAAACGGATAGTTAGTTCAAACGGAAAATTCCAAAGGCGACGACGAGCGCCAAAGAAGATGAAGGGAGGCTTCGGGAGGTGGATGGCTTGCGGGCTGGCGGTTTTCGCCGGCTCGCTATCCGCCGCCGCTCCCCTTACTTCCGCTTGTGAGGCGAAACCTTTCGCGCCCGGGCCAGATCCGTTCTGGCCCGCAGCGATCTCAGCCGTGGCCCGAACTCGACTCGGCGTTCCGCCCGACGGCGCCAAGGCGATCGACGAATTCGTCGCTTTGTGCCGGGATAGCGGCGCCGACACCTGCCTCATCGTTTGGCACGACCATATCGTCGCCGAGTGGTTTTCCGCCGACTACCACGGCGAGAGTTTGAATATCGCCTCCAGTACCAAGTCGATCACCGGATTGCTGGCGTGTGTGCTTCAGGCCGAAGGCAAGGTCGGCTATAAAGACCCCGTCGGCAAGTATTTGCCGTCCTGGAAGGATGGAGGCTGGCGCGGGCGCGTCGCCATCGACGACCTGCTGACGATGACCTCCGGCATCACCCACGAATTCGATATGGACGACGAATTCATGGACAACATGCTGCTGGACTTCAACCGATACGTCGTCAAGCGCATGGAGCCTTCGGAGGTCCCTGGGCTTTACTTCAACTACGCGAACTACGCGGCCCAACTCCTCTCTCCCATCCTGGACAAAGTCGCCGGGGAGCCGCTCCACCGCTTCGCCCGAAAAAAGCTGTTCGATCCCTTATCGATCGCTCCGGATAGTGGTTACCTCACCGATCCCGCCGGAGGAACCGTTGACTTTATGGGGGCTCACTTCCGCCCCAGAGAATTCGCTCGCATAGGCGCGCTGGTCCTGCACGGTGGCACATGGGAGGGCCGCCAAATCGTCCCGGCCTCCACATGCGCCGACGTCGCGGTGGGCAATCCCGAGGGAAATCCCAACTACGGACGCCTCTGGTGGGTGCTAAAGAATCCGAACGGCCTTGAAATGCTTGGTTCGGGCCACAACGATTGCTATATCTATCCCGCGGCCGATCTCGTGGTCGTCCGGCAGCAGGCCCGGCAACGGCCGGTTCGGCGCGAATACGAATCGTTCGTCGCCCCGACGCTCGCTTCGCTGGTTGCCGCCCTGAGCGATCCACCGAAGGAGATTCGGAAATGAATTTCCCCCGGCCCTCCTGGATCCTGGCGGCCGCGTCTCTTCTCCATATCGGAGCGGGCCTGTGGCGCCTTCCCAAGGACCCCTACTTCCGCAACGCCACGAGCCGTTCCGAGCGCGCCAGGGCGGGAATCTCGCCGATGGCCGGCCGAGCCATCGACGATTATCTGACGCTGTGCCAACGCACCGATACTGACGTCGTGCTGGTTGTCTGGCGCGACAAAATCGTGGGCGAATACCACTCAAATCGGTACCAGGGACAGCCGATCAACGTGACAGGCAGCACGATCGCGATCACTGGCCTCCTCGCCTGCCTGCTCCAAGCCGACGGGAAGCTCTCGTTTGCCGCTCCCGTAAGTCGATACATTCCTTCTTGGCGTGAGGACCCGTTGAAATCGAAGGTGACGGTCGACGATCTCCTTAAGATGACCTCGGGCATCTTGCACCCCTACGACATGGACGATGTCGTGGGCGACTTCACGCTGGTCGACTACGACAAATACGTCGTTGACCGCATCGCCCCGGAAGCGCCTCCCGGATCCCGTTGGTTTTACGCCAACTACGCCGTCCAACTCCTGTCGCCGATTCTCGAAAAGGCATGCGGATCGCCGCTCCAGGATTTCGCCCGCAGGCGGCTCTTCGAACCGCTCGGTTTCGGAAGCGATAGCGGCTTATCTGCCGATTCGAAGGGAGAGGCGATTCTGTTCGGCGCTGCTTCGTTTCGGTCCATCGAATTGGCCCGGCTCGGCGACACCGTCTTGCATCGGGGGATTTGGCAAGGCCACAAAGTCCTCCCGGCCTCCATACTGGCGACGCTCTCCGCGGCCTCGTCCGCAAACCCGGGTTTTGGCCGTCTGTGGGAAGTTCAGCCAAACCACCGTCGCGTCGCGATGGCCGGCCTTCCGAATCGACGGTACGGAATCTTGATCAACGAATGCTATGTCTACCCGGGCGCCGATTTGGTGGTGGTCCGGCAGCAATCGGCGCCTGCCGGAAGGGGCACGCAATACGCGTCCGGCGCGCCGAACGCTCTGAATCGGCTCGCAAAACTGCTTGAGACCGGAAGAAGGGATTGAATCGAAGGGAGGGGAAGGGATATGTCCGAAATCAGTTCTACGAATCGACCACAAGAAGACGTTCAGATGCATTTCTCCGTCAAGGAATTGAACCTGAAGGTCTTTCCCGAGATCGGCGATGAAGCGACGATGAACGTTGCCGAAGCCTGCACGTTGCTGAGCCTCGTGTGCACCGCCATCTTGATTAGCGTCATCGAGACGTGCGGGTTCATCGCCACGTGCGTACGCAGTCATCCATGCCACGTCAACCACTCGTGCCTCGACGGATCTCCGAGCCGCGAGCACTGCGAACAAAAGTCGATCTGCAACCACAAATCGGAGTGCGAGAAAGGGACGCTATGCGGCAAATGCACGCACAACCCGACAGCCTGCCACTGCACCCACGACACGGCCTGCCATCCCGGAAATCAGGAGACATGCAACAAGACGAACCCTTGGTGCAACGGCGACGGCAATTCATGCCCGGACGGAGACGTCAATACCAAGGGCTGCGGTTGTACAAACGCTCATTGCTCCAATCAGTGCACAAACAACGACACTAAATACGATCAACCCGCCTCGCCCGTCGACAAGGAACCGATGCCCACGACGGAAACTTTGCTGGCGCAGCTAAAGGAAGATCTCCTTCGACGTTTGGCCGCCTAAGTTGGTGTCGGCTTGTTTCTTGAGCCGCAATCGTCGCTAGAATCGCACATGGCACCAAAGAGGGTCGCCTTGCTGCTGATTTGGCTGATGATGCTGGTCGCCTACGTCGACCGCGTCGTCATGGGTGTAGCGGGGCCGGCGATCACGAAAGACTTGGGTCTCACGAAGATCCAGTTCAGCTACGTACTTTCCGCCTTCACTCTCGGCTACGGCCTCCTGCAGATTCCGGGCGGTCATTTCGCCGACCGGTTCGGAGCCCGGCCGATGCTCGTTGCCGCGCTGCTGATCTGGTCGTTCTTTACCGGCCTCACGGGGTTTGCCGCCGGTCTGGGCATGCTCATCGCGATCCGTGTTCTCTTTGGGATTGGCGAGGGTATCGAGAATGGCGCCCAATTCAAGGTGATCGGCGATCATTTCGGGCGCTCGGACCGATCCCGCGCCTCCGCCTTCTTCCTCACCGCGATTGCTCTCGGGCCCGCCTTTGCCTCGCCGATGGCCACCGGACTCATCGGCAGCGTCGGCTGGCGCGGCCTCTTTTGGTTCCTGACCCTTCCCGGCCTGGTCGTTGCCTTCCTCCTCTTCCGCTATCTGCCAAAGGACCGAACCGCCGATGTGGAAGAAGAGACGCACATGGCGCCCCTCCGCGACGCCTTTGGGATGCGTACGTGGCTAGCCTTAACCGGCTATATGTTTTTCAACTGTAGCTTTTGGTGCTTCATCGGCTGGATCCCGACTTACCTAAAGGAGCAGCGTCACCTCTCGCTCAGCAACCTCGGTCTCCTTGGCGCGGTGCCTTATCTATGCGGCTTTGCCGGGATGCTGGCGATGGGTTATCTCGGTTCCGGCCTACTTCTCCGGTGGCGGCCCGCCCTCGTATCCGCCTGCTATTTCTTCGCGGGCATCGGCCTCTATATCGCCCTATCGGCAAACGGCACCGCGGGAAGCATCTTCGGTCTCTCCATTGCCGGCCTCTTCTTGTACGGTGGCTTCGGCCCGTTCTGGGGGGCGGCGATCGGACTGACGACGGCAGAGAACCGGGGCGCGTTCACGGGCTTTGTGAACTTTGGCGGTCAAGTCGGCGGCTTCGTTGCTCCGATCGTCGTGGGTCACCTCGCCGACAAATCGAAGTCCTTTGACTCCGCGCTCCTGTTTATGACCGCCTGTCTCATTTGCGGAGGGGTCGCCATGGCCGTACTTCAGATGGTCGAAAACCGGGCACCAAAAACCGCTGGTTAAATCTTTTGCATACCCCTTGTCAAATTTCCCCGTCTCTGCAATAATAGCAGACGCCCGTCTACAAGATAGACGCGAGGAGAAGTGAATATGCGAGTTCAGGATTACATCGTGGCCGAGACGAAAAGCGCGGCGGAAGAGATTTGGAAGTATGCGAAGGCGGTTGGCGACGACAAGGTGGCGTGGAGCCCGCTCGATGCCGGTCGCTCCGTGCTCGATATCGCCCGCGAGTGTGCTCAGTGCCCGATCTGGGGCGTCATGCTCATCACAACCCGGAGCATGCCCGAGTTCACTGAAGAGTCTCAGGCCGCCATGAAAGCCGAGATGGACAAGCTCACCACTGTCGACCAATGCGTCGACCTATGTAACGAGAACCTTGCCAAGCTGTACGAAGTCGTCGCGAATCTAACCGATGAGCAACTCAAAGAGGAGATGTTCCTCCCCTTCAGTGGCGGACGCAACTACACCATCTCGGAGATCGCCGAGTATCCCCACTGGAACTTCGACTACCACCAAGGCCAAATCGCCTACATCCAAACTCTGTACGGCGACAAGGAAATGTACTGAGAGGCCGTTAAACCGGAAGGCGCTAAAACGGACGGCCACATCGTCCGGGTGGCGGCGCGAAGACGGTCCATTGGATCTCCGGCAGTTCCTTTGCCAACCGTTCTCCCAGCGCCGCTGAGCCCGGATGCTCGGTCGCATAGTGTCCGCAAGCGAGCATGCCTAGCCCCGATTCAGAGGCTTCCAGCGCGATATGCTGTCTCACCTCGCCGGTGATGAATGCATCCGCGCCCGCTCGCTGGGCTGCGATCCAATCGTTATCCGCCGCTCCGCCGACCACCGCGACCCGTCGAATCTTCTTCGCCGGGTCGCCCCAAACCCAAGACCGGGTGGCCAGCAACGCATCCGCTCGCTGCCCTAATTCTTCCAATGTGATGGGCTCGGGTAATACGCCGATCCGTCCCAGCGGCTGCTCCTTCGTCGGGCTTTGCGCCAGCAGGTCGTAGGCCGGCTCCTCGTATGGATGCGTTCGCTTCAACGCCCGCACCACGGCTGCCGCTTTCGCTTCGGGCAGCACCATCTCGACGCGAACTTCACTAGCCCGCGTCGCCCCATCCTCACGGGGTCGAAGATATGTCCCCTCGCCCGAGGAGGTAAACGCGCAACGACGGTACGCCCCGACGGTTCCGGCTCCCTGTTCAGAGACTGCGTCGACCACCTTCTCCACTGCCTCCGCCGGGCAGTAGAACACGAGTGAAAGGTTCGCCACGTCGGCGACCATCCCGATCGCCTCGACTTCCTGCAATCCGAAAATCGAACACAGCGTGTCGTTGATGCCTCCCACCGCCGCGTCCCAGTTCGTATGGGACGCGATGAAGTTGACGCCGCCCCGGATCAGCTTCAAGACGGTTCGCCCCTCGTAGGTGCGGTTATCCACCGAGGCCAACGGTTCGAAGATGAGCGGATGATGGGTCACCAAGATCTGCGCCCCGTTCGCGACGGCGAACTCGACAGCTCCGTGGGACCGATCCATCGCTACGACGCCACGCGACACGGTGGCGCCCTCTTCGCCGACCTGGAGTCCGACTCGGTCGAAGGAAAGAGCGTAGCGCTTTGGAGCGATCTTCTCGATCGCGTTCATGACGTCGCGGACAATCGGCATGCCGCCAATTCTATCCGCCAAATGCCCACTAATGAAAAAGTGGGAACTGAAAAATACGAGCGGGGGTCGAAACCCCCGTCGTTAGCTGGCTCTTGCGATTACCGATAGCTGTTCAGATCGAATGATATGATGTTCCTTTGTACAATTGCTCCGTGAGGTGCAATAATCTGCCAGCTTCCGTAACGCCCGTTCCGAGACCTTATCCAGGCTATTGGGGCTTGTAAGACACAAACTCAATAGTGAAAAGGCTTCATCTTCGGTGAGCCGTAGTCCCTCTGGAAGATTTCCAGTGTTCATCGTGCCCTCCTTTTCGCGGTTACGCGTGTTTATGTTGACGATCAATTTGGAAGCAACGCTCACTTTTTGGGACCTTTGGCCCGGTGAAACGTCTTCCGGCGTCTATTATTGCCGAACCGTGACGGAGTTCCCGCCTCATATTGTTGAAGACCATATATAGCGGGCCTCACCTTCGGCCAGCCGCCCTTGCGGGCGTCGGGTTAAGTTAGTTCGCGGGAGATATACTGAAGACCATGCCCAAGGGCGAATACCTGCAGTACGGCGGCCAAGCCGTCGTCGAGGGCGTGATGATGCGCTCGCCTCGGTTCTTCTCCATCGCGTGTAGAGCGCCCAATGGTGAGATCGTTATTCAGACGGAGGCGATCGATAAGACCTGGATCGGCCGCCAAAAGTGGTTGAAGAAGCCCTTCCTCCGCGGTTCGTTGGCCCTTTTGGACTCCATGGCCCTCGGTTCGCGTGCCATGCGGTTCGCCACCAACGTCCAAATCGACCCAACCTACGGCGGCACGCCGATGACGATCACGCGCAGCAGCACTAAAGACACTGGGGCGCTTACTCCCGATGCCGGCATCGCCTACCCGTCTGCGGCGGACCCCGGAAAGCAATCCGTCCTCGCCACCAACAAGCGCGTCCAGGATATTGCCGTTGGCTCGACGATGGTCTTCGCCCTCGTGTTCGGCCTGTTCCTCTTCACCTACGTTCCGAACTTCCTTGCCGAATTCGCGCTTCGGAAGACGCAGGCCACCCCGACGCTCATCAACCTTGCGTCGGAGGTGGTCAAGATCGTCATCTTCCTTGGCTACATCACCCTGATCGGCTTCAACCCGGATATCCGCCGGGTCTTTCAGTATCACGGCGCCGAGCACAAGGCGATTAACACGCTGGAAGCGGAGCAAAACCTCAACATGGAGAACTGCAAAGGGCAGACCCGTCTCCATCCTCGTTGTGGCACCAGCTTCGCGATCATCGTCCTTCTCCTCGGTCTACTGACCTTCACCTTCGTCCCCCGCTATCCCATCTCTGGCCACGCCACCGACCGCCCCTTCATCGACATCGCCGTCCGCGTCGCCATCGAGATCGCCATCCTCCCCTTCATCTCGGGAATCGCCTACGAACTCCTCCGCTTCGCCGGCAAGTTCCGAAACCAGGCGATCGTGATGATGATGTTCAAACCCGGCCTCTGGAGCCAATTTCTAACCACCCGAGAGCCCGACGAGACCCAAATCGAAGTCTCGCTCGCCGCCCTCCAAGCCGTTCTCCGCGCCGAAGAGCGCGGCGGAGTCGATCTGGAGGAGCCTAACGCCCTTGAGAGCGGCGCGGTAGTGGTTGGCGGGTTCCTAGAGGGCTAGTGCAGGGTTTCATGCAGGCGCCCGAGCGGCTTTAGACGGCGGCACTTCAGTGCCGCTTTTACGGCGGTTTGATGCTTAGTTCACCCTCGAATACACCGTAAAAGCTGTGCTGAAGCACAGCACTCTAAAGCGCCTGCGGCGCCACCGGGACCGCAGGCGCCTTCCTACTTACTCAGCCGCAGGCCCAACTCCGCCCATTGCTGCGGATCTACCGTGCTCGGCGCGTCCATTAACGGGTCGTAGCCGTTGGCGACCTTCGGGAACGCCATGACTTCGCGGATGTTCTCCGTATCCGTCAGGAGCATCACAAACCGGTCGACTCCCCAGGCGATGCCACCGTGCGGCGGCGCCCCGTAGGAGAACGCCTCCAAGATGTGTCCAAACCGCTCCTCCTGCGTCGCGTCGTCGATGCTCAGCATTGAGAAGATTCGCGCTTGGATGTTCGACCGGTGGATTCGAATCGAACCTCCCGCGCACTCCATCCCGTTGCCGACCATGTCGTACGCTTCCGCCCGAATCCGGGCCGGATCCGTCTCGACGTAGATCAGATCTTCCTCGCGCGGCATCGTGAAGGGATGGTGCGTCGACGTCCACCGATTTCCGTCGGCGTCCCAGTCGACGAGGGGGAAGTCGAGGACCCAGATGTACTTCAAAATCCGCGGATCGCGCAGCCCAAGCCGGTTCCCGATCTCCAGCCGCAGCCGGTACAGGATGTTGTTCGTCACCGCGTACTCGTCCGCTACGAACAGCAATAGGTCGCCGTTCTCCGCCTGCGACATCGTCCGGAGCTCCGTCGCCATCTCCGGCGTAACGAACTTCGAGATCGAGCCCCGAATCGGGTCTTCGACGTAAAGCGTGCCTAGCCCCTTCGCGCCAAACTCCTTCGCGAACTCTTCCAGCACGCCGACATCCTTGCGCGACATTGTCGCGCCGCCCGGATACCGGACGCCGCGGATGAATCCGCCTGCCTCGATGACGTTTCGGAAAACGGCAAATTCCGTCTCCCGAAACAGCTCGGTCGCGTCGAAGAGCTGCAATCCAAACCGCAAGTCCGGCTTATCGCAGCCATAGAGATGCATTGCCTCGTCGTAGGTGATCCGGTCGAACGGCCCTAACGGCTCTTTGTCCAAGCCGAACTCCTCGATGATCCCGTTGATGACGCACCTCGTCATCCCCTCGGCTACCTGGAGTACGTCTTCCTGTCGGACAAACGACATCTCCAAGTCGATCTGGGTGAACTCGGGCTGCCGGTCGGCGCGAGACGACTCGTCTCGGAAGCACCGCGCGATCTGGTAGTACCGCTCGATACCGGACACCATCAAGAGCTGCTTGTATTGCTGCGGCGACTGCGGAAGGGCGTACCACTTGCCCGGTTCGTTCCGGAACGGCACCAGGTAGTCGCGCGCCCCTTCCGGCGTCGATTTCGTGATGATCGGCGTCTCGACCTCAAGGAAGCCGTTCTCCTCCAGGTAGGCCCGGGTCCGGCGCATCGCGGCGGCCCGAATCGCCAGGCGGCGATACATGGATGGGCGGCGGAGGTCGAGGTAGCGGTGCTTCACCCGAAGCTCCTCGTTCACCGTCTGCATCGTCTCCTCGTCGCTGACCGGGAAGGGAAGCGGCTTGGCCGGGCCGAGCACGCTGAAGCTGGTGACGATGACCTCGATATCCCCCGTGGGCATCTTCGGGTTTTTATTCGCCTCCGCGCGTTCGCGCACTTCGCCGGTAAAGCTCAGGCACGTTTCGTTACGGATCTCGCCGCGGTTCGGAAAGAGGTTGGGATCGAGCGTGAGCTGAACCAACCCCGTGCGGTCACGGAGATCGACGAAGAGAACGCCTCCCAAGTCGCGGACGCGATGCGCCCACCCATTGAGACTCACCTGCCGGCCGGTATCCCCCGCCCGCAGCTCCCCACACATCACCGTACGCTGCACAAATCCCATGAGCCTAAAGGGTACCTGCCGCCCCTTTCGTCGCCCCGGCTACCCAGTCGAAGGATCAAGCATCCCGATAAGACCGTATACAATGAGGTTATGCCTCAGGCTGTGCTAATTTCCGTCGAGGAATATCTGCGCACGAGCTACGACCCGGACTGCGAATATGTTGAGGGCGAGGTTCTGGAGCGTAACTTGGGTGAACGGGGTCATTCGACACTTCAACTGGCCTTCGGTGCGCTCTTTCATCGAAACCGCGCCGAGTGGAGCGTGGTGCCTTTAACGGAGCAGCGGGTTCAAGTTGTCGCCAACCGATATCGGGTCCCCGACGTCTGCGTTATCCGCAGGGAAGACCCGCGAGATGAAATTATCCGGAAAGCACCCCTCATCTGTCTCGAGGTGCTATCTCCGGAGGATACGTTTTCCCGACTTCAGACAAAGGTCGATGACTACGTCTCGATGGGTGTCGAGCACATTTGGGTAATCGATCCAGCGACCAGGCGTGCGTACGTTGCCGGACCTCAAGGCTTTTTGGATCTTGCATCGGGTGAGTTCACGGTGCCGGGAACGTTAATCCGCGTTGTCGTCGCCGACCTCTTTGCTGACCTGGATTGGTAATGCCGTCAGCTCAACGAACCAACTGATCCGCCAGCGCGAACCCGAACATCCCCAAGCTGACAAACCCGTTCAACGTAAAAAACGCCATATTGACCCGGCTCAAGTCGTCCGGCCGAACGAGCGACTGTTCGTAGGTCAGTAGGCATGCGGCGAATAGCACCCCTACCCACCATAGCGGCCCCGCGTGGACCATCCAACCGCCTAGGCCCAAGAAGAACACTGCGAGAGAGTGCGATAGGCGGCTCACCAACAGTGCCCGCGCCTTCCCGAAGGTCTCGGGCAATGAGCGCAACCCATGCGACCGGTCGAACTCCTCGTCCTGCAGGGAGTAGATGATGTCGAACCCCGCCGTCCAAAACAGGACGGCGAAGGTGATCGCCCCAATCGCCAGATCCAGCCGCCCCGTCGTTCCGATCCAGGCGGCCGCCGGCGCGATGCCTAGCGACAAGCCGAGAACGAAGTGGCACAAAGGCGTAAAGCGCTTTGTCCGCGAATAGAACAGCGTCACTCCGAGCGCTACCGGTGAAAGCGCAAACGCCAAGGGGTTAAGCATGAACGCCGCCACGAAAAAAAGCAGGCAGCTGCCGAAGAAGAACAGATTCACCTGCTTCAACGCCAGCAGACCGGCCGGGATCGCTCGGGTCTTCGTTCGCGGGTTCAACGCGTCGATATCACGGTCGGCAATGCGGTTGTAAGCCATCGCCGCGCTTCGGCAACTCACCATCGCCACCACGATCCAAAAGAGGATACGGCCGCCCCGGCCATGCCGTCCCCAGGAGGGAGCGCGCACCCCACATCATTCCGATCATCGCAAACGGAAGGGCAAAGATCGAGTGCTCAAACTTGATCATCTCGAGATAAACCCGAAACGCCTTTCCACCCCGCACCGCGGTAGCCATGACTTTATTGAACCCCTTGGGAACCCCAAAAAGGAAGTCTGTTTCACGAAATTCTGAAAGATCGAAACATGATTCTTGGGAGCGGGTCGGCCATAGTTTTGGTTGTGCGTTTTGTGAAGCGTTATGTGCTCCCGGTTGCCGGCACGCTCCTTGCCCTCGCTATCTTGGCGGCGGTCCTCTTTCCGTTCTTCGCGAAGGCGAAGGGGGGAAGCCATAAGGGAAGGCGACAGCCGATCATGGATCCGTGGGTGATCGAGGCCACCGATCCAATCGCAACCGAGCCGGCTCTCCTGTGGAACGGCCTCATCGGCATCCGCATCGGTCGAGACGGAACCGGCCTCGACGCGGATGGTAAGCCGCTTCCATTTTTCGAGATAAACGAATACGACACGAAAGGCGAAGAGAAGATTCGCACGCTTCCGAACCCGCTTTCGACGACGATCACCATTGACCACCAGAAACTGGATCCACGACAGGCAACGGATTACTCCCAGCGGCTGAACCTAAAGGACGGAACGCTTCTCACGTCTTGGCACCAGGCGGTGGGCAGCAAGGTCGTCGATATCCAGTCAAAAACCATCCTCAGCCCCGATTCGTTTACGATCGGCCAGCAGTGGAGGTTCGTATCGAGTTCCGGCATGGACATTGAGCTTGAAAACGCCTTCGGCAAGGAATGCGACGAAGACGGAGGTTTCCAGACCCTCCGGGTTAATAAACAGTGGATCGCGGTCTCAACGAACTGGTACGAAGGAGATTCGATCTCCGCCAATGCAAGCAAGCCGGTCGCGATGCCCCCATTCAAGGTCGTCGGCAAGGTCGGCCCATCACAAACCGCCACGATCGAACTGTGCTTTGACTTAGACCGCATTGGTGGCCCGCCACAAATCATGAACGCGCGGGGGCAGAACGCAGGCGATCGTTGGGCCGTCATGCCGACAAAACGCACCTTCGAAAATATCTCCGAGGATGCCGCCAAGACTTGGCAGAAGCGATGGTTGACCGACATCGAGATCGACGGCCCCGTTGAAGACCAACAAGCCGTTCGATCTTTCCTCTTCTATCTTCGTTCGGCCATTTCCCCAGGTGACCTTATGGCCATCTCCCCGTTTAGCCTGAGCAATCAGCAGTACAACGGCCACGTCTTCTGGGATGCCGACATCTGGGTTTTTCCCGCCCTCGCCCTTATAGCTCCCGATGAGGCAAAGGCCATCACGCAATACCGTCTTGACCTCGCAAAGCAAGCCCGGGCAAACGCCGCCGCCGACCAACCGCCGTCGCCCGACGCCCTAAGATATCCGTGGGAGTCCAGCGTCACCGGCAAGGAAACGGTCCCGGGTCCATCTCAGAAAGAACTCCACATCACGGGTTCCGTCCTTTGGAGCGCAAACCTCGCCGCCCAGCTTGGCCTGGCCGCGCCAGGCATCGTCGACGCCCTTGGAAGCCAAGCCTCTAACATGTACTGGTCCCGCAGCCAACCGGGCAAGGACGGCAGGGAACTCAAGGATGTCATGAGTCCCGATGAGAACCACACCGGCGACAACGACCTCTATACCAACCTCCTCGCCGGCTGGCTCTATAACCGTTACGTGAAGAAGGCGGCCGACCCGTGGAAGGACATCCCCTACAAACTCCCCCACGACGACAAAGGTCTCCTCACCTACGACAATGACCTGGGTCGGGGCTACAAGCAGGCCGCCGCCGTCCTCAGCATCTATCCCCTCCAATACCCGCCGGCGGAGAAGGCAGCGAAAACGATGATGGACCGCTACGCGGACAAGGCGATCAAGAACGGCCCCGCCATGACCGATTCGATCAACTCGATCATCTGGTCGAGGCTCGGCGATAAAGACAAGGCCTATGACGCATGGCGCGACTCTTGGAAACCGTTCACCACGGGCCCCCTTTTGCTGTTCAGCGAAAAGCGGACGAGACCGGCGACCTATTTTACGACCGGTGCGGCAGGATCTTTGCAATCTGTCCTGTTCGGATTCCTAGGAATTCGCATAGACTATGACAAGGAGGCCGGTGCCGCGTGGAAAACGCCCCTCCTTAACGGAACAAGCTGGTTGAGCATTAAGCCGAACCTTCCAAAACCCTGGAAATCCGTGAAGTTCAAGAACTTCACCGTCCTCGGGCGGCGCTACAACCTCACCGTGACGCCCACGACCGCCACCGTTTCCCCTGGAGAGTGACCCATATGCCGAATGTCGTTCTGACTGTCGATTGCGAAGGTGCAATGCACGACCGGTGCTATACCGGCGAATATATCAAGATTCTCGAGCAAGAGTTCGTCCCCTGCACATGGCTCGTCCACGTGTCGATGAAGGACCCGAGCGCGAACACCAATCTCTACTACCACGAGTTCGTCCACAAGATCCCGTCCTGGCACGAGATCGGAATGAAGGTGAACTTCGAGGGAGAGCGAGGCTACATTGAAGATCCCAAGGAACGAGGAAACATCCTCTGGGTCGCCAAAGACACCCTCAAATCGCACCTTATCAAGTGCACCGCCTTTCGTGCCGGCGCCTTCGCGTTAACCGCCAGCGACGTTCGCTACCTCGAAGAGATCGGCATTCTCGTCGACAGCAGCATCGTCCCGGACGCTAACTACCGAATGTTCGTGGATTGGACCGGCGCCCCCCACGGCCCCTACCACAGCGACTCCAGCGACCTGACCAAGGTAGGAAATAACCGCGTTCTCCACCTCCCCGTCGCCACCCACAATGGCGAGTACGGCTACCTAGATCGCCGCTGGGACGTCCTCCAACCCCTCTACGAGGCAAACCTCGACTGCGAAGTCATCACCCTCGGCATGCGAGACTACATGGACTCGGTCGAGACCCTCCGCAAGACCATCCGATTCTTCCGCGAGCGCGGCGCCCACTTCACCACCATGACGCAGGCTGCCAGCGAGCACTTCGAGCACCACTTGGCGCTCGCGGGTGTCTAAATAATTGAACCCCGTGACCTCGCCAACGGCGAGGTCACGGGGTTCGGGTTAGGTTTTTGAGCGCCTAACCTCCGGTCTTGCCGCCCGTCTTCTTTGCCTGGGCCAAGAACTGCATCGCCGCGTCGACAACCGTGTCCTTGTCTCCCGGTAACTTCACCCGGGGCTCCTTGGCCACCACGTCCGGGGTCACTCCGTTCCCTTCCAAGCGAACTCCCTTCACGGTGATGAAGTCGCTCAGCGGATACTGCATCCCAAAGCCGTTCGAGACGCCGGCTACGATCGAAACCAGCACCGCGCCCGCCGACTTCGTACCGATGACCGTCGCATTCACCTGGTCGTGTAAGGCGGCGGCTGAGATTTCCGAAGCGCTGCCGGAGAAGGCGTTCAGCAAAACGATGATGTTGCCGTGGAACACCGGCACGTCCCGGTTCGGGTGCGGCATCTCCATTCGCTTTGCCCATTTCGCGAGCCCGACGAAGTCGGTCGCCTTGCCGCCCGTCTTGACGTATTCCGCGATCTGGCGGCGGTCCACGAAGACGCCGAGAGGCTTGTCGGCCGGCATCAGCATGCCGAGCAAATGGTCCATATTGATGACCGCCCCGCCGCCGTTATCCCGCAGATCCAGAATGAGGTTCTTCGCCTTCTCGTCGACCTGCTTCATCAGGTGCGCCACATTGTCGGCGTCGTAAGAGTAATCGAAGGAATAAACCGATAGCTTGGCCGTGTCGTCATTCAGCCAGGTGAGCTCCTCGGGCCGCGCCATCGAGTACGCGCGGCGCGTCAGGACAAAGTGCTCCGTCTTGCCGTCGGTGTGCTTGATCGTCAGGTTGACGTCGGTCCCTTCCTTTCCGACGATGCCCGCGGTGGTACCTTCCGTCTTCTTCCCGTCGACTTCGACGATGGAGTCGCCCGGCACGATTCCTCCTCGCGCCGCCGGCGCATCGGGCACCGTCCGCACGACGATCAGCGAGCCGTCGTCCTGCCGCTGAACCGAAACGCCGATACCGACCATCGAATTCGTCCAGAACGAGTCGTCGCGTCGAGGGGTGAGCAATCCGAGGTGGGTGGTGCCGAACTTGCTCAGCGCCTCGTTGATCGCCTTCGCGAAATCCTCGTCGTTGTTGGCCGCGTCGAGTTTCGGCTTTACTTCCGCCAGATACTTCGGCCACTTGCCGAAGTCGACCCCCGGCACGTAGGCGTTGTGCTCGACAATGTCGGTGATGTGGGAGACCACGTCAGCCTTGACTTCCGGGCGGTCGTCAACTGTTTGCGCCGAGGCGGCGGCGACAACCAGGAGAGCGACGACTCCGACCGCGGTGCGCAGTCGGCGGGTGAAATCGCGTGGGTTCATGATAAGTTCCGTTCCATACGCTTGACGAGTGCCGTTATGCGTCGTGTTTCGGGCAAACCATGTTCAAGCGGCTTCGAAAACAAGAAGTGAGGCCTTATTCAGCCCCCTATTCGGCCGAAACTTCGACCTTGATTCCGATTTCGCGGATCACGCCCGCCACGGAT
>Ga0206939_10178_pt1 | contig 17607 bp, 13 predicted proteins | sample Alteio_BWOrgHeat_10_FD_152921 | JGI IMG/M metagenome (GOLD analysis project Ga0206939, IMG submission 152921) | Enriched cells from forest soil in Barre Woods Harvard Forest LTER site, Petersham, Massachusetts, United States -... | ecosystem: Environmental > Terrestrial > Soil > Temperate forest >... | reverse complement strand
CAGAATCGCATTGTTCCCAAGTTGTAATTGACCGCCATTCATCGATCCGGAAATCGTCACGGTCGATCCGGCGGCCATGAAAACCACATTGGCGATCGTGGCAGTCCCGGAGACAACAAAATTGCTGTTGACGGCATCTATCGCTAGGTTAAGACCGATCGCACCCTGAATAGTCAAGTTGTAGAAATTCACGTTATTGCCAGTAATCAATTTTGAATTGCCATTGAATATAATTTGGCTTGTCCCCATATTGAAAGTGGCGACATTTGACCAATTTCCAGAAATGGTGATGGTCGAGCCTCCGGCGTTGAAGATCCCTCCATTAAGCGTTATATCCCCGGCTACAGATACCGAGGAGGCAGTACTGCTAAAAGTACCGCCATTCATGACAATAGAACTTGAGATGTTGATCATGGCTGAGCCCGCGTCGAAATTACCAGCACTCAATGTAAGCATCGCCGTCGAACCCGTCATGGTAATGGTGGAACTCTGCGCCAGGAAAGAACCGGTACTCACAATAATCGGCCCGCTAATGTTCCAGGTAGCAGCCCGGGCATTGATCTGACATTGAAATCCAGACGACGCAATCGTAGACACATTGATCGTCGGACTACTCGTGCCGGCGTCGAACATGCAGAAAGCCGTACTATTCGTGGGAGCCATTGAGATGCCGCCATTGAAATTGTAGGTTCCGCTGTTCAACAACACGGAACCGCCATTTCCATTTAAGTCCACGTTTACGGCACCTCCATAGGTACGGGCCGGAAGCGTCACAGTGCTCCCGACAATATTCAGAGGAGCGCTTAGCACGCCGGTTGTACTGATGATGCTGCCGCCGGCTATCGCCAGCGCACTACTGCCGCCGAGCGTCCCGGTGAGATTCAGCGTTCCGCCGTTCAACGAAGGAGACCCACCGACCGTTGCGCTTCCTGAGAGAGAAAAAACTCCCGTGAAGTTCACCGAGCCGAGTGAAATATTGGTTCCGGAAATGGTGAAATTGAGGAGATTGGTTCCAGCCCCGCCTAATGTTTTATTTGTGCCGGCTATCGTAAAATTGGCATACGTCGAGGGAGATATCAAGGGGGTAAAATTACCATACACCGTCCAATTAGAAGTTCCTGTTGTAAATAATCCTCCTCCGGTGTGCGAAAAATTTCCGGTAAGTGTGACAGAGGAAGAACCTGCGTTATACGTTCCAGCCGTTAATGTGAAATTGCCGCCGATAGTCATGGTCGAACCCATCGCATTGAACGTGCCGGTCGATAGCGTAAGCCCATTGGCAATCGTAATGGAATTGCTCGAGGTGTTAATGGTCGCTAGGTAGCCACCGGCGGTGATGCTCGAGATGGTCAACGTCGAAATATTTACGCTGGTATCAAACGTGCAATTGCCCAGGCCGTTGCCGTCAAAGACCGCCGTGTCATAAGGGCCGGGCACGCCGACGCCGCCCGCGCCGCCGCTGGTTGCCGCCCAGTTGGAAGCCGCGCTCCAATTGGCATTGCCTGAAGCTACCCAATATTTGGTGACGCCTGTGTTAGCCGTAAATACCCACCAATTATTATTTCCGTTATTGACGTTCGTGTTCGAAGTCGCATACACGACAAAGCCGCCTGACGCGTCTGAATCCTGAACGTTTGTATTAATGACAGTCGTCGTGGAGGCTGGCCCCATCACCAAACCCCACTGTGAACCGCCACTGGTGGACCGGAGTCCGACATTGCCTCCGGAAGAAGATCCAAGTCCTAAATAGCGCGTTACTGTCATAGAAGACGGCTTCACACCAAACTGAATAGTCGCACCGGCGGCGAGCGCGGTGAACGTCGATACAGTGAAAGAGTCTTGAAAGCGAACGCCGGCAGTGGAAGTATTGACCACATCAATCTGGGAATACGTGGCACTGGACGAATAGACAGATAGACCCGAGGTCCCACTGAATTGAAGGATGCCGCCGGGGGCTTGGACAATGCTGACAGCGGGAGCCGCCCCACTCGGTCTCAAGTCCCACGTACTACTAGACGTCCATACCCCCGAACCCATTTTGAGCGTAGTCTGGGACCCCGTCCCAGAGTTTGTCACCGGTCCATTCACGAGGACTGTAGGATTATTGACACTGGCGTCCACAATAAGGTTCAGAGAGCTATTGCCCGGGCTGAAGCGAATTCCCCCATTGTAGGTGTGGGTGCCCCCTTGCATTGTGGCGGTATAAGTTCCCCCGCTGCTGTTATTGAACATGACATATCCGTTATAGGTTCGCGCGGGAATAATTCCATTAAAACCCTGGAATACTACGGGCACATTTAATGTTCCCAGAGCACCCAGAACTGAGGTTCCTTGGGGGTTGATCGTGTTGCCGCCGTTAATCGTTCCAGAAATGGTTAATGTCGAACCTGAATTCAGAACGTAATTATTGGAAAGATTTAGCGTCCCTGACACGGACCCCAATCCGAAGAGGCTAAGTGTAGTATTGGTCAAAGTTACCGATCCGGGGATACTTAAATTCCAAAAGGATGTCGCTGCCGACCCCGTCAACAATGTTTTGCCGCTTCCGGTCATGATTAGAGAACTGGTTCCGCGACTAAAAGCGCCGCCATTGAAATACACATTCCCCGCGATCGTCATCGTGGAAATATTTCCATTAATAAAACCTGCATTCATCGTCAAATCCCCTTGAACGGTAATGGACGATGTGCCGCCATCGAAGGTGCCGGTGCTCAGGACCACAGAACTCGAAAACGTAATATTGGCAGAGTTCGCGTTGAAGGTCACGGAGCTGATCGTCACGGGGTTAGCAATGGTCCATGCTCCGGAACCGGCATTCACCGTGTTGCCGAATCCGCCGGTGAAAGAAAGCGTGGAAATGCTGACGGTAGGATTGTTCGTCACGCCATCCAGAATTTCCCCGGCCGAGTTGTAATTTAAAGTCAAACCGCCGTTAAATGCGAAGCTGCCGGCGCCCAACGTAAAAGTGCCGCCGCCGCTTTGGCCAGTCATCGTCACCGGCCCTCCATAGGTACGAGCAGGAATCACATGAGTAACTCCGTCCGACGTGTACGAGATCGCCGTGTTAAACGTACCCCCGGGACCCACGGTGCCACTCCCCGGACAACTGGCCCCACCTGCCCACACCGCCGAGCCAGTGCCATCCCAGGTAACGGCACCACTGGGACCGAAAAGGAGCGGCCCGCATATAATTATCGCCGAGTAGTTATAGTTCGCCACCGTCCCTTGAACGAGCAGTTGGCCCCCGTTTCCGATCGCAATATTGGCTCCAGGATTGTTAGTTGTAATCGATGCGCCGGTCGAGATGGTCAATCGGTAAAACGTCAGCCAGTTGGAGACTCCGCCCACCGATTTTCCACTGCCCGTCTCAATGACGGTGCTCGTTTGCGCATTGAATGTTCCGTTCGTCCACGTGAAGTTGCCGGCTACTGTCACGGTAGATCCTCCGGCATTGTAGGTGCCGCCGCTTTGCCTCCAGTCCCCGTTAATTGTGATAGAGGAGGTCATCGCGTTAAAAATGCCGGAGGCGACGGTCAGGCCAGCAAAGTTCGTGATCACGGAAGCGCCGGCATTAAAGGTTCCGTTATTTTGCGTGAAGTCGGTCGCGAGCGCGGAGTTGGCTGCGCCGATCGTTACGGGGTTGTCGGATGTGTTGATCGTACCGGTGTAGCCGCCCGAGGTGGCCGTCGAGATCGTGAACGACGACACCAACACCGAGACATCCATGCTGCAGTTTTTAGTGGAGCCGCCATCAAAAATGGCGTTGTTGCCCAGCGTCGGAATGCTCGCGCCGCCGGCGCCGCCGGAAGTAGTGGACCAGCAAGCGTTGTCATCCCACACGCCGGAGCAGCCGCCGGCGTTCGACCAGTAGCGATTGGGCGTGCCGAAGGTCCAGTTGGTATTGTCGCCTAAGTCGATGGAGGTATCGTCGACGGCGGTCATCGTCAGGCCCACGCTGGCGTTGGAATCCTGGATGTACGCGCTGTGCACAGATTGAGTCGCGCCGGCTTTGAGTTTCAATTTCCAAGCGGTACCCGCAATTTCGCTTTGAACGGTAATGCGCGAGGATGGGTTCTGGCCGTTGATTTCGAAGTAGCCGTTCACTGTCATGCTCGCCGGAGAAACCGCAAATAGAATGAGCGAGTTCGCCTGCGTCGCGCTGAAGGTGGAGACAGTGAGGCCGTCTCTGAAATCCACGCCACCGCCGGAGGTATTATCGACTTCCATTCTGAAATAAGCCGCCGATGACGAATAAACAGTCTGCAACGCTGAGCCGGAGAGCTGCAGGTTGCTCGATCCTGCTGTGAAATGGCCACCGCGCAAATCGATATTGCCCGCGACGGACATGGTGGAACCCGTCGCGCTGAAGGTGCCTGCATTAATGGCGAGATTATTGTTAATGGTGATGCTATTGCTTTGGCTATTGATCGTTCCTGTATAGCCAGAGCTCATGGTGAGTGTGCTCACCGTGACGGGAATGTCGATATTACAGTTGGCAATGCCGCTGCCGCCGCCGTCGAAGATCGCCGTGTCCAAAACACCCGGAACGGTCGCGCCCGATCCGCCCCCGGAAGTCGTGGCCCAGTTGCTCGTGTTGTTCCAGTTTGTCGCTCCGCCGGTGGCAATCCAATACCGCGTCGCGGCGACAGAAAGAGACGGCACTGCAAAAAATACGATGCAGCAAAACAAGGCAATCGTCCGATGTTTGCTGCGATTAATTTCCATTTTGCCCAATGTCATTTTCCAAATCGACCTCGTCTGATTGGTCGCTGGCCCCTCCGGGCATATTGGCCGGAAGACCTAAAGCGGATGTCCGCGCCATTTCCACAAATGTCTTTAATTGCTCTTTTGCCGCGGGATCCGGCTCATACGCCATGGCCTTCTGCCACGCTGTTTTCGCCGCGTCAAATTGATGCAAAGCGTAAAGCGCAGACCCCAAACGTTTATAGGCCAACGAGTTGTTGGATTCAAGGGAAATTACGCGCTGGCAGAGATTCACGGTTTCGTCATAATGCTGAGCTCGGAAATCTACTAATGCCTGTGCCAGGACTTGCTGGGTAAGAGTCAATGGGGATGTGGGGTCGTAAAGGCTCACTTGATAGTTGGTGAGACGGCTAACATTTTCAATGACGCGCAGGAGCCCCGACTGACCCTTATCGACAGAGTAGGCATATGTCATGCGCCACAGCGCATCCACATTTTTGCCATTAATAAATTCGTTGATGCCCTGACGGGCGAGCTTGTTAGCCCGGTCCCAACCCACAGCACTGCGTACATGGGGCGTCACGAGAGCCAAGCGCTCGAGGCGATCCTGCAGATCATGATTGTCCGGTTTCACGCGGCGAGCCGAGCGCAAGAGACGTTCGGCTTCGGCGTAGTAGCCTTTTTCGATCGCGCTGTTCGCCTGTTCTTCTAGATTTATCGCGGAGATATTAACGTTGTAATCGTTGTCCGATCCCTTCGGCTTACCAAAAGCGTAGCTGAGGGAAAGCCGCTCGGAACTTCCTAAATCTTGAGACGTCGCCATAGCAAAATCAAAGGCGATATCTTTCCAATGCAAGCCCATGCCAAACGTGGGGCTGTTCTGCTCAAACCCGACGCGACCCGCTAAAAGCCCCCACGTGTATTCGGCGCCAAGAAAAATGTGTGTGAAATTTTCCAGGTCACCTGAAAGCGTCAGGCCGCGGATCGGTTGATAGCCCACGCCCAGACGGATGGCCTGCGGCAGTTTATCGTCCGTATCGCCTTGGGAAAAGCGCAGTGCATTTTTGACCACAAGTCCAAGACCTACTTTGTCCGTCATGGCATATTGGCTGGCCACGTCGAGTCCCATAAGCCTATCGGAAGACCCGTTTAAATTGCGACTTAGTAAATTGCCGGCCACGCCCAACCCAAGCGTGGGAAACCGTGGGAACACCATTCCGTAGCCGACTCCAAAATCGGTTTCGTTATAGCCAAAAGAGCCGAGCAAATTGTTGTTCACATCACGCTCTTCGGCGCCGGATATTCCGAGACGAGCAAGATGACCGCCGATCACTCCGGGCCCAGCGCGTAGTCCGGCATAGCCGAGATAATTGTAAGTAGCACCGCCATAGAGATTGGCCTCAAGAGCATTAAATTCATTGCGACGAACAGCGGCGAGTCCTGCGGGGTTCCAGTATGCGGAGGTGGCATCTTGTGCGATGGCCGTGTAAGCGGTGCCCATGCCAAGTGAACGGGCGCCGGCACCGAAGCTAAGCATTTCGCCCGGGTCGCCGGGATTAGAAGCGTAAATGAATGGGGATATGAAAATTAGGGAGGATAAGACAGTGGCCAGAAAATGGCAGAACATTCCTCTCGTTCTCATGATGCTTAATAAAGGGAGACTTGAGGAATGTCAAAGGATGAAGTTGTAAATTAGTTGTAAATGCGAAAAAGCTTGAATTTTAGAGCAAAAGTCGTCTTAACAAAGAAAAAGAAGACATCATTTTTGGGTTAATTTTTGTTTCGATTTTTGGACGATTTGAGAAAAGTCAAAACCACGGATATTTATGGGTTAAAGCGGTAACCAACTTTTCCCGTAGTTTCGATATGCTTGCCCGCTTCGCCAAGTTTGCTACGCAAACTCCAGATGTGGGTTTCGAGAGATCGGCTTGATTCTTCGGCGGGTTTATCCCAAATCAAGCGGCTGATCTCTTCACGCGTAACCGATTGGCCGGGCGTTTTGAGCAGAAGCGCGAGCAAATCAAATTCTTTGTTGGTGAGCTTGATGGCCGAGGCCCCGGCACGGGCTGTGCGTGTTTTTACATCGAGCGACAACTCAGGCCCTAAATAGTTCGGTGTCTCGCGAACTTTTTGGCGTCGGCGCAACGCCACATGAATCCGCGCGACGAGTTCTCCGGGATCAAAGGGCTTGGCCACATAATCATCTGCGCCAAGTTCGAGACCCGCGATCTTATCCGCGGAGGATGAGCGTCCCGTCAACATAATCACAGGAATATCCGATGTAAGAGCATTTTCCTTCAAACGCCGGCACACTTCCAAACCATCCATGTCCGGTAATCCCAAATCGAGCAAGATTAAATCATAAGATTCTGTTTTTAATTTGCGAAATGTCTCTTCGGCATTACCCGCCACGTCATACGCAAGACCGTTCAATTGCAGCACGCGAATGGTCGCGGCCAATGGTTCCGGCGAATCCTCCACGATGAGAATGCGAGTCGACCCTGACATATGCCTATTTAACCTCTTTTTGCTCTAAGAAAATAACTTTGCCTTCCACTGCAGGAACAGTCCTCAAATGAAACGGCTGAACATCGAACCGCGGTGCGAAAATTCCCAGAAAACGATTCATATTTTTATAACGTACAGTGAATGTACGAACACCATTCGTCTCTTCAAAAGCCGTAGAGACAATGCGGACCTGATATCCCGAAAGTGGTTTTTTCCCCATAAATACACCAACCACCATGTCCTTTGAAAAATTAACTGATGGAACGGCCTTCATTGACGGCATATAAGGCGTAATGGCTTTTATCCAAAATGCCTTCCATGATTCGCTCGTGCGAAAAACAGTCTGCAGGGGGTCTACAATGCCGCTCTGGCTACCACTCCATTGATCGTTTTCCATAATGACGTTAGGAAGCTCCACATCCGAAGGGACGCTTTTGGGCTTGGGCAAATGGTTGAGAATGTCCGCATTGAACTCCTCTTTTTTTAACTCCTCAACGGCCACTGGTAGCGGAACGCCGGGCAATTCAAGCGGTAATAGTATCGGCTTTGGTTTCGGGATAGGCTTGGGCTTTTGCCTCATTTTTAGTTTCGGCTGGGATGGTTTAGGCGTCGGAGGTTTCGCGGGAATAATGGGCGAAACGGTCGGAATTATGGGCGGCGGTGGTAATGTTGGCGCTGGCCTAAAAAGCAGAATGATCCCCACGACGATCAGAAGGGTACCCAAACCGAACAAGCATTGCATGAAGCGCTTCATGGGGTTATACATTCTATCAGGATGCGATTGTCCCAACGATTTTTACTCATTTTGTCCGGCATCGCCATTTTGCCGTTGGCTGGTTCTGGAATCCATTCGTTTCACGATGCGGCGCTCACCGAAAGCGAAGTCCGGCAATTCCACAGCGCTCTTATCGACACATATGCTCAAGAATGCGATCAATTTTTTCGCCAACTGAATCTTCGTCTTTCTTTTACAGTGGATTTTGAAAATCGTCCGGCCATGAAGGACTATGAGAAACAGGCACTTCTGTTAAACGTGATGACGTATCACAAAGATTTTCAGGCCATCAGCTACGTCGATAAGGAAGGACGGACTGAACTGCACAGTGAAATTGCAGATGGCTTTACCTTAACTCCTCAAGAATTTTCAAAACAGCTTGATTTCAAAAACGCGGTACGCCGACAAGCCCCCGTCATGAGCGGTCCCTTTCAGAAAGACGGTCATACCTACACGAGAATTTATTATCCCCTGTCTTATGGACCTGTGATTATCATCACCACCACACTGGAACCTTTGCTGAAACGCTTACGTTCGTTGGCTCTAGGAAAAACTGGTCGTGTCTGGCTGTGGGATGCCGAAAACAAAACGGTCCTGGGTGAAAGTCATTTTGATACCACATGGGTACAAGCAGAAAAAAACATTCCTTCCGTCGGATGGCGCTTGGCATTCGTGCAAGACCCTGCAGAGGCATTTCAAACCACGCGTCGCATGCGACAAAATGCCGGATGGTGGCTTGGCGTAGGACTCATGGGAATTTTATTAGGAGGATGGGCCCTTACTCATGATCTCTCTCGAGCACTTGAGACTAAACGTGTTCGTGAAGAATTTTTCCAGATGATGGCTCACGATTTGCGTGCACCGCTTACCGCGGTAAGAAGTTACACGCGTCTTCTTTTACAAAATTACGCTGATCAATTGCCGGAAGCCCCCAAAGAACTCGTACTCCGGTGCGACCAGGTCATGGAAGAACTTTTAGAGACCGTGGCGAACATCCTAGACGTTCGCAAATATGAAAATGAGAGAATTCCACTGACCATTGATCCGGTCCCTGTGCGCAAAGTGCTCGAAGAAATCCAGGCTCGACATGCGCCGGCGTTTCAGATGCGTCATTTAAAGTTTATAATCGCGACGCCCCCGGACGCGGGACTGATGGACGTTGATAAGGATCTTTTGAAACGTGTACTGAATAATCTTCTAGGAAACGCGGCGAAGTTTACGCCGGAAGGAGGCTCCATCCGACTCGAAGTGCAAGCTCATTCTCAAGCGCTTCTTTTCGCCGTGCAAGATACGGGTCGGGGCATTCCATCCGAACATCTAGATCAAATTTTCGAAAAATACAAACAAACATCCACCGAAGATCGAATCACCGGCACGGGCTTGGGGCTTTCCATTTGCAAAATGATTGTGGATGCGCATGGTGGGAAAATTTCTGTCACTAGTGAGGTAGGTAAAGGCACTCGTTTTGAAATCCGAATTCCAAGAACACAGCCGGACGACCGTTCCCGCACATCGCTAGCGGCTTAGAGCAACGCTCCCCTGCAAAAGAGCTAAGATCACTTCAAAATCAGAGATGAGACCAACCAGTTTGCGGTCTTTATCCACAACGGGCAAACGCGGTTGATTTTGGGTCTGCAAATGCGCGGCCGCTTCGAGAAGCGAATCGTCGGACGAGACCCAATGCAGATCCGACGACATCACATCCGCCGCCAGGATCAGCTTTTCGTGATGCATGTCCAAACCGCTGAACGCTTGGCTGAATAAAGAAGCGAGTTGCCCTTTGTCTTCGAGCGCCGAGAAGTCGCGCAAGATCTCGTAATACCGCGGAAGAAAGATCTCGACCAGATCATCGATCGTGATCAGTCCGACGACGTGCTGCGCGGCATCAATGATGGGAAGCGAATCGAGATGATGCGCGAGAAATTTATCGAGAACATCTTTGAGCGTCGCGTTTTGAGGGAGCACGACAACGGATGTCCGCATCACATCGTGGACTTTCATGACGCTGGCTCCGCTCGTTTATTGAATCGGTTCATGGCGGTCTCAAGCCCCTCGCTTGCCGCGACGGCCACCGCTTGCGCTGCGGTGCGAATCGCTTCTTCTACAGATTTCCTTTCGCCGGCCGTAAAAGACTTCAGCACGAAATCCGCGGGATCTTCGCCGACGGGAACCGGCCCGATGCCCAGCCGCAGACGCGGAACGTTTTGCGTCGCCAGATTTTCAAACACCGACTTCAACCCGTTATGGCCTCCGGAAGATCCTTTCAAACGAATCCTCAGGCTTCCCAAAGGCAACTCGAAGTCATCGGAAATGACAAGCGCCTCTTCCGGCTGCCATCCCTTTTTTCGCATGAGCTGAGCCACCGGCACGCCTGACGTATTCATAAAGACATCAGGTATATACAAGACGACCCCATCCGGCTTTTCCTGTTCGAGAAACTCCACCACGCGCCGCCCGATATTGTGCCGAGTCGACGCGTACGCTTTGCCGGGGTTGCCAAGCCCCACCACAAGCTTAATCGGCAATTACTTGCCTTCGGGCTTCTTTCCCTCGGCCTTGGCGGCGGGAGCGGCCGCTTTCTTGTCACCACCGGCTGCCGCTTTCGCGCCAGCGGCAGGAGCCGCGCCTTCTTCGCCTTCTTCCACCTTGCCTTTCTTAATGACTTCCGGCTCTGCCGTCGTCGCCGCGCCCGGAACCGCTCCGGCCACCGGCGTTTCTTCGACGACCTTCACCGTGAGAACGTGAACGATCACGCTTTCCGCATCCATCAGGATCTCGACGCCTTTAGGAAGCACGAGCTCCTTGGCGCGAAGGCCTTGGTTCAGCTGCAGATTCGAAATATCGACGTCGATCGAGGTCGGAATTTCGGTCGGCAGACAACGCACGCGGAGATCGCGGATTAAATGCTCGAGCACGCCGCCGCCCACTTTGACGCCGGGGGCTTCGCCTTTGACATGCAGCGGAACGCGCGTCTCAATTTTCTTCTTGAGCGAAATGCGCACGAAGTCGAGATGCCGCAGCGCGCGCGTGATTGGGTGGCGCTGAATTTCCTTGATTAGTACGGGGTGCGCATCCGAACCCAGCTTCAAGGTAATGAGAGCGTTGCGTCCGCCTTCGGAATGTAGAATGCCCTGCACCGCTTTCTCGTCGACCGTCAAGGTGACGGGCTTGCCGTTATCTCCATAGGCCACGCCGGGAACCCGCCCTTTTTGGCGAAGACTCTTCACATCGCCTTTGGTCGTTAATGGTCGCGCTTCTGCTTCTAGGGTAATCTCTTTCATATGAATCTCCTTAATATTGAAATGTAAGGGCGCACAGCTGTGCGCCCCTACACGAACAATTGACTGACCGACTGGTCCTCGTGAATCCGCTTGATGGTTTCCGCCAACAGCGGAGCCACCGAGAGAACTGTTATTTTTGGCGAGGACTTTCCTTGCAGCGGAATCGAGTTTGAAATCATAAGCTCTTCAATGGGAGATTTATTTAGCCGGTCGATCGCAGGGCCTGAGAGAACTCCATGCGATGTCGCCGCAAAAATGCGTTTGGCGCCGAAACTCTTCAAGGCTTCAGCATCTTTGCACAACGTACCGGCCGTATCCACCATATCATCCAACAAAATCGCTGTTCTGCCTTTTACGTCTCCGATGACGTTCATGACGTCCGCCACATTCGCGCGCGGGCGACGTTTGTCGATGATGGCCAGATCCGCATCCAGGCGTTTAGCGAACGCGCGAGCACGTTCCACGCCGCCGGCATCAGGAGAAACAATCACGACATCCGACAAATGCTTTTCACGGACGTAGTCCAAGAAGACAGGCATCGCATACAGATGATCCACCGGAATATCGAAAAATCCTTGGATCTGCCCAACGTGAAGATCCATCGCGAGCACGCGATCAGCGCCGGCCGCTGTAATGAGATTGGCTACGAGCTTAGCGGAAATGGGCACGCGCGGTTCAGATTTGCGGTCCTGTCGGCCATAACCATAGTAAGGCGTGACGACGGTGATGCGTCGCGCCGAGGCGCGAGAGAGCGCGTCCACCATGATCAAGAGCTCCATAATATGATCGTTCACTGGAGGGCAGGTAGGCTGCACTAGAAAAACGTCGTCGCCGCGCACGTTCTGCATGATCTGCAGGCGGATTTCTCCGTCAGAAAAACGACCGATGTTCACTTCGCCTAAATGAACGTGTAAGTTTTCACAGATCTCTTCAGCGAGCTCCCGATTGGCGTTTCCGGAAAATATTTTTAAGCGTTCAGACATGACGGCCCCCCGTCTTTTTCTGTTGTGTGGAACGAAATTCCTTCGCCCAGCCTTTTTTGCCGACCTGACGGGAGCGCGCGAGCGCAAGCGACTCCGGCTCAATATCCTCGGTAATGGTGGATCCCGCGGCAATGATCGCCCCACGGCCCACGCGCACCGGCGCAACTAAATTCGTATTGGATCCGACAAACACATGATCTTCCAAAATGGTCTGAGACTTCTTAAAACCATCGTAGTTGCAGGTGATCGTTCCAGCTCCGACGTTCACGCCTTTTCCGATGATCGCGTCCCCGATATACGTCAAATGATTTACTTTCGAACCCACACCCACGGTCGATTTTTTAATCTCGACAAAATTACCGATGTGCGCTCTTTCTTCCACTACCGCACCGGGCCGCAGACGGGTGAAAGGGCCAACCTTCGCGCCATCCTTCACGACGGCATTTTCTAAAATCGTGTATGGCCCGATCTCGCAATGCGAGCCCACGCGCGACGCGCCTTGAATGATCGTACCCGGCCACAAACGCGTGTCTGGATGCAGCACCGCTTCGGAATCAATATACGTCGTCGCCGGATCCACAATCGTCACACCTTCGCGCATCCAATGTTCCAAAATTCGTTGGCGCTGGATAGCCTCGCATTGGGCCAAGTCCACGCGCGTATTAATCCCATGCGTCTCGTCAGGATTTCTGGCACGAACCACGCCGACATTACCGCCCAAGTTTCGCAACAGCGCCGCGGCATCCGTCAAATAATATTCATGCTTGGCGTTGTTCGGCTTGAGCCGGGGCAGCACGGCCAAGAGCATTTGGATGTCCCAACAGGCGACGCCTGAATTGACGAGCGTGATACCGCGTTCTTGCGGTGTAGCATCTTTATCTTCGACAATGCGCTCTAAATAACCTTTAGAATCCAAAAGCATGCGCCCATAGCCAGACGGGTCCGGCACATCCATCGCCAAAAATGTGGCTGCGTTTCCTGAGACCGCATGATGATCCACCAGCCGCTGCAATGTCTGAGACGTGAGAAGAGGAGTATCTCCATAAACCACCAAAAGCGATCCGCGCTTCGGCTTCAGCCAGGACTTGGCCATAAGAACAGCATGCCCGCTTCCCTTTGGTTTGTCTTGGATGACGTAGTGAAGTTTGTTCCAACCCCGTGCATTCAATTCTTTTTGAACCAGCTCACGTCCAACACCTAACACCACCGCGAGCTCTTTCGCCCGTAACGCACTCGACGTTTTGAGCACATGCTCCAGCAAAGGGCGGCCTGCCACCGGATGCAGCACCTTGGGCAGCTCAGATTTCATCCGAGATCCCTGACCCGCTGCAAGCACTAAGACATATAACGATTTCATAATTTTATTTCTTCACGTCCGACAACACCGTTAAAGGATTCACCGGCTGCCCCTGCACATTGCGAATCTCAAAATGAAGAACAGGCTCCGTCCATTCATCGGACTCTGCTAACACACCAATGGGCTGCCCTGTCTTTACTTCTTGTCCGGGCTTAATTTTAAGCCCGCTTAAATGCACATACCGGCTGCTGCGGCCATCCGGGTGACGGATGATCACAAAGCGCGACTGATCCGTTTTATCATCCCGGCTCGCATACATCTTAGCGAACCCCGCAAAAAGAACTTTCCCAGAGCTTGCCGCCCGAACGACAGCCCCCACAGGCGCCGCGTAATCCACCCCATCATGAGCCTCTGGCAATGGCTGATTCGGGATGGTGCGCTTGCCAAACCCACTTACAATCTTCGGTTTCTTCGTACCGAACGGATTCACAAACGGCTCATCCACAAGTAGCATGGGCCCCGTCGTAGGGCCCATGAGAGGCGCGGTGGAAAAATTCACCGGAGCATCCGCCGCAAGACAAGCATTCCCAATAAAACCAACAGCGCCCAGTAAAATCCAGGCGCTTAGCTGACGACCCATAAAAATTAACCGATTGACGTTAAAATACCCCCGGAAGGGGGGCGTAGACTGTCGTTATTGTATTATTTTTTCACCCTATAGACTAGAGACTGCTCGGTCGAATCCTGATAAAGCGCGGCATACTTTGCCGGCGTCAGGGAAGCTGTAAGAGCAATACGCCACCATGCCTTTTCGGGGGAAGGGCCATTAGCTTGATGAAGATAGAGAAAACGCGGTGGCATGACTAAAATATGAGTGATTCCCCTGTGCTGCAACTGACCGTAAAAATCTTCGGCATTGCGTGCTCGAATAAGCGCTAAAGCGCACCGGCCTGTATACAACGTAATGAGCGAAGCGTTTGGGGCTAAAAAATAACTGTCTTTCGGGGTCTCAGTAGCAATCCATGCCAAAGTTTTTGCGGGCAACTGGTTCGTTGCAGCTTTTTGAAAAACCGCGTTTAACGCGTACATTCCTTGCCAAAGATACAAAGCCGCCATGATCCATAACATTCCACGCGACGCTCCTTGAACAATGAAAAAAAGCAAAAAAGGCAAAAGCGGCCATAAATAATGTGGGTCCGCAGCGGGCCATACGGCATGAAGAAGAAGATGCCCGCAGGTATAAAGACTCGTGACCAGAAACCACCTGGGAACTTCGGCGACATGAGCTGTCCTCCAAATCCCTCGCGCGAGAACAACGATGACAAGCAGGACAATGACGGAAGCAAGCGCCGCTTGAAAGCTACCCACGACAGGCATAGAAATTCCGAGAATAAGGTCCAAAAAAAGTTTTTGTCCCAATTCCTTCTCATAAGAAAACCACGGCCAAAATCCGGCGCGCAAAAATGTAAAAGCCTCCGCCCAAAGAGAGGAATAGCCGCTGATCGTTCCCGTGGCCTTCACATTACGCAAAAACCACGAGCCAAGACCGATTCCCGGAAGAGACAGAGCAACGACTGCTGATTTCCAATGGCGTTCTGATAAACGCGCCATAAAAATGGCCAGCATCAAAATCATCCCTTCGGGACGCAAAAGAGCGACGCACGCCAATGCGCCACCCAAAAGCCACTTTTTCCCGCCAGTTTGTGGCTGCGGCTCATCACAATATAGAACCAGCACCCATGCCATAAAAAAAAGATAGGAGGCATCCGAGATAACAAAAGTGCTATACGCGAGAGTGGCAGGATTAAAGGCGAATAAAGCCATGCAAGCCGAGAAAGCGGCAGACGTTGAAAAATGGGGCTCAAAAAGTTTGCGCAAGAAAAAAAGCGACCCGAGGGTACTCAGAATGGGAATCAATCGCAGCCATCCCAGCGCTCGAACCAAAAGAGCGGTCCAGGGTGCTAGGAGAAGCGGAAATCCAGGCAATGGGAAGTTGAGTGGAGGGTGCGAGGGCTGCTGCCAATCCGAGTAGCTTCCATGAAGTAGCGAACGAGCCGCTAAAATATCACGCGCGTCATCACCAAAATATCCTACATAGAAACGCGGAGCTAGTGCGGCATAGACACTGGCCGCCAAAATGATGAGCAGAAAAAAAGAGTGGCGTCGGCTAAATGCCCAGACGTTCAGGACTCGCTCACTTTTAACCACCATCGCTTGGACTCTGGAAGAAGAAACGGCTCAAACTGAGACGGCTTCGCATCCGTATAAAGGTCTTCATTTTGAAGGGCCTCCAACAATCCGACCGTGGCAGCTTCTTTCACGTAAGAATCTCCCTCTAAATGAAAGCGTTCGATCAGCGCGAAGATGGCGGGAAGGCCATCCATGTCTCCGGACTCAAGCTTCTCGATTAAATGCCTGGCAAAATCAGCCAAGGCGACATAATAGGGCAAGCCCAGAAAATCTTCTTTCCATTCTTCAACAAAAGCTTCATAGTCCGCCTTAAAAGACGGACAAACCTGAACCAACAGCGGCAGCATTTCCTTTCGATTAATCACGTGTATGACTCCTACTGTCGAAAGTGGCTCCCGGACTAGGATTCGAACCTAGACTCTAGCCTCCAAAGGGCTGTGTGCTACCGTTACACCATCCGGGAATAAAACGAGAAAAAGTTGCGTTATTCTATCAATTCGCTTGCGGTCAGCGCATCGCGGAACTCTTGAGCATTCCAGTAGGCATGGCCGCCGATGGTATTGTCGAAAAAAACGTAGACGTCGCCCCGCTTTAACGCCTGGCGCGCCGCGCTCAAAAAAGGGTCTAACTCTTTCATCGTGTAGCGGTCTTTGTACCAAGCCCTTGGGCCGTGCAAACGGAAATAGGCGAAGGGCGCCGTTTGAGCGTCTAAAATCTGCGGAACTCCTGGCGCGCTGACGCCGACTAATGTCGCATGATACCGCTCCAGAAGCTTATAGACGGGGCGCGAAAACCAAAAATCATGGCGGAATTCGATCGCAAGCCTCACGCCCGATGGAATGGCTTTTAGAAAATTCTCCAGGCGATCCAGCTCTTGGGGAAATGTTTTAGAAAGCTGCAGCAGCAAAACGCCATGCTTTGAAAGAAGCGGCCTCATTCGTTCTAGAAAAAGCGCCCAGTCCTTTTCGAAGCCGCTGAGTTTTTGCTCATGGCTGATGCGCCGCCAGACTTTGGCCGCGAATACAAAATCTTCAGGAACCAGTGCTAGCCATTTCTCTACGGAACTCGCCCGCGGAAGCTGATAGAACGTGCGGTTCATTTCCACTGCGTTCAATACTTTAGAGTACAGCCTTAGAGCCTCGTCGGTGGATGTCTTTGGCGGGAAAACATCACCGGGCCAGTAGCGGTAGCCGCTGGTTCCGACCCACAAGCGGCTTTCTTGTTTAGAGGGTGTGGACAAGCCAGCTTTGAGGGTAGGCGCTTTGGATGCGAGCCAGAATTTTTTCCCCTTCTTCACGCGAAGGCGCGAGACCGAAGACGCTGGACCCGGAGCCCGACATAAGCGCCGCTGTCGCTCCGGCTTCTATGAGCTGTTGTTTCAGCGCCGGCAGTTGAGGATGATCGGGAAAGACGAGGCTTTCGAAACGGTTATAGAGATTTCCGGTAAGATCCTTTTTCTGCAGCGGGCGTGAATCAGAAAAAGGCAATTGAACCCTCGCATAAGCCGCCTTGGTGGCCACACCAAAATCCGGATACACAAGAACCATCCATGTTTTGGGTAGCGCGGGCAATTCTTTAAGCTCTTCGCCGATACCGGTCGCCGAGCACAAACCACCCTTCAAAAAGAATGGCACATCCGCGCCCAGCTTCACCGCGAGTTCCGCCAACTGCTTTTGCGGCAGCTTGCGTTTCCATAATTTCAAAAGCGAAAGCAGTGTCGCCGCGGCGTCGCTCGACCCTCCGCCAAGACCCGCGCCCATCGGCACCTTTTTCTCCAGATAGATTTTTGCGCCTCGCGGCTCACGCAGCGCTTCCTGCAGCCGGAATGCCGCTTTCATGACGAGATTGCTGGAGTCTACAGGAAGACTG
>Ga0206939_10167_pt2 | contig 17627 bp, 13 predicted proteins | sample Alteio_BWOrgHeat_10_FD_152921 | JGI IMG/M metagenome (GOLD analysis project Ga0206939, IMG submission 152921) | Enriched cells from forest soil in Barre Woods Harvard Forest LTER site, Petersham, Massachusetts, United States -... | ecosystem: Environmental > Terrestrial > Soil > Temperate forest >... | reverse complement strand
GAAGGCCTCGCCGTGATCTGCCTTCCTGGCCGCCCTTGTTGCCGAGGCAAAGTACGCTACCAGGCAGATGGGCACTCCCAAGAAGTTGATCGCCATGGTCCCAAAGAAAAGCCCCTGTTGGACGAGTTCCATATCCAGATCATCGGAACCCGTGAACGCATTCCCACGACTCCTTTCGGGCGTCGCCCCGACGGGTGTCCCATCAAGCAAAAAGAAACGGGGCGGCGCATCAAGCGCCGCCCCGAATTTGACTCGCGTCCGCCGAGATTAAATAATGATCTCGGTGATCGCGCCGGCGCCGACGGTGCGGCCGCCTTCGCGAATCGCAAACTTGGAGCCTTGCTCCATGGCGATCGGAGCGATGAGCTCGATCGTCATGGTGATGTTGTCACCCGGCATGACCATCTCCACCCCGTCCGGCAGCGACAGGGTTCCCGTCACGTCCGTGGTGCGGAAGAAGAACTGAGGTCGGTAACCCGTGACGAACGGCGTATGCCGGCCGCCCTCGTCCTTCGAAAGGACGTAGACCTCTGCCTTGAACTGCGTGTGCGGCTTGATCGTGCCCGGCTTGCAGATAACCATGCCGCGCTCGATGTCGTCTCGACCCACGCCACGGAGAAGCAGACCGACGTTGTCGCCCGCCTCACAGTAGTCGAGGGTCTTTCGAAACATTTCGATCGCCGTGCAGACGGTCTTTCGAGGCGTCGGCTTGAGACCGACGATCTCGACCTCTTCCATCGCCTTGAGCTGACCGCGCTCCACACGACCGGTTGCAACCGTTCCGCGACCGGTGATCGTGAATACGTCCTCAACCGCCGTCAAGAACGGCTTGTCCTTGTCGCGGGTCGGGGTCGGAATCCAGCTGTCGACGGCCGCCATCAAGTCGAGAATCGCCTTGACGTACTTGTCGCTCATGTCGACCTTGCCGGCTTCGACCTGGTCGAGAACCTTACGGGCCGAACCCTGGATGATCGGCGTGTTGTCGCCGTCGAAGCCGTACTTCGTCAGCAACTCGCGAATCTCCATGTCCACCAGCTCGAGGAGCTCCGGATCGTCGACCGCGTCCACCTTATTGATGAACACGACGATGTACGGAACACCGACCTGACGGGCGAGCAGGATGTGCTCGCGGGTCTGCTGCATCGGGCCGTCCGTGCCGGCCACGACGAGGATCGCGCCGTCCATCTGGGCGGCGCCGGTGATCATATTCTTGATGAAGTCGGCGTGACCGGGACAGTCGACGTGGGCATAGTGCCGGGTATCCGTCTCGTACTCTTGGTGCGAGATGTTGATGGTTATGCCTCGCGCCTTCTCTTCAGGGGCGGAGTCGATTTCGCTGTACTTCTTGGCCTGCGCGAGACCCTTCTCCTGAAGGATGCCCGTGATGGCCGCCGTCAGTGTGGTCTTGCCGTGGTCCACGTGGCCGATCGTGCCAATATTTACGTGGGGCTTCTTGCGCTCAAACTTAGCTCTTGCCATTGCTGCTCTGTGAATCCTTTTGTTTCAAACGGGAGGGCGACCCGTCGCCCGATTTCGGTCCCACCACCCGGTATAGGAGAGGCAGACAAGAGCGAATTATACCTACGCCCGAGTCCATTCCGCCATATACTTGGCGGATTCCTTGAGGAGTTCTGAATGAATGTTCGGTGGGGCTGGCACTTTGCCGTCAGCTTCGAATACGGCTCCAATGGTGACTGGCTGCAAACCGTCGCACCAAAACGGACCAAAAAGGGTTAGAATGTCCAATTGTCCAGGAAACTTGGACGCACTTCATGGATTCACTCGAGCGAAGCGGCTCCCCTCTCGTCAGCGCGGTCACTTCAAAGATCGCGGAGATGATCCGTACCGGGACCCTTGCCGAGGGCCAAGGCTTGCCCAGCGAGAGAAAACTCTCGACCGACTTCGCGGTAAGCCGGGGCGTCGTCCGATCCTCCATCAAGGAACTCACGGACCTCGGCCTCATTGAAGCAAAGCCTCGCTGCCGACCCGTCGTCTCTCCTCACCGCTCAAATTCGACCACCACCACCACCAGCAACGGCCGCCGACACATCTGCATCTGGCTCTGGCCCAACTCCGGCGACTATAGCGGTGTCTCGATCCTCAAGGGAATCCAAAGCACCAAACTCGCCGCCGATGTCCGACTGATCATCGGCCACGCTTCCGGCCTCGATTGGGAGTCGCGCTGGAATTCGGAAGCGGCGTTCCTAAGGGGCCTTGCCGAAGACCCGGACGATGCCGGCGCCATCATTTGGTATCTCGGCGGCGAGCGGAACCGGAAAGAACTCGAAGCCGTGCGCGAAGCCGGCATACCAACCGTCTTCATCGACCGTTTGCCGCCCGAAGGGTTCGCCGCCGACTTTGTCGGCACCAACAACTTCAGCGCCGCCAAGGCCGCCGCCGAACATCTTTTGAACTTTGGACATCGCCGAATCGCACTCATTACCAACATGGACCCGGTATCCAGCGTGCGAGAACGGGAATCCGGATTCCATTTCGCCCTCCAAACCGCCGGAATCGTCCCCGATCCCGCCCTCATCCAGCGTGACTCGATCGATGAACCGGAAGGCATCGAGGCCGCCCTCGACGCCCTCTTCGCCCTCGAATCTCCTCCCACCGCCGTCTTCTGCATCAATGACCAGATGGCCCTGCAAGTCTACGAAGCGCTCCAAAAGCGGGGGATGAGCATTCCAGAGGACGTCTCGGTTCTCGGGTTCGACGGCCTCTTACGGTGGATTCCCGGTGGCGGCTACCTCACCACCATGTGCCAAGACTTCACCAGAATCGGCCAGCTTGCCGCCGAGGTGGTATTGGAGCGAATGCTAAATCCTCGTCCGCCGGCCTTTACCCACTACCTTCTGGATGCGCCGCTCTTGAGCCAGGGATCGACGGCTCCTCTTGTCGCGGCAAAAACGTTTAAACCTCGGCCGAGTTCTGCCGTATTTCCTCACTAACGAAGGACCAAATGGTATCAAGATCCACCCACAAACGGTCCTTTTGGTTTATACTTGGTTCAGTGGAGGTGACACCGATCGGATCGTAAGGTCGTTCTGGGTGCGGAGCCGCAATTCCGCATCGGACAGGGTCTCGAGCCATCGGGAACAGCTACTTTCGCACCATACGTATTCCGGACGGTGTCCGCTGACGACGATTCCTTTTATTCCAACGACGGTGACCGGGCGATGACGCCCCGGTTGATATTATGACAACACGCAACAAAAAGGCATTCACGCTCATCGAACTGCTGGTTGTGATCGCAATTATCGCGATCCTCGCCGCTATTCTCTTCCCTGTTTTCGCTCAAGCCAAGGCATCGGCGAAGAACATTGCTTCGGTCAGCAACGCGAAACAGATTGGTCTCGCCGGCCTTATGTACTCCGGCGACGTGGACGACCAAATCCTTCCTTCCTATACGCTGGTAGCGTCAACGTGGGAATCAGCCGGCGCCGGCGCGACGACCCCCGTCAGCTTCTGGTCCGATCTGATCCAGCCCTACCTGAAGAGCGGCGCCGTAACGGCGGCCAACTTCCAGCAGCAGTCCGGACTCGGTCTGCTTCACGATCCCAGCGCAAGCGTTACGGGCGAGAACAAGAGCTTCGTCTATCCGGGATACGACTATGCCGGTAAAGCCGGTTACACCGTTCTTGCGGACTATGCCTACGCCATCACCGGCTTTGGCGGACTTCACGACTACCTCACCTGGCTCTATGACGCCAAGTATCAAGGCCACACCGGCATCTGCCCGGCCGAGAGCGACAGTGGAGGCGCCGGTCAGCGATTCGGAGCTCCCGGTACGCCGACCAACGCTTGTATGAACCCTCCCGGAAACGGTCCTGGCATCCCCGGAACCGTTCAGAGCCAAGTCGGCTTCGGAAACTGGTCCGGAACGTTCGCCACGAACAACAGTTCGACGTCGGTCGCTCGTCCGGCCGAGACGATCATCTGTTCGGACGGCATCACGATGGTCCACCAGTCGGTGGCCGGCGGAACTCCTGACTTCACCCTCTACACCTACCCCGGCGGCGGAAGCGGCATGCATCCCGGCGGCGGCAACTACACGTTCTGCGACGGTCACGCCAAAGCCGTCTCGCGCAACCCGCTTAACTACGTGAACTTCAACTCGGGTGGCGGTTACTACTTCATGACCTACTTCACGATGAGTGAATAAGATGCGGAGAGCGTATCTATTCCAAATCGGAAAGTCCGCGCTCATGGGAGGGGCGGCCATTTTGATGGCCACCCTCGCCGCCGGCTGCAGCGGTGGCGAAGCCGCGCCGACGAACGTCAAGGGCAGCCAATACATCGACACGGGCAACACGGCGGCTGACCAAATCGGCCGCGATCGTGCCGCAGCCCATCGACCCCGATTGCCGGGCAAAGGCGTTCAGCCACAATAGGCGATTAGGGGCGGCGATTTCGCCGCCCCCTTCCGCCATGCTTCGCCGACCATTCTTCCCTGGCGTAAACTGAGCCCCATGCCTGGACCGGTGAACGTGCCGATGCAGCTTGCCACCGCGCAAGTACACCTCCGGCAAAACCGCCTTCCCGCGGCCGAAGCAACTTTGCGCGCCGCGCTTTCGCAAGCTCCTGCCGCGGGTCCCCTGACCCTGTTGCTATCCGTCGTGCTTTTTCGACAGGGCCGGCCCGCTGAAGCCGAACGGGAGTTAGAGCCCCTGTTCCGTCAACAACCGAATAACCCAGAAGTAATCGGCCTGTTGACCGCCTTTCACATGGCAAGGCAAGACTTTGCGGGCGCCCTTCCCCTCCTTCAGCGCCTCATCGACCTCGGACAGGAAAACGCCGACATCTACAACCACGTCGGCACTTGTCATCTTCAGCTAGGTGATGCGGTCGCCGCCGGCAACGCCTTTAAGCGGGCGATCGAACTCGACCGAACCGTATCCCACAGCTACTACAACTTGGGATTGGCGCTGAAGCTGGCGGGAAACAGCTTTGAGACGTTTCATACGTTTCGCCGCGCCATTGAGCTCGATCCCAGTTTCCTGGACAGCTACCTTCAACTTTGGCAGCAAATGCGTCAGCTCCTGAACTGGAGCGAAGGCCTCCCGATCCTGGAGGAGGGACTCCGAAAGCATCCGACTTCCGTCGAAATGATGGTCACCGTCGCCCTCACCTACGGAAAAGCCGGCCAACCCGAAAAGGCGGAAGGTCTTTTTAAGCAAGCCATCGCCCTCGACCCACTGACCACCACCCCTTACGCCCACTGGCTACAAGAAAAAGGTCGGTTCGAGGACTCGGTTCCCGTTCTTCAGCAGGCCATCCGTGTCCATCCCATTCAAGGTCAGGCCTACTACAACCTCTCGATCGCGAAATGCTTCGAGGTCGACGGGCGTTCCCTCACCGAGATCGTCCCCCCCTATATCGTTGACGGCCGGCTAGTCGACGAAGAGCGAATGTTCCTCCACTATGCCCTCGCGAGGACCTACGATCAGGCAAAAAACTACGAGCTCGCCATGCGCGAATTCGACTCCGCCAACGATCTCGCCTATCGACTCTATAACGCTTCTCTAGAGCACGACGCGGCCGCGGTGGAAGAGGAGCAGAGGACCCTCGCCGAGCTCTACTCATCGGACGGCATCTCTCGCCTCCGCCGATTTGGCGCGGACGACGCCACGCCAATTTTCATCGTCGGCATGATCCGGACGGGTACCACCCTCCTCGATCAGATCCTTTCAAGCCATCCGCTAGTCCGGTCGGCGGGCGAACAGCCGTATTGGCAAATCGTCTCGGGTCGTTTCAATCGACGACTGACGGAGCCGGGGGACAACGCGTCCGACATCCAGACCCTCGCTCGAGATTATCTCGACATCCTTCGGGAAGCCACCGGCGGCGCCTTCCGCATCACCGACAAGATGCCGATCAACTTCATGCACGTCGGTCTCATGTCCGCCGCGTTTCCGAACGCCAAGTTCATCCACCTCCGCCGCAATCCGGTCGACACTTGCCTTTCGATCTACACGACCTTCCTGGGACGCGGAACCAAGTTCGCCTATAACCAGGACAACATTCTCGGCTACTACCGAACCTATCTCCAAACGATGGAGCATTGGCGAGCGGTGATCTCGGCCGATCAAATGGTGGAGATTGACTACGAAGGGCTCGTCAGTCAAAAGGAACTCGTCCTTCGCCAGCTTCTGCCATTCCTGGGGCTTCGCTGGGACGACTCGGTTCTCCACCACGAAGACAATCAAGCCCCCGTCACGACCCCCAGCCTGTGGACCGCCCGCCAGCCCGTCAACGCCGCTTCGGTCGAGCGCTGGCGTCGCTACGAACCTTGGCTTGGCAAGCTGTCGGAACTGAAAGACGTCGCCCATCCGCCGATCGTCTAGACGTCGACTCCCAGGTACCGTCATTACGTGTGGAACGACCGATCGGCGGCGCCGGCGCCCAGCCAAGTCGCCGCGATGATGGGCGCCGGCCGCCATGCCGAGGCGATTCCGATTCTCCGCCAACTTGTCGCCCGACGGCCGTCCGATCCCGAACCGATCAACCTTCTCGGCGTCTGCTTGCTGGCCGTCGGCCGTCCCGCGGAGGCTGAAGCCGCGTTCATAAAGCTCCTCACCCTCCAGCCGGCTTCCCCACCCGCCTTTGCCAACCTGGGCATGGCCCTTCGACTGCAAAACCGAAGTGAAGAAGCCGTCGAAGCCTTCCGGCAGGCCGTCGCCTTCAGTCCCGATCACGCCCCTAACTATCTCCAACTCTTCAAGCAGCTTCAGCAGCTTTCCCGGTGGGACGAGGCGATCCGGACCCTCGAAGATGGCATTGAACGCCACCCCGAATCACCAATCCTCCTCGAAGCCTTGGCGGCCGCCTATGGTCGCACCGGTCGAGGCGTCGATGCGGAGACGATCTTCCGTCGTATCGCTCCCGTCAACGCGTCGGCGGCAAACCAATATGCGCAGTGGCTGCAGGAAGAGGGCCGTTTTGCGGAGTCGGTGCCGGTTCTTGAGGGCTCTTTAGCTCTGCAACCGCGCCAGGGCGCACCGTACCGTCACCTGGTCGAGGCCAAGCAATCCTTCGTCGACGGGAAACCGATTCGTGAGACCGCGGAAGCTCTCTTCGCGGATCCGTCCACGGACATCTCGTCCAAGATGCACCTCGCTTACGCCCTCGGCAAGCTGCACGACATGCAACGCAACTATCCCGAAGCGATGCGCTGGTTTGATGCCGCGAATTCCATCGCCTACCGCGTCTACCCCGCGCCCAAGACCTTCGATCCCGAGTGGACGACGCGAGAGCCTCAGCTTATCGCCCAAATCTATAACCAGGCGTTTCTCGACCGCCTCACCGCGAAGAGCTCACGCGAGACGAGTCCCATCTTCATCGTCGGCATGATCCGGTCCGGTACCACCCTCCTCGATCAGATCGTCTCTTCTCACCCCGCGGTTATCTCGGTCGGCGAGTCGCCCTTCTGGAACGCCGAATCCAGTGCTCTTCACCGAAACTGGCCAACCAACGAACCCGACGAAGCAGAACTAGCGGACCTCGCCGATCGCTATCTCGCCGCCATTGGAATGCGAGGAAACCCCACGCGGTTCACCGACAAGATGCCCCTGAACTACCGCAGCCTCGGCCCCATCTTGGCCGCCTTCCCCAAGGCAAAGATCCTCCATATCCGCCGCGATCCGTTCGACACGTGCATGTCGATCTACACGACCTTCTTTGCCGGCGGCCCCAACTTCGCCTACCACCAGGAAAACATCGTCCTCTTCTATCTCGCCTACCTCGGCCATATGGAGCATTGGCGAGCAACGCTTCCTCAGGATCGATTCTTCGAACTCGACTACGCTGACCTCGTCTCCGACCCTGAACCAACCATCCGCGCCACCCTCGAATTCCTCGAACTCCCCTGGAACGAAGCCGTGCTCCACCACGAGCGAAACGCCTCCCAAGTCGCCACCCCCAGCCGCTGGCAAGCCCGCCAACCCATCTACAAAACCTCCCTCGGAAAACGCGAAGCCTACGCGCACCTCGCCCCCGTCTTCGCCCTTTTGCCCCGGAAGTAGTGAACGAATTGCAGTTAGCAAGGTCCCTATATGCAGGTGCTTCTTGATTTCACTACTTGTTGCCGCTCTTCTTGGTCAGCCTATCGCCTCCGCGTCGACACATGCGCCGGCGACTAGAACCGAGCTCCCTCAAGACGACCGCATCAGGCAGTGGATCGCCCAGCTTGAGGACCTGAGCAACGGGTGGGTATTTCTACGGACCGTCGACGACTCACGGTCCCCGAAATTGCGATTCTCGCCAGCACACAAGCTCGCAGATCTGGGCTTTACCGCCGTACCACGGCTTATCGAAACTCTGCGAGACACCCGGCCAACTCACGCCTACGAAATGAACGGCAGCTCAGGGTGGTCATCCAACCGAATTCGGGTTCAGGATGTCGCCTTGCGGATTCTCTCTCGAATCAGCGGTCAATCCTTCGGTGGCCACGTTGGCGACGACCCAGCCAAAACAATTAACCTCGTATCCAACTGGTGGCTACGCGTACGGCCCTTAGGGGAAGTGGCCTCCCTTGAAGAGATCGTTCGTTCGGATTCACCGGAGTCCGCCTATGCCGCCGCCCGTCTAAGAAGATTGGCCCCCGAAAGTGTCGTACCCGCTGTTCGATCCCACTTCGTTCACTTCGCTCTGAACGACGAGACTGGCCCGGGACTTCTCACCACGATTGGTACCTTCGACGAGCCGGACGCTCGCGACATCCTCCTGGCCGCCTTTCAAAGCTGTTCTAGCAGTCGATTAAGAATCGCCGCCGCTGGAGGCCTTGTCAAGAGCGACCCCGATGCGGTCCTCGACACAATGATTGCTCAGATCAAGGCTGCCGGTCCATTCGATTCGCTCCAGGTTCTTGATATCGCCCGAATCCTCTACGGTTCCGGGCGAGCGCGGGGCGTCAGAGCACTCGACGACTGTATCGGTCGATTATCTGCCGATCAACGAACTATCATCGTAGCCACCGCGAGCCAATTCTTCTCTCCAAGCTCCGGCGACGCGTTTCCTCAATCCGATTTTCAAAGCGCGGTCACAACACTCCTCAAATCGGAACTTAGCGACAAAGGCCGAGCCTCGTGGTACGAACCGATTCTCGGCATCCCAAAACTTCCACCCCGGATTTGCGACCTCGCTAAGCTCGAACTCGATCGACTAAACCCACAAAAGTAACGACTACTTGGCAGCACGTCATGATTCAATTTGCCCTATCTGTCTTGATCGTGGCGAGGTTGCCTTTTACCCTCGGTCCGCATGCGGTACGCCAGGCCGTCGCCCAACGGCCTGATTCGTCAGTGCATTCCGACAATAACGGTGAAGATAAGGCGGAACGTAAACCGGCAAATACAAGAACAGCAACCCAAGCGAAGCTCATTGACGAGTCGCGGTACCACCTAAAGAACTTACATCGTGTCGGTCCGAGGCTAAGTTTCCAAAGAGTCCAAGACCTAGAGTCTGAGCGGCAACAGGCTTTTTCATGGTTCGACTCACTTCATTACGGAATTCTGCATGCGCCCCTCATTGAGATTTTCGATAGTGATCGCCAAAACCTGATTTCCTTTGGCCTACTCATCCGCCCAGGAAAGCATCAGTTTGAGTATTTCGGTCTCAGCAGCGGAAGAGAGATCGCCAATGAGAAATCGACGTATCGCATTATTGACCTAAGGACCTGGTTAAACCGAAATCGAACGACTCTGCTAATCGGCAAGTCACACTGCTTCGTGTATTTGGACACTCCGTACGTAGACGTGTTCACCCGATTCTTGCTATCAAGAATTTGTGCCAAGCGCGGGTGGAAGGACCTTTCGATGTCCCTGTTCATGGCGGCTCGCTCCACTCCGGAAGAGCCCTACCAAGTGAGCCAAAGAGCACTTGGCGATGGGTTTCTTGTCCGGCTAAAGGCAAACGTGGCCGCGACGGAGCGGGAGAATCTGTTCCGGTCGGTTATGGACGATCGGTATCCGTATGAGTCAAACGTGCTTGCGGCAAAGGCCTACCTCCGGACCTTTCCGGATGCCGAAAACGATGAACTCCGTCAGAAGGTCGAACGGCTCCTCAACATGCTCCAGAACCGCCGTCCTCCGGACCCTCGTACCGCCACGCGTAAACAGTGGATTCAGGAGTGGATCGATGAGCTTCAGTATTATGACGAGCGTTCGATGCGCGGCCCGGGATTTCATCCTTTTTATATAAAACCGTCACCACCTCACCTTGCCGCCGACCACCTTTTCGCCGCAGGATTCTCCGCGGTCCCCCAACTTCTCGCGGCACTCAATGACCTCCGCCCGACCTTTACCGAAGTACGTAGGGGATTTTCCTTCGGTGCCCCTTCCACGCCGCTCTTGGTCAACGAAGCGGTGCTTGGGATCCTCGCCGAAATCCGCGGTTCGGGTTTCACCTCTCGCTTTGGTGACGACGACGCGTCAAAGTCGAAACCCGACTTTGACGCGTGGTGGGAGAAAGCGAAGGGCTTAACCCAAACCAAGTGGGAAGAAAACGAAAGGATCTTAAGCCAATCCCGCTTAAGTCGCCTTTCCCCATCCCAAGCCCTCGCAATTATCAAAGACCAGGTCGAAACCACCTCTTCCGAATTTGAATTGTCCTCTCTCCTAGGTGCCGCAATAATCTATGGTGGTCGCCTCGCCGAGCCATTCCTAAGAGATACGATGCTGCATTCAAGGGATACCGGACTGCGCATTCTCGCGGCGAACGCACTTATTGAATATGATTCCGTGGCATCCGTTCTGCAGATGATCCACGAATTTCAGCCGAATGCCAAAATTGACCATTGGGAGGAGATGCTGAGTAACGACTTCCTGGTCAGCGCGGAAGACCCGAGCGTGTTCCCTCCGCTTATCGCACGAATAAGACGGTTCGAGCCGAACCGGCGGGCTGAAATTCTTATGAGGAGCGAAGAGGCCTTTTCTGGCGACTACGAAGAATGGAATCCATCCAACCCAAGATCAAAGCCGCCGCTGGTAAGGGAGCGCGTAAAACGTGGCATCGAAAGACTTCTGGCTTCCGAGCTCGATGACACAGAGCGAATTACGCAGTCGATTAGCATCGGCCAGAACGGCTTTTCAGATACTCGACTTTGCAACATCGCCAGCTTCTATCTCGCAGCGTTGTTCCCAGATCACGGATACATTTACGAGGCAACGGAGGAAGACAGCGTCTCGGAAAGAATCAGAGCCGTCAATCTCAAAGCCTGGCGCCGCGTCAAGTCGCAGCCTGTGCCCATGTAGAAGGGACCACCAGTCCCCGCCGCTCAAGTGCCGAAGGAAGGGTCGCAAGGCGGAATCGGCGTCAACACTGTCATCGCCCATGAGATTCCTGATCATCGCGGCCGGCAAATAGTAGCAAGTCCCCGGGCCATCGAGAAAGCTAAAACACCAGCCGCCGTACCACGACGAATCCGCGACAAGTTGCTCCCACTGACTGTCCGTATCTGGGAAGCGACCATAATCAGTCCCGTAACTGTCGGCGATATCCGCGTCGTTCCACGACATTGCCCCCACCCGGCTGACGCCCTCAAACGCGTCGTAGATCTCGTCCGCTACCGCGCGTCGGCGAGGATCCTCAAAGACGACGCGAAGCCGGCGAGTTGCCTCTCTCCTCTCCGCCGCTTGCCGTTCCTGTCGTGCTTTCCGCGCGCTCACAAGATTCATTTTGGACAGACGGGGCAAGAACTTCCATGACGAAGAGCCACGTGAGCCCGGCGTATAATTCAGTGATGGTTACGGAATTCGAAAAATCCGTCGAGCGGGCTTCGAAACTCCCTGCGCGGAAGCAGCAGGTGCTCGCTGCTCTCTTAGAGCAAGAGATGGACAACGATGAGCGCTGGGACCAAAAGTTTGAGGAGACACCTCACGTCCTAGAGATGCTCGTCAAGAGAGCCAAAGAGCAGTACGAAGCCGGTCTCTGCGAAGACCTCTAAGGATTCGTTGCGTTCAATCGTTTCGCCGGAATTTCGAAACTCTTTGACCGGCTGCCCGAGGATGTACGAAGCTAGGCCAGACGCGCCTACGAACTCTGGCAACAAAACCCGTCACACCCCGGCCTCGACTTTAAGAAGTTGAAGCCGGCCGACGCCTACTCGGCTCGAGTCGGCATCCACTACCGAGCAGTTTGCGTCAAGGTGGCGGACGATGTATTCGTTTGGGAGTGGATTGGCAGTCAGGCCGAATACGACCAGCTACTCCGGTAAACAGAGTTAGGGCCCGGGAGCGAAATCGCTCCCGGGCCCCGACTTTCTCTCAGCGAAGAAGGACTACCGGCCGCCCTGGGCCTTCGCCGTGATCTCCGCCGCAATCGAGTTTGGGACTTCCTCGTAGTGCGAGGGCGTCACGTTCGGCTGGGCTCGACCCTGGGTCAGCGACCGCAGCGTCGTGACGTAGCCGAACATCTCGGACAGCGGCACGTGGGCAACCACGACCGTGGCTCCGCCGAGGGCGTTCTCCATGCCTTCGATTCGTCCGCGTCGACCGTTGATGTCGCCGACGACGTCGCCGACATTCGTGTCCGGCGTCGTCACTTCGACATGCATGATCGGCTCCTTCAGAACCGGGTTGGCTTTCCGCATTGCATCCTTGAATGCAATGAGCCCCGCCTGCTTGAAGGCGTTTTCGTTCGAGTCGACTTCGTGGTAGCTACCTTCCGTCAACGAAACCTTAACGTCCACCACCGGGTAACCGGCCAAGACGCCCGCCAGAAGACCCTCTCGGATTCCCTTTTCGCAAGCCGGAATGTACTCCTTCGGAATCGAACCGCCGACCACCTTGTTCTCGAACACAAAGCCCGAGCCCGAAGGTAGCGGCTCCATCTCGATCCAGCAGTGTCCGTACTGACCGGAACCACCCGTCTGTCGGATAAAGCGGCCTTCCGCCTTTGCCTTGACGCGAACCGTCTCTCGGTAAGCGACCTGAGGCTTGCCCTGGTTCGCCTGAACGCCGAACTCTCGGTTCAAGCGGTCCACGATGATCTCAAGGTGGAGCTCGCCCATGCCGGAGATGATCGTCTGACCCGACTCCGGATCGGTGAACACGCGGAACGTCGGATCTTCCTGTGCAAGTCGCAGGAGCGACATGCCCAGCTTCTCCTGGTCCGCCTTCGACTTCGGCTCGACCGCGATCTGGATGACCGGCTCAGGGAACTTGATCGATTCAAGCGCGATGAGCTTGTCCGGGTCACAGACCGTGTGGCCGGTATTGACGTCGTTCAGACCGATAACGCCCACGATCTCGCCCGAGTAAACCTCGTCGATGTCGTGGCGGCTATTGGCGTGCATCTCGAGGATGCGGCCGATCCGCTCGTTTCGGGTGCGAAAGTCGTTGGTCATCGGGTCGCGGTACGTGACCGAAACCTGAGAACCCTTCTTCAGCATGCCCGAGTAAACGCGCAGGAACGTAAGCCGGCCAACGTACTTGTCCGACATGATCTTGAACGCGAGGGCGCTGAACGGCTCTTTATCGCCGGGCGAGCGCATCTCTTCAAGTTCGGTATCCGGGTTCACGCCCTTCACCGCGCCGACGTCCGTCGGCGAAGGAAGGAAGTCCACGACCGCGTCGATCATCGCCTGCACGCCCTTGTTCTTAAAGGACGAGCCGGAAACGACCGGCACAACCTTGTTGGCCAAGGTACCGGCGCGTAGCGCAATTCGGATATCCACTTCGGAGATGTCTTGACCGTCAAGGAATCGCTCCATGATCGTGTCGTCGAAATCCGAAATCGACTCGAGCATCTTCTCGCGGTATTCCGCGGACATGTCGACCATTTCGGCCGGGATTTCGATCTCCCGCCAGGTCTTGCCCTTGTCGTCGTCGTTGTCGTAAACCGACGCCTTCATCGTGATGAGGTCGACGTAACCGACATAGTTCGACTCGGCGCCGATCGGAATCTGGATGGGAGCCGCATTGGCGCCCAACCGCTCCTTGACGCGGTTCAAAACGGTGTAGAAATCCGCTCCCAACCGGTCCATCTTGTTGACGTAGATGATCCGGGGGACCTTGTACTTGTTCATCTGCCGCCAGACGGTTTCCGTCTGGGGCTGAACGCCACCGACTGCACACAGAACGCAGACGGCGCCATCGAGCACACGCAGAGACCGCTCCACTTCGACGGTGAAGTCGACGTGGCCGGGCGTGTCGATGATGTTGATCTTGTGCTCTGGCTTGTCCTTCTTGGAACCGCTCCAGAAGCACGAGGTCGCAGCGGAGGTGATGGTGATGCCCCGCTCCTGCTCCTGCTCCATCCAGTCCATTGTCGCGGCGCCGTCGTGGACTTCGCCGATCTTATGGGCCTTACCGGTATAGAAGAGGATCCGCTCCGTGGTCGTCGTCTTGCCGGCGTCGATGTGCGCGGCAATACCGATGTTCCGAACGAGCTCGAGAGGGTGACTACGGGGCATTTCTTTTCCTTGTTCTTTTTAGAATCTATAGTGGGCGAAGGCTTTGTTAGCCTCCGCCATTCGGTGCGTATCCTCACGCTTCTTGATCGTGGATCCGGTGCCGTTGAAAGCATCCAGAATCTCGGAGCTGAGACGGTCGATCATGGTCTTCCCAGACCTCTTACGTGCATTTGCGATCAACCATCGCAACGCCAGCGTTCGCCGCCGATCGGGCCGGACGTCCATGGGAACTTGGTACGTCTGGCCGCCGACGCGCCGCGGTCGAACTTCGACCGCGGGCATGACGTTTTGAATGGCCTTCTCGAAAATTTCAAGAGCCGGCGTGCCCGACTTCTCTTCGGCAATGGCCATTGCACGGTAGAAAATCTTCTCCGCGACGCCCTTCTTGCCGTCCGTCATCATCCGGTTGATAAACCGGGTAATCAGTTCCGATCCGTAGATCGGATCCGGCACGGTAATTCGCTTGACTGCGGGTCCCTTACGTGGCATTAGCGCTTACCTCCCTTTGCCGGGGCGCCCTTCGCCGGCACCTGGCCTGGCTTCGGTCGCTTGGTACCGTACTTGGATCGGCCCTGCATTCGCTTCGCCGTACCCGCGGTCTGCTGGGTGCCGCGAACGATGTGATAGCGCACGCCCGGAAGGTCCTTCACACGACCGCCACGGACAAGCACCACCGAGTGCTCCTGCAAGTTGTGCCCTTCGCCCGGGATGTAGGCGGTGATTTCAATTCCGTTCGTCAAACGCACACGAGCCGTCTTCCGCAACGCGGAGTTCGGCTTCTTGGGCGTCATCGTTCGGACGACGGTGCACACGCCGCGCTTGAAGGGGTTGCTCTTCAACGCGGGCGACTTGGATTTGACCTTGGGGGCGCTACGGCCCTTTCGGACCAGCTGATTAACGGTCGGCATTCATACCTCGAAATTGCTTCATTTGTCTTGCATCCTTTGAGGGGTTCGCGGCCAAGCTGGGCAACAAAAAACCCCATCGCACGTTTCTCACGCGAGGGGGCACGACTGGCTTACCAAATTCGCCTAACCTGCTACAGTTTGTCGACGTAATCCCGGAACCCGGCCGCCTCCTCTCGCGTGATGCGTCAGCAGGCACAAGGCCTCCAGACAATCACGAAGTATGTCGCCTGCGCATCCCGGAAGTCAAGGTCTGAGGGGTTTGAGCGAAGTCCTGCCTTCTGCCTCGACCAATATGGCAAGATCGCCAAGAGCGACCCATGAACGATCTCACGCGACGTGATCTTCTCGTTGCCGCGCTTGGCGCCGCGGTTTTCCCGGTATCGTCTCCCGAATTGAAGCAAGTCGCAAGCGAATCGTCCGTGGAGCCGCTCTTTCTCGATGCCTCCGGGCCGCCGCCTCGGCCAGCCGCCCCTTTCATTATGGGCTCGGCCAAACGCCCGGACGGCAAAACCCTCCAGGCCGATTCTCGCAGCTTGCTCCTGGACGGTAAACCCTGGCTACCCGTCATGGGCGAGTTCCACTACGCCCGCTATCCCGCCGCCGAATGGCCGGACGAACTGAGGAGGATGAAAGCCGGCGGCATCGACATCGTCGCCTCCTACGTCTTCTGGATCCACCACGAGGAGGTCGAAGGCGAGTGGGACTGGACCGAGCGCCGCGACCTCCGCGCCTTTGTAAAAGCTTGCCAAACCGCCGGCCTTTCCATGTTCGTAAGATGCGGCCCCTGGGCCCACGGCGAAGTCCGAAACGGCGGCTTCCCGGATTGGTTACTCAAAAAGGGCTACCACGTCCGCAGCGACGACCCCGGCTACCTCGCGGAAACGAAGAAATTCTACGAAGCCATCGCCACCCAGATCGAAGGTCTCTACTGGAAGGGCGGCGGCCCGATCATCGGGATCCAGTGCGAAAACGAATACGGCGGACCCGCCGAGCATCTCCTTAGCCTCAAGAAACTGGCCGTCGAAGCCGGAATGGACGTCCCGCTCTACACGCGCACCGGCTGGCCGCACCTTGCCACCCCGATGCCGGATGGTGAATTCCTCCCCCTATTCGGCGTTTATGCGGAAGGCTTCTGGGACCGCGAGTTGACGTCCATGCCCGGACACTACGGCGACGGCTTCCGTTTCATCCTCGAGAGCGGCGCCACCACCGGCACCATCGGCACCGACCAACTCGGCACGCAAAAGAAAATTGAACCAGATGCCGTCTATCCCTACCTATGCTGCGAAATGGGCGGTGGCATGGCCGTCAGCTACCATCGCCGCATCGATGTCACCCCCGCTGACGTTGAGTCCACCGCCCTCGTGAAGATCGGCTCCGGCAACAATCTCCAGGGTTACTACATGGCCCATGGCGGCACGAACCCTAAGGGCAAGCGGACGAGCCTCCAAGAATCACAGGCCACCGGTTACTGGAACGACCTTCCCGAGAAAACCTACGATTTCCAGGCGCCCCTCGGCGAGTTCGGCCAGGTCCGCCCCCACTACCACGGTCTCCGCCGCCTCCACCTTTTCCTGCGCGATTGGGGTCCGGAGCTCGCGACCCAAGCCCCATATCTCCCCACCGGCTCCCCGACCAGTTCCAAGGACACCGCCTCGCTCCGATGGTCGGTCCGCCTCGACGGCCGCCGCGGCCTGCTCTTTGTCAACAACTACCAGCGCGCCCAGCCGATGGCGGCTAAACCGAACGTGCGGTTCCGCGTCCGGCGCAAAGATGGCGACCTCGTCTTCCCCACCCGCCCCATCACGATTCCCGCCGATCGCGAGTTTTTCTTCCCCATCGACATGGACCTCCACGGCGTCGATCTGGCCTGGGCAACCGCCCAACCCGTCTGCCGACTCCAAGACGGTCACGTGCAAGTCGTCGTCCTATCGCAAATTACGGGCATGACCGCCGAGTTCGCGTTCCCAGAGTCCACGAAGCTCATCTCAACCACCGGAAACCCCACCCGAGAGAATGGCGGCCTCATCGTACGCGACGTCCCCGCCGGTCGCGAGGCCGCGATCCGGCTCCAGACTCCTACCGGCGAGATTCGCATCGTCCTGCTCACCGATGCCGACTCGCGCGGAATTTGGAAAGGCGTCGTCGGCGGACAAGAACGGCTCGTCCTCTCGCACGCCTCGCTGATCTTCGACGGTCCCGCGCTCCGCGTCGCCGCCATGGAGACCCCAGAAACCGGCATCTCCATCTTCCCTGCCCCGAGCAAACTCTCCGTCAACGGCAAAGATGTCAGAGGCGTCTTGGAT
>Ga0206939_10177_pt1 | contig 17673 bp, 17 predicted proteins | sample Alteio_BWOrgHeat_10_FD_152921 | JGI IMG/M metagenome (GOLD analysis project Ga0206939, IMG submission 152921) | Enriched cells from forest soil in Barre Woods Harvard Forest LTER site, Petersham, Massachusetts, United States -... | ecosystem: Environmental > Terrestrial > Soil > Temperate forest >... | reverse complement strand
CTATAACGGCATGCTTTACTTCGTTCCTCCCCTTATGGAGATTCTGATTCGGGTGGGCGTGCGCTTCCTCCAGCCGGTGCTCACGATATTGGTGTGGGCGCTGGTCCTGAGCACACTAGTATCCATGGGCCAGCGCTTGATGTTCAGGAGACTACCCGAACACCTCCCGAGTCGCTCGCCGGAGAAATAGCAGGCCGACTCCGGCGTTAAACAGGATAAAGAAATTGTGCATGACGAAGCCGAAGGCAGTCATCTGTCCAGGCCGGTCAGGAAAGAGCAGGACCCAGAAAAGGATCGCGACCGAGTGCATCGGTCCGGGCATGGCTGCACCAAAGAAGATCACCGGCAAATATCCCAGCATTTCACCGAAGCTTACCGAGCCGCCAAATAGTCTCAAAGCCAGTGTGTATACAACTACACCGGCGATCACCAGCGGCGCGCGCATCACAAGCACAGCCCCATATTGCCAGACCTTGGCGAGCCGGAATGCGCGGAAGATCGGGCGCTCGCGCAAAGCGATCCCCGAGCCGATTCTGCCGCTGAAGAAGAGATGGAAAAACACGAAGAAAATGCCAGAACCCAAAGCCACCCAGGGGATTATGTGAAACACGGGCTGGATGGTGCCCCAGCGCAACGTTACGCCGATCGTGCCCCATAGGATCAGGCTGTAATACTCGCAGAACATGAGGAAGAGCATGCTGGAGCCGATCTCCCATCCGGGCACGCCATCCCGACGGTTCAGATAAAGTGCGATGGCGCCTTTACTGACTTGCTCGTTCACCAGGGAGAGCATGTAGGCGCTGGCGCGAATGGGCAAGATGTCAGCGTAGTGGATTTTGGCGTTGAACCAGTTGATCACACTCCAGACAACCAGGCTGTCAAACACGAGGTAAAGGAAACAGTACGGAATCATCAGGGCGAGCCAGCGAGGCCAGCTGACATTCTCAAAGCTTTTTAAGAGATAGGGAAGCAGGCGGCTGCCGTCGGCCGCAGCGGCGCGGCTAAGAAGGCTGTAAAGATAGGCGAAGCAGGCTGCCGTAATAAGAAATGGCAAAAGCCGCTGCCAGGGTTTGGCCTTTTTGTGGACTGCGGCAGCGGGGATGCCGGTGGTTGGGATGGTCTCATTCATTTCGTCATCCTTAGCCTAAACCTAAGCTGGATCTAATCATCTCGTCGATTCCGGTGAGTTGGATTCCGAGTTTACACGAGGCCGGCTGCGGATCCAGACGCGTGTCCGCAGTGATTACTTCGAGAACGTCCCGTGAAAATCCGGGGCTGGCGATGCGCTGACGAATGGCCAGCACTAAAGAAAGCAAATTTTTGGGAATCGAACCGATCCGGACTTCGCGGCCCAGCAGGCGAGCCGCTCGCTCGACGAGTTCCCGCTCCGGCAGAGAGACGGGGCCAACAAGGTCCAAAGTGAGCGCGCTCGCAACCGACGGTTGCGTGGCAGCCACCACCGCAGCCTGCGCTAAGTCATCCACATAGAGCGGCTGCTGAAGGTTGCGGCCGCCGCCGATCAGCTTGGCCCTCTCTCGGCTTACGTTGCGCTTGAGTGCCGCAGCGCCCGCGGTGCCGCGACCAAGCAAAAGTGGGACGCGCAACACCGTATAACGTAATCCCGACGCGCGCACCAGAGCCTCCGCCTGCCCTTTGGTGCGGTAGTAGCGGTTGGACGACGTCTCATCGGCTCCCGTCGCGCTGACCAAAACGAGTTTCTGCACCGCGTTCCGCTTTGCCGCATCAGCGACGCTGCGAGTCGACGCAACGTTTGCCTGCTCATACGTTGAGTCCGGACTTTCAACGAGAATTCCTGCGAGGTGGATGACTGCGGAGGCTCCCAGAAACGCTGCGTCGAGACTGGCGTCGTCATCGTACGAGATACGGACCACGGCGTTGCCATTGCTTAGCTGCGAACGGATCTGTTCGGCTGCACGGTCGGAACGTACCGCGGCCACAAACGTATTTGGTGTGGCCCCCTGTTTGGGTCCGCATCGCAGGATGGCCTGACCGACGGCGCTATTGGCGCCTGTGATGACTACCTTCACGCCGGATCCTAGTCACCCACGACGCGAAATACATGAATCGTCGGGTTTCCTGAAACTTTTAGCTGGGGGTATTTTTTTGACCTCGCCTCAAGCACGCCCTGCTGCTCAGCCGGATCGGTGACGAGGGCCACGGTACGATCATAAATCCGGTCTCCAATTTTCATACGCACGTGTGGATCACGTATCACATTGTCCAGCTTCTCGGGGTTCCCGCAGGATAGGCAGAGACGAAGGTCCGTTACTGGAGTGGTGACGACATTTCCCTTGAGCCATAGACCCGGTGTTCTGTCATGAGGTCCAAAGCCGGTGATGCTCAGGACCACCAGTAGCAGGATCAAGCAGACTAGTATCGCTCCAACAGTTTTGAATAGAGTTTTCATAGCAGGCTCCTACGAGGCAGAAAAGATACCAAATCGTAGTGTGTATAGGGCGCTGAACCTGGATATTGACGAAATTCCGTTGTTTTCAGGGGTACCTGTGGCTAGAATCGGCAATCAAACAATTACTTCGCCGTTTACTGCGGAGGTGCGATCGTTATGCGGAAATCTCGCTTGGTGGCTGATCGCCGTGATTTCCTGAAACTTGCGGCCACCAGCGCCGCGGCGATCGTTGCGGGGAATACGGCCAGCGCGCAACAATCCGAAACTTCGGTGGCCAAGGTTGCGACGGATTCGGCGAGTGAGGCTGAGCCGCTTGGCCTGGTCCGGGCCGGGTCCGATTTCATGCTCGACGTGATCAAGTCGCTTGGCTTCGAGTATGTGACTGCCAATCCCGGGTCCAGCTACCGCAGCCTGCACGAATCGACCATCAACTACGGCGGAAACCGCAACCCGGAGCTTTTGACCTGCCTTCACGAAGAAGCTTGCGTCGCGATCGCCCACGGATATTTCAAGATTGAAGGCAAGCCGATGGCGGCGTACATGTACGGTTCGGTGGGGTTGCAGCACGCGGCCATGGCGATCTATAGCGCCTACTGCGACCGCGTGCCGGTGGTCATCTTTGTCGGCAACGATAGCGACATGACCAACCGGAGCGACCGAACCGACATGGCCCACAGCGCGCAGGACGTGGGGCATCTGGTCCGCGATTTCACCAAGTGGGATGACACGCCGGTTTCGCTGAATCACTTCGCGGAGTCCGCCGTGCGCGCCTATAAGATTGCCATGACCCCTCCCACCGGACCGGTGGTGCTGGCCGTGGACAAGTACCTGCAGGAGCGGGCGATCCCCGACGGGATGCAGCTGCGCATCCCGAAACTTTCTCGCACTACCCCGCCGGAGGGCGACCCCGGTGCGGTGGCCGAAACGGCGAAGCTGCTGGTGAACGCCGAGTTCCCCGTGATCCTCGCCGAGCGCGCGGCCCGCACGGAAGCCGGCTTGAAGTACATGGTCGAGCTGGCCGAGTTGCTGCAAGCCGCGGTTGTCGATAGCGTTCAGCGGATGAATTTCCCATCGCGGCATCCACTGAATCAAGAGAGCCGGGTGATAGCCGATGCGGACGTGATTTTGTCTTTGGAGAACCCGCTCCTTTGGAGCGCCGTGAATGGAGAGGATGAAAAGAGCCCCTCGCCTGGGCGATCACCCGGGCGATCCAAGCTGAAGCCGGGCGCGAAGGTCATCAGCATTAGCTCGCTCGACCTCTTTAGCCGGAGCAATTACCAGGATTTGGGCCGCTACCAGGAAGTGGACCTGTCGATCGGGGCCGATGCCGAGGAGACGCTTCCCCAGTTGATTGAGCAGGTCAAGCGCTTGATCACCGCGGACCGGAAAAGAGCGTTTGAGGCCCGCGGGGCCAAGTTGGCTGCGGCGCATCAACGGGCGCAAGAGCAAAATCGCATGCGGGCGTCGTATGGTTGGGACGGGAGCCCGCTCAGTACCGCGCGAGTCGCCGCCGAACTATGGGCGCAGATCAAAGACAAGGACTGGTCCCTGGTGTCCCGAAGTGACGGTATGAGTAGCTGGGCGCAGAGGCTTTGGAATTTCGAGAAGTATTATCAGCACATCGGGCAGTCCGGATCGGTCGGCATCGGCTATAGCGCTCCGGCGTCGGTGGGCGCGGCGCTCGCAAACCGCAAGCATGGTCGAATCTCCATTAATCTCCAGAACGACGGCGACCTGATGTACCAACCCGGAGTGCTGTGGACCGCCGCGCATCACCGGATTCCCATGCTGACCGTCATGCACAACAACCGGGCGTACAACACCGAAGTGATGCAGGTGGAGCGCATCGCTGGCGAGCACCATCGCGATGTCGGAAGGTGCCGCATCGGCACGGCGATCGACGATCCTGCCATCGACTTGGCAAAAGTCGCACAAGGTTTGGGATGGTACGCTGAAGGCCCGATCACCGATCCAAAAGAACTGGGCCCGGCGATTCGTCGCGCTCTCGCAGTCGTCGAGCGCGGCGAGCCGGCTCTACTTGATACTCTCACGCAGCCTGTCTGAGGAGGCGTCGTGGACCGTTCTTGCGTATCTCGTTTTCCTGCGCGGCGAGTCGTTCTCGGGCTAGTGACGCTGGGTCTCGCCGTGGCGGTGGGTGTTGCTCAATCCCAGAAGCCTGGCTCGCAGGCCGGCGCGGCTCCCGCGGGAAATGTTGAAAACGGAAGAAAGGCCTTTATCCAACACGGTTGCTTTTCCTGCCACGGCTTTTCGGCTGAAGGAGGAGCAGGGCCGCGCCTAGCCCAGGACCCCATCCCATTTCAGGGTTTTGTGCAGTATGTTCGCCGACCCAAACTCACCATGCCTCCGTTTGGAACCCAGGTGCCGGACCAGGAACTGGCCGACATCTATGCCTTTGTCAAGTCGATCCCGCCGTCTCCCGATCCCAAGAGTATTCCGCTGCTGAACAACCCTTGAGTTTTTTTTCAGCTGAGTTCCGGCGTGCGATACCAATAGTGTTTGAGCGCGGTCGGTGTATTATGCTGCTGCTCACGAATGCACGACGAGTTCGTCGAGGCGATTTGTCGGCTTCAGGGAAAGCCGAGGAGGTTTTGAATATGAAAGTGCGGCCTCTTATCACGGCGGTGATGGTGCTGGCGTTGGCGGCATCGGTTGGCGGACAAGGGCCTGGAGCGGGCGGAGGGCCAGCGGCGAAAGTGCCTATCACCCAGACGATCAATTGGAATGACATCATGTTCCCGACTCAGACTCAACGGGTCGTGCCGAGAGATCAGGAGCAGAAAGACCCGGTCAAATTATTTGACAATGTGTATTACGTCGGCGTTCAGACTGTCAGCTCCTATCTTATTACCACGAGCGCTGGCCTAATTCTCATCGATACAACGTTCCCAGACACGGTCAATCTTGTACTCGACCATATCCGCAAGGTTGGTTTTGATCCCGCAAACATCAAGTACGTTTTCTCCACGCACGCCGCTAACGATCACTACGGCGGTTCAGGCCGTATCAAGCAGGTGGTACCCGGTGTACGAATTGGAATGTCTCAGGCGGACTGGGAAACGGTGGAACAAGACATGCCGAAGTTGATGGCGCAGCCGGGCAACAAGATGGTGGCGTTTTCGCGCGATCTGGTCATCAGTGATGGCCAGACGATCACGCTTGGCGATACGACGTTGAAGTTTTACGTCTTGCCGGGCAGAACTCCCGGCGCGATAGGCATTGAGTATCAGGCCCGGGACAGGGGTAAGAGCTATCGAGCGATGAGCACCGGCGCGCTCGGAACGCCGTTCTCACCGAAGTGGGACGAGCCCTACATAAAGAGCATTGCACGGCTAAAGACGCTGGGGCCGTTTCAGGTCTGGTTGCCCAACCATCCGTTCATGGTATTGCCGCACGATATCGCCGACATTGAGAAGGCGCTGGCCACGCGGGGGCAAGGCCCGCACCCAGCCTTGGTTCAGCCGAAGGTCCTTAATGATTACCTCGACTTCATCACGGAGCTTATCGGCCGGAAGATGGCGATTGATAAGTACCAGGGCCTGATCTAGAAGACACCGAACGGTTCCTGTTGCGCTGCCACACTGTCGCCGAACTTCCGATTGGCGACGCTGATCGGGAGGCATTGTCTTATCCCTCCGTTCTGTGACATAAAGAGAGCGATATGAGTGTCGCGGGACGATTGCTGCGCCACCCCCAGAGCGTCTGGGTCCGAAAGGCGCTATTTCAGGTACACCTTTGGACGGGCGTAGGGCTCGCGCTGTACGTTTTGGTGATGAGTTTATCGGGCACCGTCCTGATCTATCGGCGTGAACTCGCGAAGGCTTTCTCCGCCGAACCGCGAGTACTGGTCGGACCGGGCCCGCGCATGACTGCCGACGAGCTGAGGCAAGCCGCCAAGCGAGCTCATCCCGGCTACGAAGTGAGCCAGCTTTTCGAGCCGAGGAAGCCGGACCAGGCAGTGGAGATCTGGCTGGGACGCGGCCCGAAAAAAATACAACGGCTCCTCAATCCCTACACCGGCGCGGATCTGGGCAATTCGATGCAGGCGGGATTCCGCTTTATCCTGTGGCTCGCCGACCTGCATGACAACCTGCTGTTCGGGCGGGCGGGCCGTCTCAGCAACGGCGCTGGCGCTGTTTGCGTGACGCTGCTCTGCATTTCGGGAATCTTCATCTGGTGGCCGGGAATCGATAAGTGGCGCCGCAGCTTGGTCATCGACTGGAAAGCAAATCCCTGGAGGCTCAACTGGACGCTGCACAGCGCGTTTGGCTTTTGGTCCATCGCGTTCGTTACGATGTGGGGAATCTCTGGAATCTATCTTTCATTTCCGGGGCCCTTTAACAACCTCGTGGATTTATTGAGTGGGCCGCAGCAACGCGCGAGAGACCTTCGCTTTGGCGATGAAGTTCTGGCGTGGCTTGCGCGGCTGCATTTCGGGAGATTTCCCTCGCTACCGCTGAAGATCGTGTGGACTATTTTTGGACTCGTACCTGTGGTTCTGCTGGTCACAGGCAGCTTGATGTGGTGGAACCGCGTGCTCGCCCCATGGTACAGGCGAAGGCTGGCAGAGCAAAGGCACATCCAAGAGCACAGGGTGCCGCATACGGGCAGCTCAACACCCGTTTACAGCTCCCGCAGGACCTCTCCCTCGTGATGCCTCGTCACTCCCTGCATCGGGGCTGAAATCAGGGCATGGCGCCCGTGAGTAGATCAGACGGGGGCTTCGGCCGCCGTCCAATCGCTTGAAAATTTGGCGTGGAAAGTGGAAGCGTTCGTCTCTACGTCTCTTCGAGAAAGACGCGGAGCTTGCCTGAGCGCGAGGGATGGCGCAGTTTGCGAAGCGCTTTGGCCTCGATCTGCCGGATGCGTTCGCGAGTGACAGCGAAGGATCGGCCCACTTCCTCGAGAGTGCGTTCGGAGCCGTCGTCGATACCAAAGCGCATTTTCAACACGGCTTCCTCGCGCGGGGAGAGCGTCTTCAGCATGCATGCCGTGTGCTCGCGCAAGTCGATAACCATGGCGGAATCCGAGGGTGAGGTGATGGCCTTATCTTCGATCAAGTCTCCCAGGTGGGAGTCTTCTTCGCCGATCGGCGTCTCGAGAGAGATGGGATGCTGGGCTATTTTCCTGCCCTGGCGCACTTGCTCGACCGGAACGGACATGCGCTTGGCGATTTCGTCCGCGGTGGGTTCGCGGCCGAGCTCCTGCACAAGCTGCCGGCTTGCTCGCATCTGTTTATTGATTCTTTCGAAGACGTGCACGGGGAGCCGGATGGTGCGCGCCTGGTCGGCGATGGCTCGGCTGACGGCTTGGCGAATCCACCAGGTTGCATAGGTTGAAAATTTGTACCCGCGGCGCCACTCGAACTTATCCGCAGCCCTCATCAGGCCCATGTTGCCCTCTTGAATCAAGTCGAGGAATTGCAGGCCGCGATTGGTGTACTTCTTCGCGATGGAGACGACGAGCCGGAGGTTGGCCTCGGTGAGTTCTTTTTTGGCTTGTTCCGCTTCGGCTATGCCCCGCGACATCACCGCAAGAGTGCGGGACAGGGCGGTAGCGTTGGATCCGCTGGCGACGGAGAGTTCCTTGATCTCGTTGCGGCACGTGCGCAGTTCTCGACGCGCGGCCATTGCGGCCGTGCCATTGGAGGTATTCGCCCAGCGTTCCAATTTGACTGCCTCGCGCTCCAGCCATTGGAGGCGCTCCGCCGTGTGCCGCACTTTATCGACCAGGCGTTTACGCTCCGGCGCGGTGAACTCGAGCGAGCGCGCGAGTCGTGACATTTGGACACGCGTTCTGGAAAGTGCATATCGCGCGCGCAAATACGGCAGTTTTTTCGATTTCGGAAGAGCTTCTAACTTAGCGGCCTGCCTGGACGCCAACTCATAGAGGGCCGCGATTTTGTCGAGAATTTTAAGTATCTGGCGCGTTTTGTCTTCAATTTTGTCGTCCGTCAGCTCGTCGTCGTCAAAGCGAACGATCTCCTTGACCGAACGCGCGTCCTTCCTCAGATCGTCCGCCACTTGCAATAAGGCTTTGACGACGATCGGCGAGCGCGTAATGCTCTTCAGCACCAAAAGCTGCCCTCGTTCGAGGCGCTTGGCGAGGACTACTTCGCCTTCACGAGTCAAGAGGGGAACGGTGCCCATCTCCCGCATATACAGGCGGACCAGGTCTTCGGCTCTCTCGAGCACGCGAGGACTCGGCTCGATTTCAGTTGCTTCCCCTTCGTCCTTGGGCTCAATTGCGCTGACTTCGATACCGCCGATTTCAATGGTTTCCACGGACGAGCGGGCAGCCTCGGCAGCAAAGACATTCTCGAATACGCCAATCCCAAAGCGTTCCAAAGTGGAGAAGAGCTCTTCAATCTCCTCCGGAGAATGCACTTCAGCCGGGAGAGCTTCGTTTACCTCTTCGCCCAGGAGGTATCCGCGCTCCTTGCCCATGCTGATCAGGCTCTGAACCTGCTCATATTTTTCTTCGATTGTCGGCGACACAATTTCTCCGTTGCGTGAAGAGCTTCGCTAACGTCAACCGTGCTGGCTAATCCTTCCGACGCATTTGAAACGTGGGCGCGACTTTTGGAGTGCTCGCAACCAAGTAGTCGGACAGTTCCGTATCCGTGACGGAAAACAGTGTTGTCAGTGGTTGATTCGCAGTGGCAGCGAGCTCGCGATGGAGCCTGAGCGAGCAGATGAAGGGCGCATCCTGGTACCGCACTTTATGGGAAACGAAGGCCTCATTCGCTATCGTCAGTATGTATTCGCGAAGCGCGCCTGGAGGTTCACGCACAGAAAAAGTATATTCGCGTAGAAGGGTCTTGGCTTCGAAACCCAGGTACTGGACGATAATTGGGCTGTTCAATAACCACCTGCCGGTGCGCACAGGTCAGAACTCGAGACTGCAGCTGCTACTCCTGCCCAGTCCTCGAGAGCTACACCTTCCCGCGATTTCGGGAGTTTGCGCTTCCGCACACTTACCCCACGCCTTCTTCAAACTGGGGCGCATCGAGTGGTTCCAAAACTTGATCGTCTTCCGGATTTTTGATGCCTTCGCGGTTGGCAAGCTTTTTCTGGGCGCGCCGCTCGGCTTTGGCGCGCTGCTTTTCCTGTCTCTTCATCTCTTTTTGGCGCTTTTGAAAGGTTATGCCCATCGATTCTCCTCGAATGGCTCTACGGCGCACAGCGCACGAGCGGGATGCCAGTCACAGATTTCCGGCAGCTACCAGCGCGGCTCGCGCGGCTGGCGCGCAGAGCCACTGTAGTCCTCGGTAGAGAATCCGCCGCGACCGCGCGAACCTCCCCCTCCGCCGGGTCTCTTACCGCCGCTACCATTCCTCGGCGCGAAGCCGGTATTCGTACGCGGCCCGCCTCGCTCCGGTTTGGCAGTGGCCTCATTGACGCGCAGAGCGCGGCCGGCGACTTCTTTTCCGTTGAGGCCGGTCATGGCCTTAGCGGCGTCGTCGTCATTGGCCATTTCCACGAATGCAAAACCACGCGGCTGGCCCGTTTCCCGGTCATTTACGACGTGGATACGCGCAATTGGCCCAAAGGGCTCAAAGAGCGTTCGCAGATCCGCTTCCGTGGTCTGAAAACTCATATTGCCGACAAACAAATTCTTCATTTCTCGTCTCCTGATACGAACTAACTTTCGCTGCCTTGAGGAGTCATCCGATCGTCTTCTCCCGAACTCGGCAGGATGCCGCTCGCGATGCGGTTCCCATCCCCGGCCAAACCGGGGATGGGAAGATCGCAGTTCAATGCAGACTAGAGGGCGGTAACGTTCGCTGCCTGCAGGCCCTTGGGACCTTTGGTCACATCGAATTCAACTGCCTGGCCGTCGGCAAGGGATCGGTATCCCTCTCCCTGAATCGCGGAGAAGTGCACGAAAACGTCCTCGCCCGACTGGCGCTGAATAAATCCGAAACCCTTGCTGGCATTGAACCACTTTACTGTTCCTTGTTCTTTCACTTGTGTTTCCTTTTCTTTTGTTGCTGGGCTATTTGATGCTTCTCGAACGCCCTCAGTCCGAAAACAAAAAAGAGCCGCGAGTTGTGACTCGCAGCCCCTTTAAACAAATCTAAAGGTTTTACAAGAGCAACAAACGCAGGCGCAGTATAACACACATTTCGCTCGCAGAGAGCGGTTTTAACCCCTGGCGCCCGCCTGGTGTTCGAAGCCTAAACAGAGCTTTTGCTAACGACGGCAAATTCATGCCTTTAGAGATTTTATCCCCCGGATCACTTGCCGGAAACTCTAGGGACACCGTAGAAGGACGCGTCGAATTTGAAATCGCGCGGAGCACACACCCAGTTGTTCGCAGCGTTACGATCACCGGAGTCCTTGAATTCCGCTTCCTGTGGGTAGGGGCATAGCGGGAGCGAGAAGATAGCTGTACCGCTCGCCAAATGAGAGGCAATTATCCGATCGGGCGCCACGCCGCGGTCTACCCACGCGTCGAGAGCGGCGACGGCATCGAATGAGTCCGGGCCAGGACCGCCGGAACAATGCCCCATGCCCGGCACCATAAATAAGCGTGCCGATTTTTCGGTTGCTTTCAAGGCGCTAGCCATATCCATTCGGCCCTTAAGACCTACGGTTTCCACCAGGCTGCCATAGTAATTGATGCTATTCAGAGGCGAGATCAATGGATCGGCCCAACCATGGTACATGAGAAGTTTTCCGCCACGCCGGGTGAACGCATTGATATCCGTACTGGTGTGGTTCAAGAAAGAGAATTTCTTCTCGGCCATTTCGATGGCCGCATCGAGATCCACGGTGTGAAAATCCAGATTCGGATTCTCGAAAACCGCCAGCGAATAAAACTGCGCGCCAGTGCCAAACGGAGCTGGCCCATTGATGCCCGCGGCTTGCCAGCCGACCGTTCCGGGCCCCGCCGGCGCCTCACTGCCACGCAACAAGCCTGGCCAGACCAGCTTTTTGGTGCGCGGGCTGATTGTCCCCTCATAGATTGTTTTGACCGCACTCACCTGCGCCGCGGTCAAGCAGGTCGCGGACTCCTGCCCGCTCTTGCAGAGCAGTTGCCCTGGATCAAAGCCGCAGGGCCTGGGATCGCTTAGAAATCCATCCGATGAAGCAAACTGCCCGCCGCATTGTCTCAGTACCGCCGAGGTCACCGAGGCCAGTTTGTCTTTGGGAAGATTGCTCGCTGGATCGTTGTTCGCCGCCTGAAATTCCCGAATTACCGCGGCACGCAAGTGCGTCGGGAAATCCTGAGGCGCACCCGCGACGATGCCATCGTAGTCTTGGGGATAAAGTTGGGCTTCTCCGAAACCTTGCCCTCCTCCAGTCGAGCAGCCATTGAAGTAAGAGCGCCGGGGAGAGCTGCCATAGAACTGCTGCGCGACGGCCTTTGCGGTAACCGTCATCCCGTGAATGGCGCGATAACCGTAGTCCCTCTCTCGCTCCTCAACAGGCAGCCAGGCGGTATCGCTCGCAACGTGACCCGTATCGGTGCTCACGGAGGCGTATCCATTCTCGATCGCGGGGGCCAACGCGCCGTAGCTGATCGTGCCCGCCAATCCTCCGTTGCCAACTCCCTGCAGCTTTTGGTTCCATCGCTGGGCTGGCATCCAGATCTCGATCTTGATATCGGAGACGGAGCTAGGTTTCAGTGTTGCCGTGACGCGGCAGAAAGACGGCAAGCCGTGGACGATCTGCGTGCCGTTCGGGGGCGTGAACGTGTCCGACACGAGCGTCGCGGAGGTAATCGTGGTGCTGGGGAGGGCGCGAAGGGAAGCGCTGGTCATCAGGTTCGCGCAGGAGTCCGTTGCCGGCGCCCCGGCGCCAAGGCCAATCGCCGCCACGGCAAAGGCCGAGATCATGATCGCTGAAAGATACCGATTCATGGCCACCTCTCTCTTCTTGTGACGAGCAGTTGGCCCGAATTGCTTCACGCGTTCGCTTCCGCAGGACTAATTGGATTGCGTCGAGGTTATCTGCGCGTCATCCGCGTGCTTCGCCCAATAATCGATAAAGTTCGTGACATTATTTACGAACTCCTCGGGGTACTCGCGAAAATGAAAATGTCCGCCTTTGTTTGAGGTAATCATCCATACGCGCGGATTTTTTTTCGCGATCACGTCGTGGAGCGCCGAGCCACGGGCGATTTCCGCCGCTGGGTCGTTTCCTCCCCAATAGACCAGCACGGGCATCTGCAGCACGCCCTCTTTCGCTATGCGCTCAAGCCACTGCGCTTTCCACTTATGCAAGCCCACTGTCGTGGCCAGTTCGCCGCCCGCCCCGCCCTTCAGCTTCGCCACAGTTTGCTCTGACTTTGGCAGCAGGGACATATATTTTGCGGCAATGAGAAATTCATCATCGAAAATCTGATCGGGCAGGGAAGTGCCGGATCGGATCTTGCACTTCCATTCTTCCCACTCCGTCTCCTTCGGGCATTCCGTCGAAGATTCCGCGCTAGCGGCGGGGCCTTCCGGAGCCGACGTGTCGCTATCCACAATGACGAGGTCTCGGACGACCTCCGGGTGCTGCAGGGCCAGAAAGAAAACGCAGCCGCCGCCGCGTGATTGGCCGACGAGATGGACCATCCCGAGCTTCTTGGCTCGAATGAAATCATAGATGTGGTCTGCTTCGCCCTGAATGTTGAGCTCGTTATCGTCCTGGGGATTGTCCGTCATTCCGGAGCCCAGTTTATCGGGCGCGAGGACGTGAAATCTCTCTGCCAAGAGAGGGATATTTTTTGACCAGACGTTGGCGCTGGAGTGCCCCGACCATCCGCCGCCATGCACCAGCACCATGGGCTCGCCTTCGCCCATTTCGTAGTAGCGCGTACGAACGCCGTTCACGTCCATGAATTGCGCTTTCAGTCCGGCAACTTCGCCGCTTGTGGTGAGTTCCGCGCGGGCCTGGCTGGCGCCGAAAATCGAGAGCAGCAGGGCCAGCGTAACCGCTCTAAGGAAGACGCGCCGGCTTGAATGCAGTGCGCGCCCGCCGAGCCCCACGCAAATTTTTTGAAGGATACCCATCTTTGGCTCTCCAGATTTGCCTGGGGCGCTTGTAACATGTAAGAGGTTCATGCACAAGGCATGGGTTGCTACCGGTTGTCCATGAAGTGCAACAATGGCCGATACCGCATTACTTTCTGAACGCGAGGAATCGGGCGTCCGCTCGCAGGGTACGCGTGAGCTCGCCCTATGGGGCGGCACTATCTTTCTCAGCGCCTTCCTTCTTTTTCAAGTTCAGCCCGTGCTGGCGAAGATCATTCTTCCATGGTTCGGGGGGAGCGCCGGAGTCTGGACGATCAGCCTGGTCTTTTTTCAGATCAGCTATCTGCTCGGAAACCTATACGCCCACTGGCTCATTCGGCATGGAAGCTCCCTGTGGACCTCACGAGTTCACGTGGCGTTGCTGGCGATAAGCCTCCTTTTACTTCCGATCCTGCCCGGGTCTGCGTGGAAACCGGCGGGAAGCTCCAGCCCGGTTTTGCACATTTTTGGTTTGCTTGCCGTCACCATTGGCCTGCCATTCGTACTTTTGTCGGCAACCAGCCCGCTTCTACAGGCGTGGTATGTGCGGCGCCGCAGCGGCAATCGGCCGTACCGTTTTTATGCGTTATCCAATGCCGGATCGCTCCTGGGTTTGCTGAGTTATCCAGTGCTCGTCGAACCTCATTCGACCACTCGCCACCAAGCCCTGGTTTGGTCCTACGTCTACGCGCTATTTGCGGCTATTTGCGCATGGATCGCGGTTCGGAGCCATGCGGCTAAGCCTGCATCGCAGGACCCCTGTAAGCGTTCAGCGCCGGACTGGAAAACGCAGCTGCTGTGGGCTGCACTGGCCGCGGATGCTTCCGCTCTCCTGTTGGCCATCACCACTCATATCTCGCAAGATATTGCCGCGGTGCCGCTGTTGTGGGTGGTGCCGCTCTCGCTTTATCTCTTGAGCCTGATCTTATGCTTTGATGGCGAGCGTTGGTATCGGCGTTTTCTATTTCTGCGGCTTCTGGCCGTGGCGCTAGCCGGAATGATCTACGCGCTTTCGCCTGAATTCGCGAATGCCGGCCCCTGGCTGCAAATACCGTTGTTTTGCATCGGTCTTTTCGTCTGCTGCATGGCCTGCCATGGAGAGCTGGCGCGCCTCCAACCGGAGCCGCAGCACCTGACGACCTTTTATCTAATGATCGCGGCTGGCGGCGCACTCGGCGGCATCTTTGTAGGTGTGATCGCGCCGCGGATTTTCCATGAATTTTACGAACTGCCCATCGCTCTTGCGGGCTGCGCAATTCTGGCGCTGATTTGCGCAACGCCGGCCTCTTCGAGCCGCTTGACACAACGCGGGCGCCGCGCGCTCTTTTTCTGCTGCGCTGCAATTGTGGCGCTCGTGCTCGCCTTCCTGCCATACTTTTTCCTGCCACGCTTCGCGGCCTCTGAGGATCAGGGCGGGAGAACCGTGCGAAATTTCTATGGGCGCTTGAGAGTGGAAAATGTCGCTGCAAGGGCCGACCAGCCTGCGTATCGGGACCTTATTAATGGCACCATCGTGCATGGTATTGAAATCCTAGAACGCGCTCGGAGGGCCGAAGCCACGACTTATTACGGAGCGGGGTCGGGCGCCGCCACCGCGCTCGATGACGCCCACGAGCGCGGCAGCATTCACGCGGGCATCATCGGCTTGGGCGCGGGCACGCTTGCGACGTATGGGCAATTTGGCGATCGCTTCACGTTCTATGAAATTAATCCCGCCGTTGTTCAGGCGGCCAGCTCTCAATTTGACTTCCTGCGCGATTCGCGGGCCCAGATCGAAATTGTTCCGGGGGATGCGCGCATATCGCTGGAACGCCAGCCAGTCCAAAATTTTGACGTTCTTTTGGTGGATGCGTTTTCGGGAGACGCCATTCCTGTCCACCTGCTCACGCGCGAGAGCTTCGAACTCTATTTTCGCCATCTGAAACCGGAGGGCCTGCTGGCCGTTCACATCTCCAATAAGTTTCTCGATCTGGAGCCCGTGGTGGAAGCGGCAGCCCGGGAGTTGGGCGTTAGAACCACCACCATCGTCAATGACGCCGACCCCAAGAATGAGGTCTATACGGCCACCTGGGTCCTGGCCTATCGTCAGGCCGCCGCGCCGCCGGGAGCTGGGGGCGCCGAAACGATGCCGCGATGGAGCCGATCCCGATCGAATACTGCAGCTCGACCCTGGACAGATGATTACAGCAGCTTGCTCAAGATTTTGCGCTGACCTGAGAACCGTTAAGGCCCGTATCGCGGATAGATTGCCCCATAGAGCGACACAGAGCCCCGGGATTTAATGTAGGTTGCCGCGCGATTTACTACGAATGCTCGATTCCTCTCCACATCGTTGCCATCGACAATCGTTAGCAACGTGTCTCCACTCCGGGCGTCGATTGGTGGAACACCCAAGGAGATCGAAGATGAGGACAAACAGATTCTCGAGCCTGGGATTGGTGTGTCTGGGCATACTGATGTTTGCGGCCTTAGGCTGGGCCAAAACCTACCATTTCGCTTCGACGAAGGTTGACCCTTCGGCAAAGGGCGATGTCGATGTCAGCAAAGACAAAAATGGCAACGAAGTCGTCTCTCTCCGAGTCGAGCACTTGGCGAAGCCCACTATGTTAACTCCGCCATCCACTATGTACGTTGTGTGGTTTCAGCAGCCGGGATCCGATCCCGAAAACGAAGGGCAAATGAAGATCGGGGACGATCTACGCGGGCAATTCAAGGCCACGACACCTTTGCATAGCTTCGACATTTTCGTTACGGCGGAAACTGACCCCACGACTAAAACGCCTTCCGACCAGGTGTTGCTACAGGCGAGGGTTCAAGAGTAGCGGAGAAGAAGGCAGAAACCGGGGACACACGAAATCCCCGTCGATCTTCCCGGCCGCAAGTCGCGCTGCGGACGTCACAAACTTGACAGGGGCCAGGGATACTGCGAGAATGCGGAAGGCGAATAAAAAGCGAATATGCTAGGTCTCTCCACGGCTCGCCTTTTGCAGGTTCACCATGGCTGTAAATGTTGCCACCTTACGCTCTCAAGTCGAAACTGCCCTCGCCGGACGAATCCCTGCGCCCTTTGCCCCCCGCCATAATCAATTCGAAACCGCTCCTTTTAACCTCTCGGAGATCGATCGACTTACCGGCGGCTTGCCTCGCGGTGGTCTGACGGAAATTTGTGGACCACCGTGTTCCGGCCGGGCCACTTTGTTGTCTTCTGCTGTGGCCTCCAGAACGGCGGGCGCAGAGGCATGCGCGCTTGTCGACGGACGCGACAGCTTCGATCCGTACTCGGCGGAGGCTGCCGGCGTGCAACTGGAGCAGTTGCTTTGGGTGCGGTGCCAAAATATGGACCAGTGCCTGCGGGCCACGGACCTTATTTTACAGGGCGGAGGCTTCGGCCTAATCGCTCTCGATCTGAGCGCTCTCCCACCCAAAACTGTTCGTTACGTTCCGCTTAACGTCTGGTTTCGTTTTCGGCGTGCCGTAGAAAATACCTCCACAATTTTACTTCTGCTGGATCAGGAGTCGAATGCCGGGACCTGTGCATCTCTGGTCCTGCGGCTCGGAGCGGAGCCCTCGCGCTGGCACGCGCCTCCAGCGCAGCAATCGCCTTTTTCGGAGAATCCCTGCGCTTGTTTGCTCGATGGCTCACAAATTCATGTCGAACGAGTCCGTTCTCGCCTGGCGTCGGGAGGGCACCATTCCCAAGGTTTCGCGCGAATAAATGAAAGCGGTCTTACTGCAAATTTTAGAACCAAAACAAAGTGGGGTTAGTTGAGAGAAACAGCAATCGAAACGAAATGATCCCAACTACTGCGCGGGGTTTTACGGCCGATATCGAATTCGGCTCTTTTTTCTATGGCTTTTGCTTCCATCTACGTTCCCGATTTTTCGATACAGGCCGTGGTGCGCGCCGAACCTGGTCTTCGTCAACGTGCCCTCGCGCTTGTGGATGGAAGCCCGCCGCTCGAGCGGGTGGCGGCCGTAAACGAAGCCGCCGCGCGAGTCGGACTCGATTTAGGCATGACCAAATCTCAAGCCGCGCAATTCCGCTCGATCGCCATCCGCCAGCGTTCCCGCGCGCAAGAGCAGGCCGCGCATGCAACCTTGCTGGATCTCGGCTGGTCGATTTCTCCGCGCATTGAAGATACCGCCATCGATTCGATTGTGCTTGATCTCGCCGGGCTGGCTTTCTTATTCGGCTCGGAAGAAGCCATCTCCTATCTTCTGG
>Ga0206939_10145_pt2 | contig 17948 bp, 15 predicted proteins | sample Alteio_BWOrgHeat_10_FD_152921 | JGI IMG/M metagenome (GOLD analysis project Ga0206939, IMG submission 152921) | Enriched cells from forest soil in Barre Woods Harvard Forest LTER site, Petersham, Massachusetts, United States -... | ecosystem: Environmental > Terrestrial > Soil > Temperate forest >... | reverse complement strand
CGTCGTCGTTCCAACGCCGCCCTTTGATCCCATCACTACGATCAATCGATCAAGCGACGTTCGGTCGCTATTACCTTCGAGATCCTTCGAGAAACGCGACAGAATTTCTTTAAGCGAGCGCGGATCGACGGGCTTTGGCAAAAAGTCCTGCACGCCCGATCGCATCGCTTCCAGCAACAGCTGGTGATTCGGCGGTACTACCGAAGAGCACGCGACCAGCTTGCACGCCGGCCGGGTTCGGTGAATTTGCGCGCCCAATTGAAAATACGGTTCCGGATCGCGCGCGAGGTCCAGGAACACCACTTCCGGAAATGCATCCGCGGTTTCGGGCAGCTTATCGGCGGGGACCGACCATTGCTTGACCGACCGGACGAGACCTGTTTGTTCGAGACTGGCCAGCAACTGTCCGGAACTGGCCGTGTCACCGCTAGCTATGGCTACTGTCAGCATCAACCGTTCTTTCTGACTCCCCTATTGGATTGTGCAGCCCTCAGTCATTGAAAAAGCGTCCTCAGTTATTTCAAAAGCGTTTGTTTGCCTCGCAGCTCGCTGCTCACTGATGTACCCCGATCGCAGCCGGCGTGCCCGGGACGGGTTCGCCCTTCGGCGCCGTGCCGCTCGTCGGCTGCAGGAACGGATCCGGATATTTCAGACTCGGAGTCGGTTGGCCCGCCACAATCGGATGAACGATGTGCGGTGTCACCACGATCACGAGTTCGTTCTTGCTGCGATTCAAGCTCTTGCTCGTGAACAGCTTTCCGAGAATTGGAATATCGCCGATACCCGGAATCTTTTGCAGCTGTTCCGTAACGCGATTGTCCATCAACCCCGCGATCGCGAAACTTTGCCCATCCGTCAAGCTCATGTCGGATTCGACGCGGTTCGTCGCCAGCGCCGGGATCACGAAGCCTTGCAACGTCAGAGCGTTCGTGAAATCCAGTGAACTGACTTCCGGCTTGACCTTGAGATGAATCAACCCGTCGGGCGTCAGCGTCGGTGTGAAATTCAACCGGACACCGAATTCCTTGAATTGAATCGTGATCCCAGCGAATCCTCCCGTTCCACCGGTCGATTGCAGAATCGGGAAGGGAAACTCACCGCCGGCGAGGAAGCTGGCGTCCTTGCCGGACTCGGTCATCAGGTTCGGCTCGGCGAGGATTTCCAGAACGTTCTGTTCCTGCAAAGCCTGGATTGTCGCCGCAAGGTTGATGTCCGGGCGATAAATGAAAATGTTAAGCAGGTCGCTCAGGCCGATGGCACTGCCGGTCGACGGTGTCGAGCTGACACCATTCTGTGTGGTGAGCTGCGGTGGCGAAAACTGCTGGGTGGAAATTGTTCCCACGTTCTTCCCGCCAGGCAAGCCCAGAATATTCAGACCAAACTGGTTGATCAGCGAGCGGTTCACTTCGGCGAAACGTACCTGCAGCAGAATCTCGCCGTTCGGCGTCGTCGGCACCTGCATCAGGCTGGTGACCTTCGGCGTGACGCCCTTCACGATTTCCAGAATCTTGTCGGCTACTTCCTTCGACGAAATTTTCCCCGACAGCATCACGACGTCGCGCGACGTATCGAGATGCACGTCTTCGTTCGGGAAGACTTCGCGAATCTTCTGGCTCAACCCAAGTACATCGATGTCGATCGAAACTTCGAACGACTGGCTCTGGTCGCTTTCGTCCCAGACGATCAAAGAAACGCCACCCGGAGTCTTGCCGTTTACCAAAACCTGATTCGGGCTGACCACGATCGCTTCTGCGATGGTTGGATCGGCGATCGACACGCGTTTGATGCGCGCCGGCGAAGTGATGACGATCGAGCGGCCCACGAGCAGATGTAAGGTCTGTGGCTCTCCGGCTTCCATCGGCGCATTCGCCGGAACCGGCGTCGGAGCCTGCTGCGTCGGCGGCGTCGCGCTCTGCGCGGGAGCCTGTGTGTCGGCTGGCTGTTGCGCGAGGGCCGGTGCCACTTGCAACGAGAGCACGGCTGCCGCAGCGAACGCCGCGATCGTCGCGAACCGAGCGAATCTCGCTCTCTGGCGGTTCAACGAATTGTGTGCGGGCTGGTGGGGGATCATTCGTTGTCCTTGGCGCTCTCTCATTGGTTCGGAAAGCTCTTGTTCTCGCGCTTGTTGCCGGTAATGACTTCAATCGTGTACGGGGAAGGCGGCGGTGGCGCTGCAACCTTGACCGTCGCTTTCTTGGGAGCCGCCGCTGGCGCGCCGCCCGAAAACAAGTTGGCTTCCAGCACCGAAGCCGGCTCGACGCGCTTCGAATCCACCGTGTTCCGCAACGCAAGCTGAATCTTTCCCTGCGTGCTCGCCATCGCGAGCCGCGCCGCGTCTTCCGGCGAAACCAGCAGCGTAATCACCGGCACCGTTTGCGGCTTGCCTTCGCGGTCCTGCTCAATCTTCTGCCCCGCCGCCAGCACGCTGATGTTTTCCAGGATCGTGCGAGTAATCGTGTCTTCTTCGCCCCGGCTCGGTCCCGACAGTTTGCCGGTCACCAGCACATCGACCTTCGTCCCCGGAGTGACAAACCCCGCCACACCGATGACATCATTCACCGCCACCGACATCGCCCGCATGCCTTCCGGAATCACCGCCGGCAGCCCCGCTCCCGCTTCCTTCGGGGCAAGCTTGGCATCCAGAATCATCTCGTTCGCCGCCACGGGTGTGATCAGCGCCCGATTCGCGCATTGATCAATGCTGGTGAACATGCCTGCGACCGACTGCCCGGCCGGCCACGTAATCAGCTTCAGGTTGCTGGCATCCACGCGCGTCCCGAGCGGCATTGCCGAAGCCGCAACAACCACATGCTCCGTGTCCACCGGCTTGGCCGTGCTGGCCTTTTGAAATTGCTTGTACACAAACGTGGCGAGCACGAACGCCACAACAAGCGCGACCGCCAGCCCGACGACCATGCGGTTCTGATTCATAAAAGCGTTCTCCTCACCTCAGGACAGCTAAAACAAAAGCTCAAAACACAAAAACGCGGTCCCCATTTCAGGACCGCGCTCGCAGCGCTTACAGTCCCCAGAGCGCCGCGCAATAACATGCCACCGTGGCGATCGCCACCGCGACGCCGAACGGCAGCTTCAATAACTCGGGATTGTCCAACGAGATCTTCGGATTCGCCCGCAGCCCAAACGTAAAAAATCCCTGCACAAGGACGTACAGGTTATGAAAGGTCTCTCGCACTCGCCGCGTCCGCGCCATCTCGACAATCGCCATAATTCCCGACACCAGAATGCTGCCCAGCAATACAAACAAAAACATGAGCGGGCCGAGGAACGCCCCGACCGCGCCCATCAATTTCCAATCACCCGCGCCTAGCGCCCGCATCAGCACGAGTGGAAGCAAAACCAGCAGAGCCAGTCCGGTCCCTTCGAGGGCCGACTTCGCCCCCGGCCAGCCGAACAGCACCGTTCGCAGCGTCAACCCCGCCACAAAAGCCGGCACCGTCAGCCAGTTGGGAATTTTCCGCGACCGAAAATCAACGAACGCCGCCAACGCCGTGAGCAAAATCGTGACCGCCCAGATCGTTTGCGTTCCTTTCATGGGGTGAGAAGTCTTTCTTGGCGAATTGGTTCTCGGCCTTCATGAAGCCGGCGAATCACGTTCCGGAGTTCAGATTGGTCGAAACGCTCTGGAATACGCCATTGATGGCAGTCGCTAATGCATTCAGCGAGGTGACCGCCGCCAAGACCAGGAGCACCAACAACAGAGCGTATTCGGTCAGATCTTGCCCTTCTTCTTCACACCACAGCCGACGAAGCATCGCCTTCATGAGGCTCTCCAAACACTCCACTTTGATTTCCGACTAAACCAAAGCGCTTGGGACAAAAGCGCGTTCCCATCGCGAAGCCCTCGCACACTTTACGTCGTGCTAAGGGCTGCTTTTGCATTGGCGAACACTGAGTTCACCGCGGTCGCCAATGTCGTCAAAGACCCGATCGCCGCCAACGTGAGCAACACGAGCAACAATGCGTACTCGGTCAAATCCTGTCCCTCTTCTTCATTCCAAAGCCGCAGAAGTGTAGCTTTCATGGTTCTATTTCCTTTCAGGCGCTTTAAATTTGGCACTTCACGTGTCGATCGGGAGACCTATTTACAGAGAAATATGCACCTTGCGAGCCAAAACGTCTTCGAAAATATCCGTTTCCTAAGGCTCGCGCTTTGATGAAGATAGCGAAAATTCGACTCCATGGCGTCCCGACCTGACTGTCACCCTTTGTGTACGCACCGGCCCAGCCCTCGGGCGCTTTGATTACGCCGTATACGGTTGCTCATGATTCCGGACGGACTCGAGATCACCGCTGTCTTTCGGCATCCGACGCGACCCGGTATATCCGCACGCGCCCAGCCCGACTGCGGAACAGCAGCGGGCGTCCCCCCAGAAATCTCTTCTCTTGGTCCAACCCATCCGTCGCCGCCGGTTCCCATTCGAAATCAAAATCATCCTCAGAGACCACCCAGTACTCCGCCCGCGTCTCGACAGAAGACTCAGAGATGCACCCCAACTCGGATTCCAGAATTGCCGACTTGAAGCGTCCCGCCGGAAGAAAAATCACCGGACGAAAGGCCTGGTGCCCCGAGTAAAGGTAGAGAGCAGCATCCTCGTACGCGATGACGGAAGCGCCAGCTTGGGCATTGTTCCTCAACCAGTCGTACGCCTCTCGCTTCTCAGTCCCAATTGACGCCCGAGGCTTGGCCTGCTCAATCAGTGCAACGTGGCCTTTCCAGAGCGACCCTCCCATACCAATCACTAGACCAAGGGCCGCCAAGCTCAAAACGACGATCGCCGGACCCTCTTGCCTGAGACCGTGAGCTCGAACCGTCGCTGCCACGCGGGTAAAGACTCGCTTTCCCTCAGTCCACGCCCCCGCCACAAACAAGGGCAAAAACGGCATAAGAAATCGTGCCATCGCCGGGTAATCCCAAATCACCACGGGAACGGAGTACAGGCACAGCACCAGAAGCACGACGGAGATTCGCCCACCTCGCATCGCCTTCCAGGCGCCAGACAAAGCCAAGACCGTCAGCACCAGCGCAGGTACGAACGCAAGTAGACCCGACAGACTGGTTGGGGCAATCACATAGCTTCCCGGCTGGAGCAGCAGCAACAAAACGCTCTGCTTCAAGGATTGCCACACAACGTGGTTCTGGAGCAGGTCGGCGCGCCAAAAGCCCAGATAGTCCGTGTAGTACAACCAATTCGCGCGCCACACGGAGGAGCATGCGGACGCACCGATCGCGGTTTGCGCATGGGCAAGCTTGATCCCGCCCAGCCAGACACAGCTCAGAGGCGCCGCGCCCAGACTGAATACTCCCAGAGACTGCCATCTCCTCCGAAGCACGAACCCCAGGACGAGCCCGGCTACGATCGGCAACCCAAGGGTCCGCAGAGCCAGCGCAGCCGCACCGAAGAAGCCGCAGCACAGAACCATCCAGCCATTTTCGTCCCGCTCCGGCATCCCCACGTAGAGAGCCAGCGCACTCAACACAACCGCTGCAAAGGGAAGGTCAGACAGTAAGTTAGCCGCGTGAAAGAGTACGACCGGATGCAGACCACAGAATGCCACCAACAAGACCCGCTCTAAGTCGTTCAGTGCCTTGAAGCAACGAAGGAAAAAGAACGCCGCGAAGATGAACGCGAACCCGAAGAATGCATTGAGTCCAAGGGCCAACTTCAGGTTCGCAGGGAATCCAGGTTGCCAGCGCCAAACCCAGGAAAGAAGCCACGAGAACAAAACCGGATATTTCGTCGCGGGCGGGGACCCCGGCACACTCTCCAGCAAATATCCGTGCCCGTTTGCGAGCGCCTTGGCGGACGACAGGTAGATCGAGTCGTCCTCGCTCAGCCCAAAAAATTCGGTTGGATGGATCGCCGCAACCGCAATCGCGAACAAGGCACACACGGCGAGCAGTCCGAGTATCGTCAGTGTCAGCGCATGACTTCGGCTCGATTTTGGGTTGTATCCCGCCTCTGCGGCCGTCGAAGTCTCGCCCGCCGCTGTCATCGGCGAACGAACAGCATGCTCACGCCGTCCGAATAGCGCAATTCCCATCCAGGCATGGCACCAAGAGCGGTCGCCAGAGGCTCCTTACGACCCAGCAGGCACGCATTGACGTGGTGCCAGTCGAGTATCCGAAACGCCGCCGCGTGCAGATCCGCGACCTCGATGTACTCTCCAAAAATCCCGGCGCGCTCGTACAAATCGCCCCGGCCATCGATGAACACCGGCTGCTCTGGCAGCTGGTTCACCAGATACCCGCCAAAGGCGTAGCTGTTGAAGACCGGCCCTTTGACAGGATGCTGCCGCAAATATTCGACAGCCCGAACTGGGTAGATCCGAGTTGTGGCCTTCTCAATGTCGGCCGCCTTCGGAAAATACCAGACCATTCCAACGACTGCTGCGGCCATCAGAGCGGCGTTCAGATAGAAGTGGTCTATCTTCTTCTCGTAAGGCGGAAACCACCGCGCCACAATCGCCGCCCCAACGGGCGCGAAAAATGGCACGAACAACAGAACAAATCGTCGGTGAACACAAGCCAGTGCAAACCCGCCAAAAAACAGCGTGACGTCACCCAGCTGCATCGTCACGCGCATCAGCATCTGCGCCGCGAAAAACGCCAAGATGATTGCCAGGAATAATTTCCCGCCGCCGATATCGAACGGCATCGGCAGCCATTCCAGCACGTTCGCCACGTTGATCGGCTGCCCAAACGCCATGTCAAACGGATAGACCGCCACCTGCGTTCCGTAAGGCGTCAGAGGCAAAACTGCTAACGACAGCAGCAGCGCCAATTCGAGCCGAATCCGCTGTTCACGCGTCCATTTGTGGTTTTCAATCGTGCCCGCGCGGAACTCCCAAAGCCCAGCCACCAAATAAAACGCCACCACTCCAATCCCGATGATGAATGACCCGTGCGTATTCACCCACACCAGGAAAATCGGCGGCAACAACCACAGCGCGTTGTTCTTGCCCTGCCGAAACTTCTCGATGATGATCAGCACAAAAATCAGAAACAGATATCCGATCATCTGCGGCCGCAAGCTGAACGACGCAAATGCCAAGGAACACATCAATCCCGCAACGACGAATCCCGCCTTCGAATTGCCCGACTTCATCGTCGCGTAGCCGTACAGCGCCAGCATCACCAAACTGGCGAGCCCAAACAGAAGAATATCGAGACCCAGCAGCCCACCTGCTCGCGCAACCCCGCCAAGCAGTACATCGCCAAGCCACTCATACGCGATCCACGGCTGCCCCGCGACCGTAAACGAATACGGATCGACCGTCGGCCACCGGTGCGTCGCCAGAATGTCCTGCCCCACCTTCACGTGCCACCAAAGGTCGGGATCGACGAAGAAAGCGCGCGCCTCGTAAAAGACCCTGCCGACCAGCGCCATACCCAGCATCGCCGGAAACGAGAATACGCTCTGTAAGAGGGAAGTTACCCCAGCCCCTAGTTTCGAGCGCCCGCCAGTCAATTCACCGGAGCCAACAGGCCGCATGGGCGCCGTGACCGGTGGCAGCGTTTCTGTTTTCAAAGCGATGTCTGCTTCGCTCATGGATGGAAGAGTTGGCTCGACCAGTCAACTTGAAAACGGCATCAACCGAGACGCGCAGCGAGGCGTCCTCATTCGGAGACACTTTTGCCGCGAGCCTCTAAAAGTCTTTGGTGTTAGAGGCAGGTGACCTTCCAAACCGAGCGCAACTCCGGGTTGGTTACGCCACTAAATGGTGGAAGGCAGGCAGGACCTGAAACGATTGCCGCACGCCCTCGACCTGCTCTCCAACCTGTTGAATCTTATCGGCTTGCAGGTGTCCAAGGAGTGTCCCGGCCTGTTGCAAGTACTTCACCCGTTCCGGCCTCAGCCCCATTACCCGGCAGCAGGTAGCATCCACGGCGACTGGATCATCGCCAAAAACGAGCACCCCGCTTGCTTTCGACTGCCCCTGGATCGGCCCATTTCCCTCCATCCCGACAATCCCATCCACGATGGCAAAGTCGGGCCGAGCCGCGGCATTAATGTCGAGGATCGCCCGGTCAATCCCCGCCCAGTGCAGCACATTCTTCGGCCACCCGTAACAGGCCCCCGGCACAATCCCAAATAGATTCTTCATCGACAGTGTCACGCCCGCCCAGTGATGCGTCTTCAACTTCGCTATCGACACGACAAAATCCACTCCCATGTACGTCTTCGGCAGATAGAGTTCGCGCAATCGCGACGCGCGCGTCGGAAACGTGACCTTCTGTACCTCATCCAGATTCAGATCGACGAACACATTTCGGAGCGGCCCGAGATGCTCGCGCAGCCGTACAGACTCGAGGATCGCCTCCGTGTCTCGATCCAGCGCCGGACCGTCGCCAACCAGCACCTGCGACGCGCCCATGCGCAAAAAACACTCGCGTGCCGCCGCGATCACGGTTGGGTGAGTATTGATAAATCCGTGTGGATCGAGTCCAACCAGATTTGGCTTCAGCAACACAGACTTGCCCTTCACCTGAAGTCCGAACGGAGCCAGGCTCTCGAATATTAGCGTCGCGATCTCTTCGTGATAGCTGGCAACGCGGCGAATGACTACTTGCGATGGCGGCCTCTGAAACGGCGGTATAAGCGTTTGATTCCGCAGCATCACGCGGCCACCGTTCGCGCATCGGGCTTGCCCAACCAGAAATCAGACCCGCAAGCGAGGACGCACCAGGCTGCGACGAGCGTGTTGTCCAGGAAATCGCTTCTCTTCAGGACTTCGCCTAGCGATGCCATTCCGGGCTGCGATCGCCCATGTGTCCTGAGGCAAATTTCTGTCAGCGACAGCGAACCCGGGCTCTGAACATTCGCCGCAGTCCGCTGTAGCCAATCCAGGCTTTGCGTAATTTCGGGCCGCACTTGCGCGTTTCGCAGTGCCAGCAACGACCACGCAGTTGGCACAATCGCAGGCTCGCCTGCTGCGCCATAGACAACGGGATTCCCCGCGTTCCATCCCCCACCGGGACACATCCGATCAAAGAGCAGCGAAGTCGCCAGCGATCTGCGCTTTTTCGCCTTCGCGGCTAGCTCGAGCGATGCCACTCGATCCAATGCCATGAGTGCAAACGACGTCGGCTCGACCCAACTGCTGGTTCCCGGCGTCCAGCCCCAGCCCCGATAGCTCGTGTTAATCGGCGCCACGTCGCGTTGCGACGAAAGCCGTGCGAGGAATCGGCGCCACGGACTCGAATCACTCGGCCAGTCGTTGCAGATCCAACGCAGTCCAGATTCAATCGTCGAACCCTGCGTCTGATCGCCGATCGCTTTCAACGCGAGACAGCAAAGCGAAGTTACCCAGCAGCCGATCTCCTCGCCCGGTGCAGCGGGCCAGGAACCATCTCGCAACTGCGTAGTCTGTAAGAAATCGCGAGCGCGGTGAACGCGAACCCGATCCTCCGATAACTGTTGCGAAGGCTCCCACAGCGCCAGAAGCACCCAGCACGTCGCTTCTACTCGACTCGAATTTCCAGGCCGAAAGCCCCACCCACCATCTGGATTTTGTGTGTCACGCAGGAAGGGAAGACAGATGCGCGCGACGTCTGAGTTTTCCAGTCCGGATTCCATTGAATGAAAGCTAATCGAGCAGCAAAGCCAAGTCCAGCGCCGTCATTGCGCCGGTTGCTTTTTAGCCGGTTCTGCTGGGAAAGGAGGTGGGGTTGAGACAGTCTGACGAAGACTCGTCTGTAGGGGCACAGCGCGCCGTGCCCGTCCTTACATCACCGGCCCAAGCGGGTAGTCCTCACGCCGCTCCGGTGCCGGATCGCCTTCGCCTTCTTGAATTCCAAGTTGATTGATCAGCCTATGCAGATATCCACGCGCCACACCCAGCGTCCGCGCGCATTCCGCCTTGCGCCATCCGCATTCGCGCAAAGCACGCAAAACAAGCGCGCGCTTGAACCGGCGTACCTCATCCTCGTAAGACCGGCTCAGATTCGGGGTCTCCGCGATCGCCCCACCGGTCGAAACGGCAAGCGTTATCGTCGCGCCACGCATCGACAGCGGCAAACTGTCCACATCCACCGTTACGTCTTCCGACAGCACAATCGCGCGTTGAACCACATTCTCCAGTTCGCGCACGTTGCCCGGCCAGTTGTGTTGCTCGAGCGCACTCAGCGCTTGCGGCGAGAATCTCCGTGCCTTCTTTTTAAACAGTTGCGCCGACTTCGCCAGGAATTGCTGTGCCAGCAGCGGAATGTCGTCACGCCGCTCTCGCAGCGGCGGCAAATGAAGCTGCACAACGTTCAACCGGTAAAAAAGATCCTCTCGGAATTTACCTTGTGGAACCATTTCCGCCAGGTTCCGATTCGTCGCGCAAATCAGGCGAATATCTACCCCGATCGTTTTGTTGCTTCCGAGCCGTTCGAACGTTCGCTCCTGCAACACTCGCAGCAACTTCGGCTGTAGACCGATTCCAAGATCGCCAATTTCATCGAGGAACAGCGTCCCGTGATCTGCTGCTTCGACGCGTCCGCGCCGGGTCGTCATCGCGCCCGTAAACGCGCCCTTTTCGTGCCCGAACAACTCGTCTTCGACGAGATTTTCTGGAAGGTTGGCGCAAGAAAACGCAACCAGCGGTCCCGTATTTCGCCCGCTCAGGTGGTGAATCGCCCGCGCCAAAAGTTCTTTGCCGGTCCCAGTTTCACCGGTCACCAGCACGTTCACATCGCAAGGCGCAATCTTCCGCGCCAAGTTGAAAAGCTCCTGCATCGGCGCCGAAGTCCCAAGCAATTCATGCAGCCGCCCGGTTGGACGAAGCTCGTTCGCACGCAGCCGCTGAACCTCGCGCTCGGCAGCATGGAATCGATGCGCGCGCCGCAGCACCAACCGAACTTCAAGCATGTTTGGCGGATTCGTAATGCTGTCTTCCGCGCCGTGATTGATCGCCTGGAAGAGCAAACCTCGATTTTCTTCTTCGAACAAAACCACCATCGGCGGGTGCGACGGCAGTTTCCCCACCGCATCCATCAGGCGAAGCATCGCCTCCTCGTCGCCTTGCGTGCTCGCCGTACGCAGATCGAGCAGCAGCACGTCGCAGGCTTCGCACACGAGTGCCGCCTGCTCCAAATCCCATTGACTGATTGTTCGGGTAGAGAAATCTTCGCCCAGCGCACGCGCGATCGCGTCGCCCAGGCCCGAATCTTGTGTCAGAAAGCTAACTCGGATCACTTCTTTGTCCAACGTTTCGCTCTCCCGGAAGCCCTTCAAAAACCCGTAACCAGAACAAAAGTTCCGATCAGGCCCTTGCTCGGGTTCCGAACCACAGCTCCCAAGCGACTGACTTATCGTGCGCGACAACGAAGCCGAATTTAGCGGCGACTTTAGGCAGTCGAAGGCTCTCCACAACTGGGAGAACAGTCATTTGCCTACATACATACACGGATGCATACCAATGGCCAAGCATTGGAATATTCCCGCCTGAGGAAATCTCGACTAACCTGTCAGGAATCAGTTGCGTGACTTGTGGATAGAAATCGCCTGTGAAAATGCGGCTTCGGCGCACACGTCAAATGTGTGCAAACTTCTTCTTCCGACGTAAAGCTTTTACCTCACGTTAGTTTTATACGTACTGTAGCTACTGAACCTGCCCGCCAGTTTCGGTTGGAACTCCCACCAGCACATCCACAGCGACCGCTTTTCCGTCCTTCAGCGCCGGCTTGAACTTGAATTTGCTGAACGCCACGCGCGCGGCATCGTCCATCCCCGGAAGCACTCCTTGGTAAACCTTCAGCTCCGATACTGTTCCGTCATCGCTAATCACGCCCTTCAACACGATCGGCTTGCCCTTCTTTTCGAACGGCACCGCTTGCCGCTTGAAATCAAACCGCGCCTGGACATCCGGTGGCACTATGCCCGTCTCCATATGCACCACGTTCGAACGCGCCTGCTGCGCCGGCGCCCCGCCGCCCGACTGGCAATACTGCAAAGTCCACGGCTGCCCCGGCATCGGCAAAAAAACCGTCCAGATCTTCCCGCAGTGCAGCGCTCCATAAACCTGCAACCCGCCGCCGCCCATCGGCCCAGACGAAACAACCAGCGCATTCCTGCGCAGCACGACATTCGCCGGAACCGGATAAACCATCTCTCTGAAAATCGTAGCGTCCAGCAACTCGCTGCCCTTACCGTTCGGATCGCCGCTGATGCTCAGCGCACCGTTCGAACCACTATTCCCGCCGCCCCCACCCGAATATCCCTTCCCAACGCCAGGCACCAGATCGCCCCCGCCGCCGCTCGCATGACTCCCCGCGTTCGGCACACCGTTCGCACTCCCATTCACCGCCCCCGGTTGACCCCCATTCGGCGCAATCGTGAAGTCGCCCCACCGATTACCCGCCGGGAGCTTCGCCAACGCCGCCACATCCGCCGGATCGACGCTCACCACCACCACGCCCTTGCCGTCTCCCGCGACCTGCGCAGGCTCATCCTTACCCGGCTTCCCGCCCGCGGTTGCTGTGCTCGGAGCCGCTGGAGCCTCCGGCGCGTTCGGCTCTCCCGCGCGATACTGATCGCCAAGATTCGAAGCCGTCGCAACCCCGGTCTCCGAAATCGTCGGCGCATTCGCCTGCCCAACCTGTACCTGCGCCTGCTTCGGCCGCGACTCATTGATCGGCACCGCCAGATGCGGCTGAGCCACCGTAACCGCCGCCAGGTTCGTCGGCATCGCCGCGTTCAACGCAGCCAGCGTGGGCGCAACTGCCTTCTCGGCGCTCCGCTGCGCCTGCATCGGCCTCGAATCCTTCGCATCCACGTGTACTTTCGGCTTCGCAATCGGTGTTGACGGCCCACCCACAATGTTCGGCAGCTTCAAATCCATATTGAGCTTCAAATCCGGAGGCGTCGCCGGCTGATAAATCGTCTGTCGCTTGTTGTCCGGTCGCACCGGCTTCGACACAATCACAATCTTCCGCGCGTCCGTCTCGCTCCCCAGCTTCTGCAGCAGCGCTTGCAGCTGCCCCGATCCCGGCTGCCCGCCCTCGCCCTTCGGCGTAATCTTCGGCAGTTTTTCGCTCGGGTTGTCCTTCGGCAGCGTGTAATAAATCATCCGCTGCGGCTCGACCTCTGCATCCGCATACGACGAAATCTCTTGCGACGCAACATACGACACCGCCAGCGGAATCAGCAAAATCAACCCGATGTGCAACACCACCGAAACCGACAACGATCGCCCCGCCACTCGAAACGGCAGCAGCGGCGTCTGCCTGAACAACCGCACGGGCTCACGAAACGTCGGAAAATGCACCTTCTCAAATAGCGTCCCCAACAAGCTGAACCAGCTCGTTTTCTCGGTCTGACCAGAAACAGGGAATCGCGGCATCCGCGCCTGCGGCGTGATTTGCAGGGCATTCCGCCGCGGCTGCGTCGCCGACACCAACGGCCGTGCCCGCAGCGTCGTCAACGTCGAGTGCTCGAGAAAACTCATCCGTGCCGCTTTCCAACCGGCAAGAAGTGCGCCCGGCATGCCTGCTCCACGCTGCGCGCCGTGATTCGCGGCTCAACTCCCGCATATTTCGCCGCCCAGAAAATCTGGTTGATCAAATCCCGCGCGTGACATTGCGCCAGCGACTGCCGCATATCGCGCAAACACTGCACCACATACTCCGCGATGCCCTCATCGCACGGCACCGTGCGGTTCTGGCATTCATGCTTGAAAATCTCGATAAACTGCTCGCGCGTCGCATAGTCCACGCCGATCTTGTTCGGTATCCGCCGCAAAAATGCCTCATCCGCAAGCTGCGTCGGATCGAGGTTCGTCGAAAACACGATGAACAAATCAAACGGCACTTCAAATTTTCGCCCACCCGGCAGCGTGAAAAAATCCACGCGTCGATCCAGCGGCGTCATCCACCGGTTCAGCAATTCATCCGGTCGCATCCGTTGCCGCCCGAAATCATCCAGAATCAGCACGCCGTTGTTCGCCTTCATCTGTAGCGGCGCCGTATAAAACCGGCTGATCCCGTTAAATTGCAGATCCAGCATTTCCGCCGACAATTCGCCGCCCGCCAGCACGCACGGCCTTCGGCACAGCACCCATCGCCGATCCGATTCTCCCGCGATATCCAGCGAACTCGGCAAATGCACGCCCGGGTCGTACACCGACACGATCTGGTTATCCACTACCACCGCGTGCGGCACCCACACGCTGTCGTCGTACACCGCCGGAATCGTCGTCGCGATGCTCGTCTTTCCTGTCCCGGACGGCCCATACAAAAAGATCGACGTACCCGAAACCAGCGACGTCCCGACCCGGTTCAGCATGTCCTGATCGAGCACCATCTGATAAAACGCCCGCGTCACATCCGCCGGCCGCAGCGTGATTTTCTGCACGCTCTGCATTCCCACGCGCATCGTGTAATCCGCCAGCGACACCGGCGCCGGCCCGGTGTACTGGTTGATCGTCATCAATTCCGCCGCGCGCTGCTTGCCTTGCCCGCTCGCCACGATCACGTGGCTTCCCGCCGCCATGCGTTTCACTTCGCAAAGCTGCTCTTTGCGGAAAAACTGAAAAATCTCCTCGATCACGCCCAGGCTCAGGCAAGTCCGCTCGCTCAGCTCCAGCAGCGACATCTCGCCGTGCAGATACAAAATCTTCAGCGCCAGATCCTCCAGCAGCCCGCGCCGCACACCGGTGCGCTGGATCTGGTGCGGCACCATGAGCGTCGTGACTTCCGCCCTTGTCATCCTTGTCGTTGCTGTTTCTGCGCTTGCCATGTTTACCAGGGGTTCGGGGGTCAATTCGCCATCCGCTACTGCGTAATGATCATCTGCGATTTGCTAACCATTGGAACTGCGCCTTTTGGCAGAAAAGGAAGAGTGAAAGCGAAATTGTAGGTCACCGTCACCTGCACTACGCAGCCCGGCTTCTCACTACCGCCGACGCCGGCGGTACACGCCGGGCTTCCGTTCGGCGGGGGCATCCAACTCGTCGCCACCGTAATCCTTGCAGGGTCGAGCGCCGCTCCCGTTGCATTCTTGACGAAGTTTGTCACGTCGCCTTTCGACGCCGTTCCATTGACTCCGCCGCCGTGCACGCTCGCCCATCGCGTCGCTTCGCGCGCGATGTACGAAACAAAGCTGTAGCTATACAGCGCGCGCCCCATATCAAGCACGCCAAAAAACAACGCCAGCAGCAACGGCAGAATGATCGCCTGCTCGACGAGTGTGCTCCCGCGCTGCCGCGCGCCGCGCACGCGCGATCGATCGCTCATTGCGACACCCTCATCGTCACCGTGCTTGTAAGTTTCATCGTTTTCGGAATCCCAGGGTACTTAAACAGAGAACTGTAGGTTTCCGTCGCCGTCACCTGCACATAGACCAACGGCAATGGACAAACCGCTCCGCTCGGACATCCGCCCAATGCGGTAGACACGCAGCCGCATTCCTGCGACGTCGTGATATTCATCGTCGTCAGTCCATCGTTCTGCGCCGCCGCGATGATTCCGTTTTTATCCGCCGCCTGAATCAGACTCTGGGCGCCATACTGCGCGCCCGCTCGAGCAGCGTTCGAAATCAAAATATCGAAGTAAGCGTATCGCCCGATCTCAATCAGCCCAATCATGAGCGTCAAAAGCACCGGCAACAGCAGCGCCATTTCGACGACAGTCTGTCCCGTCGCCCGCGGTCGCGTTCCACGCGATTGGTTGATGAGCCCGCGTCGCCCCCTAAAAAAACCTTCGACTCGCACAGACTCGCTTTTCTTGGCACCCGCCGCAAACCGATCCGCACTCGTCATCGTCCAACGAAAGCGCCCCAAAATCGCGAATTCCGCCTGAACCCCCATGTTTTCTTCGGGTTCACCAAAGGAGACGCATCGCCGCGCGCGTGTGTGCACATTTGCAGACACGGCTCCCGCCATGCGTTTTCTCTCCACTTCTTGCGCGCCGTCCATAACCTTCTACTTTCCTGCTACTTGCGGCCAGGGCGCGGGGACGCCTCTCTCCGACCATTGCGCTGGGGCTTGGACGTGTCCAGAATTTTGCAATCCTGCGCCGAGAATAGGTGCAATCCCCCCTCCAGTCCACCCCACCTGTGCAAATCCCCGGATTTGTCGCCATCCCGGGCTACTAAAGCGTTGTCATCCTGAGCGAAGCGAAGGATCTCAACCCTGAGCGCGACCGACCAACTCAACCCGACGCCCCCGCTCTCCCATCCTCATTCCGACACACCAACTTGGCCCTTGCGTTGCTCTCCAAGCGCTGTGCTAGTCTCATCCAAACGCCAGCGCTCCGCTTTCCTCACCGCAGAGCGTCCGAGCGCGCTCCCCCGCACTGGCGTCGGCCCGCTTGAATCGGCTCGGAATCTTGTTGGAGTTATCGCAGTGAGAAATTTCGCCAGCACCAAAAAACGCCGCCACGAATCTGGCTACGGCCTCGTCTTCGCCGCCTTCGGCCTCATCGTTCTTCTCGGCGCCGCCGGCATGTCCGTAGACTTTGGCTATCTCCGTTATCAGCGCCGCCTGATACAGTCCGCTGCCGACAGCGCCGCCCTCGCGGGTGCAGCACAACTCGGTGCCGGTGGCGGCGCTGCGCAAGCCATCCTTGCGGCGCAAAACGACTCACAGATCAACGGCTTTCAAGACGGCCAACCCACCGCCAGCGGAACCAGCACCATCTCAGTGAACGCCACGCAGATCACCTTCGGCGGCAATCCCAACACGATGCAGGTCGTGGTCACTGACATCTACCCGACCTTCTTCATGCGAATCTTCGGTGCCGCTATGCGCAACGTCACCGTCTCCACCACCGCCACCGCCCAGTATCTCGGTGGCCGCGGCTGCATCTACGCCCTCGCCGGCGGAAATGGAATCAATCTCAGTGGCGCTGGCAATATCGACGTTCCCAACTGCAATGTGTTCTCGAACCAGAACATCAGTGGTGCTGGGTCCATCACAGCGGCTGCGGTCGGCGCGTCCGGTAGCTCCACCGTTGCCTCCACCCCCGCCGCGATAACGGGTATCCAGCAGACTCCGGACCCTCTTTCCTATCTGAACCCTCCGGCAATCCCAGGCGGCGCGTGCCAGACCGTCAACTACACGGCAAATAAGAAAGGTGGTCAGGATCCGCTGTCCCCGGGGAAATACTGTTCGATTACTTTTGGCACGGCTCTTTCGCAATCGGTGACGTTGATCCCCGGCACGTACGTCATCACAGGAAATGGAGGCGTCGGACTTGTGTTTAAAGGCTCCGGAACGATAACTGGCGCTGGCGTAACGTTCTACATGAGGGGCGGAAGCGTTCAGACCGCTGCCAGCCAGAACCTACAGCTGACCGCACCAAGCAACGGGATTCTTTTCTTTCAGCGCACGGCGAATAACTCCACCGCGACGATTGCTGCCACGGGCGGTTCGAAACTCCAGGGCGCTTTGTATTTTCCCAACGCAACTCTCAATCTGAACGGCGGTGCGAACAATACTGCCCAATACATGCTTCTCGTCGCCAAAAGTCTCAATATCAACACTAACGTCAGGTTCCGGAGCAACTACAGCTCTCTTCCAAGCGGCTATTCGCCCATCCGCAGCACCGCCCTTATCGAATAATTTCGATACACCGCAACTCCCTCCCCGCTCTTCGAACTTCGCGTAGAATGCCAACGTGTCCTACGCCGCGCTGGTTGTATTCGCCGCAAATCCCCACGGCCTCAACCTCGAACTCGTCGTCCCTCTCGCGCTTTCCTGCTTCGCCATCATGGTTATCATCCCAATCTCCGCCGCACGCGGCCGCCTCCACATCCCTGGATGGATCGGCTTCGCCCTCTTCAGCTTCGTCCTCTCCTACACCTGCGCACGCATCTCCGGAGTCCACAGCTTCATAGCCAAACCCACCGGGGTATTCTTCTCCATCGCCTGCTTCCTCTTCCTGGCCGCAGCCCTCGGCTCCATCATCGCCCTCTTCTTCTACAAAGATTCCCCCCTTTCCTGAC
>Ga0206939_10171_pt1 | contig 18088 bp, 15 predicted proteins | sample Alteio_BWOrgHeat_10_FD_152921 | JGI IMG/M metagenome (GOLD analysis project Ga0206939, IMG submission 152921) | Enriched cells from forest soil in Barre Woods Harvard Forest LTER site, Petersham, Massachusetts, United States -... | ecosystem: Environmental > Terrestrial > Soil > Temperate forest >... | reverse complement strand
TGTAATATTGGACACCGCCATTACCCGTCGTGATATTCGTGACCAACTGAACGTATTGATCAGCCACCTTCCATCCGCTTGAAGGTGTAGCACCCGTCCAGCCAATCGCTGAAACGGTACCGTTATCCGAAATGTTCTTAATCAACGCGCTGACGATGGCGATCGTCGCGGTTCCACCCGTTGTGGCGCTCGCCGAAAGCGTTTGCACCGGTGGTTTCGAAGTGAATGCGGCATGTCCTGGTACGGCCACTCCCATTACAAAGCTCGCGGCCGCGAGCGATGTCATGTATTTTCTGATGTCCTTCATTGGTGTAACCTCCTTGTTAACTTAGAAGTACGGTACGACGTTAAAAATAGACTGTCACTTGCAGCCGATGACTGCCGGCGGTATCTTCGACGTAATAGGGAACGGTGAAGCTGTAGTCGAGACGGAAACCAGTTTTCTTGCCCAAGGTCTGGTAATAGCTGATGCCAGCAGAGGCTTCGTCGCGATTGGCACCTGTGCGAAGTCCGAGAGAATCATGGAACAACCAGCTTTCGACGCCTCCGTAGACGCCGGTCACGCCGGCGCTCCGCGTGATGTCGAGTGCGGGAACGAGCCATGGACGTTGACGGCTTTGATAAGCCGTTCCTAAGCGCCACTCGAGCGGAACCGTATCTTTATCTTGAAAACCGACGTTCGGCTGCGTTACATTTTGCGCGGTGAGCCCCAAACGCCATCCTTCATAAGCACCTTCTTCTGGTTTCCATAAGAGGCCTACATCTCCCGTCATCGCACTTCGAGTGTTACCGGAGGCGAAAACAGGATCACTCGAAGTGGCGGCATCCAACGTGAACCCGCGTCGCAAATATTTCAGGTTGGCACCGATGGACACTTGATTATCGAGCACAGGAATGACATCGCCTAAATAATGCGCGTAAGACAATGTCACGGTATCTTCGCGGTAGAGGCTCGTCGTATTAAAATCCGTCCAAGAAAGACCGAAGGAGCCAAACGCGGAGGGTTTCGACACGTAGGAGACAAAGCTTTGGTCGAGATGAACGGTGTCGCCACCCGTCGAGGAATTTCCAGAATATAAGGTCAGGCCTGAGAAAAGCTGCGAATACATCGCGCTGAGTTCGTTCCATTGGACTTGCACGAGACCGGCGGGATTGTAAAGCGGAGCGTTGGAATCGTCAGCGATCGCGGTGAAGGCGCCGCCCATTCCGGTAGGCCGCGCGCCGAATCCAGTGTCGAGGAAAGCGGCTTGGACGGGCTGTGTAAAAAGAGCCAACCCCAGAAGTCCGGCCAGGAGGCGGCTGCGTTGCGAAGAAGATCGGCGTTGATTCATCATCACGTATAGTTTTGCTGATATATGAAAGCGATAGTATCAGACTAAAGGGCTAAAATGACAGTCCTTTAGACCCATGGTTCTTATGGGCCACTTCACTCCTAATTATCCAATAAGTATGTTTCGCGAATATGGCGAGATTGTTACATTTGGGTAACAGAAACTGGCTATATTTTAGACGGAATTTCGAAAGAGTAAAGGCGAATCCTGTTGCGACCGTGGGATTTAATCCAGTAGAGGGCCTCATCAGCCCGTTTGATAAGTTCTTCGATAGTGGCCGCATGCGTAGGATAGGTGGCGACTCCGATACTAACCGTTAAATTAACGGAATTTTTATTCGACAAAATGACCGACTCGTTTGATACCGCCTGGTGCAGCCGGTCCGCGAGGAGAAGTGCTTCTTCCGCGGATGTGTCCGGCAGAAGTATAACAAATTCATCTCCGCCATAACGGGCCGTTAAATCCACCTTTCTGGCATTGGAAAGGACTCGTTCAGCGACGGTGGTGAGGATCGTATCCCCCGCCTGGTGGCCATAGGTATCATTGATGCGTTTGAAATGATCGATATCGAGAATCATCAATGAGAGCTGGCCATGCGTACGCTCGGCTCTATAAAATTCTTCTTTCAAACGCTGCCGGAAGTAGCGCAGAAGATATAAGCCCGTTAGGCCGTCCGTAATAGAGAGTTCTTCGACGCCTTGGAAGAGGCGCGCGTTTTTAATCGCCATGCCCAATTGACCGGCGACCGCCGTCAAGATAGGCATTTGTTCCGGTGGGATCTCTTGCTGGCTGAGTAAATTATCAACCATGAGGATGCCCATGTTCTCATCGCGCGTCCGCAGCGGGAGATAGAGGATCGTGCGCTGATATTTTTCGATCCGCTCATCGCTCATTTTCCCTAAAAGCAAGTCCACCATGGGATGCACACCACGTTTCAACGGAAAACTTTCCTTCTCCACGGTTTCTTGACCCCGTTGGTCGAGCGTCAACACGCTTTCGAGATGTTCCCCATCCCGGTTGACGAGATAGAGACGGACGCGGTCAAAACCTAACTGCTGGATCAAACTTTGGGCGACGGATTTGAGCATCTCGTCTAACCGCAACGAACGGAAAATGGCGTTGGAGACTTCGTGCATTGCGCGCATCTGCGCGAGCTGCTCGCGTTCGGATGCCGCAAGCTCAAGGCCGTGCATCGCAGTCGCCAATTCATGAGCAAAATCGCTCAACAGCGGAATATCCTGGTCTGTGAACGCGCGTTTATGGTGCACGTTTTCGACGCGCAGTACGCCGAAAATATGTCCGAAGGCGCGCAATGTGACATAAGCCAAATAATGCGGCTCATCGATGATGAGATAATCCCGCTTGCCGGAAAGAAGCCGAGCCAAGGGTGACTCCGGAAGGATGGCGATTTCTTCTTCGCCTGGTAAAATGTCCGCCCGGTCGACGAGCTGGCGCGCGACGAGCGTTTGCCGCACCTCATCGTAGAAAAACACGGCGGCGCGATCGATCTGCATCGACTCACACAGGTAGCGCAGCGCATGCGCGAGCAGATCATTTTTCTCGCGGGGCAACACAGACCAGCGACGACCGAACCCGAGCGGTTTTTCGATCGAGAACTTATGAAATTCGTCACGGATTTTTTGCAGCGCGCGTTTATCTTTCATTTCTATTCATAGAGCGACAAGATGTAATCAGCTTCTTTGGCCGCGACTGAGACTTCATGAGACATTAAGGATTCGTCGTAGCGGTTCTCGCGCACCGCCGCCATTAAGTTCTGTGTACTGCGGCCGATGATGCGCTCGATTGTTCCCAGCGTTTCCGCGCAAGGAAGCGTACGCGCGACGCGCAGTGAATGGCGAAAGACCTCGGCGACGCGCGCAGGGGCTGACGATAAAAGCTCTTCAAGAGCGGTATAGCGGCTGGGAAGCATCCCGATCTGGCGAGAATGACGCACTTGTGATTCTACCGACGTCAAAAATTTAATCAGTTTCCACGCCGCATGTGGATGTTGAGAAGCGCTCGCAATGGCCAGGTTGCTACCGCCTAAATAAGTCACCTGGCCCGCCGGGCCTGAAGGAAACACCGAGATGCCGTAATGCTTGGCCACGTCCGGCTGATAATACGCGTACTTTGGATTGAGAAAGGAATTGATCGGCCAGACGCCCGACACCTGGAACGCGAATTGCCCGGAGAAGAAATCTCCCGTTGAGAAACGGTCGCGGCCTAGGAGCGGAATCAAATGATCCACCATCATGCGGAAATAAAAATCGATTCCTTTGAGTGAAGAGGCTTCCTGGAATTGCGCGAAATGCCGATCTGAACTTAAGAAATTTCCCCCCGCGCCCCAAATCCATGGGGCCAGATCATGAATGAGAATGCCTTCTTTTTGTCCCGGCAATGGTAGCGCGAAATATTTTTTCCCCAGCTTAGAATTTTGCAGCCGTTCGCAAGCTTCGCGAAATCCTTTCCACGTTCCTAAATCTTCTGGCGTCAGTCCCAGCTGTGACAAAATATCCTGGCGGTAGTACAGCACGCGTGCGTCTAGGAACCAGGGAAGCGAATACGCTTTGGTCCGAGTGGGCTCATAGCAGTAGTTCCACACAGGCCGAACGATATCGGTGCGCTCGATATCATCGAGATTATCCGTGATGTCGGCCAATGCTCCCAGCGCGGCGAGGGTCGTATTCCATGTACCGCCGATTTGAACGACATCCGGAGGATCGCGGTAATCTTTGTGCTTGGCGACGGCGATCAGTCGGTCCCAGGCGAAATGCCACGGATGCACGGTCAGCTTCACGTCGTAGCCCGGATTTTCCTTACGGAAAATGGCGAGCTCTTTCTGCATGACCCGCTGAGTATCAAACCCGGCGTTTGGCATCACCCAGAGGTTTAACTTAATTGGACTTGCCATTTGTTATTCCCTGAGCGGACACCGGCAGCTTAATGAAAAAGGTGGCGCCGTGATCGACTTGGCTTTCTACCCAAATGGTTCCGCCGTGGGCTTCCATGGTTTGTTTGACCATCGTCAGCCCGAGCCCGGCTCCCGGCACTTGTCCGCAAAACGTTTTCTCGACTTGGTAGAACCGTTCAAAAATGCGTTCGCGGTCCTCCGGCGGAATGCCGGGCCCGTCATCCTTAAAGCTCACAACGATAGACCCATTGTCAGTACGGCCGGCGATTTCCAAAGAGTTGGCGCCGAATTTAAACGCGTTTTCGACAATATTACGCACCGCATGCTGCATCAGCGTGGGATCTGCCTGGACGTAAAGTTGAGAGAGATCTCCCTGCGTTTTGACCGCCGGCAGCTTGTCTTTCAATTCTTCCGGCATGAGTTTGAGCGCTTCGGCCATGAGCTCTGTCCAGCTCATGCGCTGGCATAAAAGCTCTTCGGGATCGAGGCTCGAAAATGCAATCAGCTGATTGACCATATCTTCCATCATGCGGCATTGTTTTTGGATCACTTGGAGTGCATTCTTTTGGAAATCATTCAATGGACTGACCGCGTTTTCGCTCAGCAGAAGCCGCGGGTACGCGCGGATCGTGACGAGCGGCGTGCGCAGCTTGTGGCTGATTAGCGAAATGAAACGGTGCATGGCGGTATCGGCTTTGCGATCCATGGTGACGTCGCGGAACAGCGCAAGATAGCCGAAACGCTCTTTCTTCGGCGAGAAAATCGTATTGATGCGGCATTCCAGAACAAATTGTTTCGGGTTATCGCGGGCCAAATCAAATGGTTCGCCTTTTTCATTTTCCAGACGAGTCAGATGTTCCGGGTTCTCGCAATGAAAGGATTCGAACACTTTCTGGACCGTCATACTGTTCGTATCCTGCGGCAATCCAAGCATCGCACGCGCGACGGGGTTGGCCATAAACACGATGCCTTGAGAATCGAACATGATCACGCCCTCTTTGACCTGATCAAAGAGAAGTTCAACTTTCTCGTGCTCGATCGCCAAGTCCTGCGAGGTGGTTCGGAGTTCATGAAACAGCTGCTTGTGAAGCTTGTCCAGGACCTCGCCGGACAGATATTCGAGCGTGAAAGGTTTGGTCACATAATCATCGGCGCCAAGAACGCGGGCTTGGCGCATGAGCTCGTCTTCGGTTTGGCCCGTGATCATGATGACTCGGATGGAGGGATCTTTCGCCTTCACTTCGCGAAGGACTTCGATGCCAGACATTCCGGGAAGGCCGATATCCAAAAACATTAAATGAGGGTGAAATTCCTGCGCTTTGGCCACGGCTGAAACACCGTCATGTGCCACGTCCACTTTGTATTTCTGACGCTCAAAAAACGTCTTTAAGTGCTGCGCCAGACTTGTGTCATCATCGACGATGAGGAGTCTTAAGTTCATGCGGCGGCTTGATGGAATTTCGCGTGATCTTGGCCCGCGGATTTGGGCAAGCGGATAATAAATTCGGTGCCTTTGCCCTCTTCACTTTTTACATCGATCTGGCCGCCGTGCGCTTTAATCACCTGGCGCGACAAGAAAAGTCCCATCCCCGTGCCTTCCGACCCCTTGGTCGTAAAATAGGCTTCGAATAAATGTCCGACGTCTGTGCGCTTGATTCCCGGCCCAGAATCCTTAATCGTCGCCACGACCCAATTCCCCTCTTCGCTGCCCTTGAGCCAAAGCTCGCGCGCGAGCCCCGCAGAAGAATGCAGCGCCATAGCCTCGGCCGCGTTCTTGATTAAATTCACGAAGACAATCTCAAGCTGCTTGGCGTCCCCGCGAATCACGGGCATCGCCGCCGGGAAATCCATGCGCACGCGCGTGTTCGTTTTACGCAGGAGATGATCAAGAAGGCCTAGACTGTTCTGAAGAATTTTCGCCAAATCGACGGTTTCGAGTTGAACTTGTCCCGGCTTAGAAAATTGTCGAATGGCTTCAATTTTCTCGCTGGCCTTAAATGTTTGATGCATGATGTCTTTGAGCCGCAGTTTGAGTTCCGGTAAAACCTCTTCTACTTTTCGTTTTCCCTGCTCAATGTCGACAATATCCATGATGCTGAGTTCGGCCGGCAGACTAATGTTGGCGAGCGGTGTTTTGATTTCATGCGCAAACCCACCGGCGATTTCGCCGAGCATTTCGGTGCGGGCCCCGTGCACAGCCATCTCAAGATACCGCACACGCTGATAAGCAAGCGCGGCCTGGTTGGCGACAATACGCAAAAGCAAAATATCTTCTTTGCTATAAGACTCCTCTGACATCTTCTCGCCAAGGAGCAAATACCCAAGCACTTCGCCCTGGCTGACGAGCGGAAACGCCGCGGCCATGCCGTGGCGTTTCATTTCCTCCGATGCCGCTTCCCTCCGGCGCATTTCTTCATAATTTTCCGGATGCACGGAGATGGCCAAAAACTCAAGACGGAGAATGGCGTATCCAAAAAGAATAATCGCCGTTCCTAAACATAGAAAACTGAGGGGAAAAACAGGCACTCCATAATTGGAGAGAATGTCCACGGCTCCACCACAGTAAATCAAAGCCGCCGTTTTTACCCATCGGCCCTGACGTTTTCGGATGTCGGAAATATTCTCGTAGCGATCCATTTTAGAAAATAGGAGAATCACGCGGACGATAACAAACGCGATCACGAGTCCAAAAAGTTTATATAGAGGGCCTGCTTTAGCCGAATTCCCCCAGCTATAGGTATTAAAGCCATTTAAGAAAAGCGCTTCCGCCCACACTAATACCGCAAAAAGACCACAAGCAATGTAGATCGCCGTTACTGTGTGACGATTATCCTCCGCCCCGACGAACTCGCTAAAGAAGTGATAGAGCACCGCAGGAATAAAAACGATCCCCGTAAAGCAGATCTTCAGCCACAGATAGGCCACGGGCTCCGGCAAACCCGCGAAGACAATGGCCCAAAGGCCTTGCCATAAACAAGTAGTGATACACAAAATGCCATACAACTTCTGCACTTTATTTTTATGGCGCGCCACCACCCAAACTCCTAGCCCGAAATAGGAGATGGCGCTGATCGAAAAAGTGATGGAATAGGCTGTCATTAGGCCGCACTCTCCCTGTCTTCCCGAAGCCGGGTGCTGTAGGATTGGCCAACATCCGAACTCATATCCTGGACAAAGGGCTGAGGATGATCTTTAAAGTAGGAAGCTAAATCATTGTCTTCTTCCATCCGCGCAGGCAGCATAGAAGAACCGGCATCCGACACTCGCTCAAATCCGCTTCCATCGCGCGCACGCAGATATAGTCCCACAGCTTTCGGATGGAGCGCCTCATTAAGCACGCGGATGAGCGCCTGAGCCATTGCTTCCGGCGTTGTATGGGTAACGACTTCGCGCGAAAGCTCGTAGAGTTTTTCCTCGCGATCGACATATTGCCGGAAAAATTTGGCATCGATGAATGCCTGGACTCTTTTCCGCACAGGTTGGAAAAAAATGGTGATAAGACAAGCGGCAATCGCCGGAGAGAAAACGGTCTGATACCCTGTCCATCCTTGGAATACCTTGGCGAGCAATGCAATGACAGAAAGATAAACAAGGGTCAGAATACCTGTCACGGAAGAATAAACCAGCGTCTTTCGGATAATGATGTTAATGTCCATGAGACGATGAGCAAAAATAGTGTAGGCAACTATGACGTGACACAACGGTATTAAGTAGAGAGCAAATGATGGTAGAGACAAATGATAAACGGGAAGGAAAACAGCCGTCCCTCCGGTATACGCCAGCACATAAGCGGCAAAAACCCATCCGATCTGAGTCTTCTTAAAACCACGCGAGGCTCTAAATGCCATAAACAGCAGAGAGTGAATAAACGTTATCGCGCAAACAAAAAACATGAGAAAAGTCAGATAATACGGACCCGGCTCCAAATAGTAGGCGAAGACTTGTTTGGGAGTTACCGTGGCGACAAATCCTGGCGTGAAAGCGACGGAGAGAAATACGACTCCGAGTACGTAAAAAAGTCGACGCAACAGGATTTGTTTTTTTTCTTTGTCAATATTCAGCAGGTGCTGTACAAAATGGAGAAATGTCGCGGGAATAAATGAAGCGGGGTAATGCAAAAACCGCGACCAAAAAAGGCTATCTGCATAAGTTCCTGAAGAGATCATTTTGAACCAACAAAATGACCACGCACTGATAGCCAAGGTGTAGATTCCGAACAAACGAGTCACAGGACGTCCCGCACCTATCGAAAGAACAAAAAGAGCAAGAAGCCCTGTACTCAGGAATGTGAGAAGGACAGCGATGTGATAACCGTTATAAGCGCTCATTTAGCCAAAACATAATGTTGTGAAAAAGTGCGAATGTGTAGGTCCTCTCGAATAGTTAGGCCCGCTCTCTTGATGATGCTACGAAGCTGATCAGCGCCAAGAATGCCTTGATTAGAAAGTTGATGGAAGAGATGATGCTCGGCGATAGCTGTGGGGCGTTTGCGAATTTGTTTTGGATCGTGCCGCGGTGTTTCTGCGATTAAAAAGTGCGTTTCTTTATTCGCATGAGATTTGAGCTGCCTCAAATAATCCACGACGCCATCATCTCCGTTTTTAGCGAATTCATGCAGAACGAACATGATAGTAATGACATCCGCATCACGCAGCCAATCAGCAAGAGCTTCTGGTCTTGAAACATCCGCGACCTTTAACGTTATTCTCTTGGATAAGCCGGCTTTCTGAATAGCCTCAATGCCATCTGAAATCGAATCTTTCGCCATATCAACCCCGCGCAAAACAGCGGACTTGACACTTGGGGCGATACTTAGCAATAGCTCTCCACGACCACAGCCAAGATCTAAAATGTTCTCGAAGCGATACTTGCGAATAATACGACGAATGGCAGGCAAAGGAACCCACTCGCTTACCTCTGCTGTCGCTTTGGACACATAACGATCCTCACGTACAATATCAGTCCCATAGCGTTTCTTTCCCATTAAAATATCCGGTAATCCATAGAAAATAGGCCCATAGGCTTGCACGAAATGAAACAAGCCATGGCGCGGGAGACATACTCGTTTACCTGCGGCTGTTAACGCATAAGAATCATCGGTTTTGGAGAAAAGCCCGACAGAATATAAATAGTCGCACACCGATCGCCACGCGGTAGCATCGTAATCTTTGTTTTTCGGATTTTTTAGAAATGATTCAAGATTCAACTTATTGTTGACGCGTAAGAGGTCTAGGCAACCGCCAATATCGAGAGCTTCCAAACAACGCGAAATGTAAAAACCGCGGACAAGAGGCAAAACGGAATTATGGAAAGATCTGAATCTTAGAAGTTTTTTAATGCCAATCTCTTTAAAAAGGACTTCATTTGGTGTCATTGGTTACCCCTTAATAATTCTTCTTCGATCTATGTCCAATGGAGGGCGTTCTTCTCGATAGCGCCTTTCTTGTTTCCCTCGTTTTTCATCAGAACGCTCGCCAGTCCCTTGACGTCGTTCATAAACTGTTCGTTTGGGGACTGTTGGAAAAAACCGATTGACCTCGCGTTTAAATCGAATGTAAATCCATCCATATTTTTCCACTAATACTTTCTCTTCAAGAATCGCCCGATATCCTTCTAGAGGAGCGACGACGAATACACTGAAGAGAAGGGTATACCACGAGTTAATAATCGTGGGAAATGCAACCGCTTCAAAAAAAACCCCTAAATAATATGGATGGCGTACATGCCGGTAAGGCCCATGATTTCGGATCCTTGAAGGAACTGCAAACGTGTCGATAGCCCAATCGTCTCCGACTGTTTTAATCGCCGACCATCTCAAATAGGCGCTAATCAGCAATAGCAAAAATCCAAGTATGGTCCAAGCAGGAACGATAGGACGACGATAGAGATAAAATTCTGCAACAGCGCCGAATACCATAATGCAAAAAGCCAGGATGATATTATTGAGATGACGATCTTGCGACAGATTATTATCTGCGCATTTCTTTACCGTGAAATAACTCTCATACACGCGCTCTACAAGAAAAAATAAAATAAATAGCGTGAACGGGCTGGAACGAAATTTATAGTGTGAAGTGACCGTAAAAATCGAGATGAGTGCAAAAAATACAACGGACCTTATCGTAGCGGCTCTAAGCTGGGCTTTGCCAATGATAGTCGATGACAGCTTTTTATCCGTCAAGGGAACTCCCGACTAACAGAGACACATTTTTGCCACCAAACCCAACACAATTCACCAATGCCGTATGTGCTTTCGATGCCGAATGCTTTCCATTGTAAGTGATCCAACGGACCGGCTCTTGAAAGGCTAGACAGGCAGCAGCGACTTCAAAAGCGCCGCAAGCTCCCTGCGTGTATCCGATCAACGGTTTTACATTCGCTACGGGGACGACATTTACTTGCTGTCCGAATTCCCGTCTCAAAACCCGCATTTCCACAAGGTGAGGATCTCGAAGTCCGGCAAAATGTCCCATAATTAAATCCACTTTGTCTTTTTCCGCATTTCCCTGTTCAAACGACATTCTGATAGCACGAGCAATCCCTCGACCGCTGGGATGTGGAATAATCATGTCGTGACCATCCGAAGCAAAACCAGTGGACATAAGTTCTCCTAAAATAGGAGCACCTCTCTGCTTCGCATGATCGTAAGATTCCAACACGAGCACACAAGCGCCCTCCCCAAGAACCGCTCCCGTGCAGTCTGAAACCGCAATAGAGTCTCCTTTAAGAGATGCAGCGGATTTCGATAGCATGCCGGAACGTACGAAAGCTCCGAAGACCGTTGGATTTAATGGGGCATCAGAGCCCCCTACGAGCATAATACTCGTTCGTCCGAGCCGAATGGAGTCCAAACCATAAGCGATAGACATTGAGGCTGAAGAACATCCCTGAGATAGTGTTAGCGACGGTCCGCGAAGACCGTATTGAACGGAAATTTCACCTGACAACGCATTTGATGACCCTGCCGCAATCGTATAGGGATGTTCTGATTTATAGCCCTTCGCGTGCAATGTGGCGTATTGTGCGAAGGCCCAATCCAAAGTCCCCAACGTTGTTCCCATCACAACGCCGGCGCGATCTAAATTTTCATTTTCTACTTTTAACTCCGCATCTTCCCACGCTAATTTTGCGGCTAACCAGCCAAACATAGTTGCGCGGCCCATATGCTTTGCTAGCCTTTGTGGAACCTGATGAAGTACATCCGCAGTAGACACTTCGCCTGCAATTTTAATTGGGAAAGAACTGGTATCGAACAACGAAATATCTTTAATTCCGCTTCTTCGATTTAAGATCGAGGTCCAATAGGCGCTGCGGCCAATTCCAATAGGAGAGACTACCCCAATTCCGGTAATAACAACCCGGGCATATTCGACGTGAGGTGAAACACGATCTCCTCCACGGCGATTTTTTGTGAAACTAGAAACTCGGCCATTTTGTCTCCGTTCAGGAGATTCCTGACTCGATTGTTGTTGAATGTATGCTAATAGTTCCACTTCTTCCTGAATGGCCAGCCCTTCAATTAACATGATGAAAGAATACTCTCCTTCTTTGCTTGAGAGAAGACGCTCCACCCGAGCCTTCCCATCAATAGGTTTAGCATCTAACAAGTTAATCTTGAAATGGTATCGCCGATGGTCAGAAAGATTCGTCTTAAAAGTCGCTTTAAAGTGTGTAGGGCTAATATCCAAGACTATCCCTTCTTCAGAAAAAGTCCCTGAAGAAATAGTCACAGGCATACGACATTTTAATCGCAGTTCAAGACGTCTGGACATTGTAGTTCTTATGAGTTTTCGAAGTTAAATTTCAATCAGTGACCTGCTCCAAACCGATAAGTGAAATTCAGCGCCACAAGACTGGCAAAGTCCGAATAGGTTCCGTTCATTTCTGCGGTTCCGCTCGGTAATAGAGTTCCATCCGGCAGTCCGGAAGTGCTCGCCTGAACATTATTATTGATCGCGCGGTTATGGAAGAATACCGCTGTATATGCCGCATCGATGGAGAAATTCTCCGTCAACGCATAACCAGTTCCTGCGGAGACGCCGTAGCGGCTCAGGTCCATGAAGGCTGGGCTAAATGTAGATTCTGGCAAGGCTCTCGGTTCATACCAAAAGCCGGAACGCACCTGCCATTTCTCGTTAACTTTATAGTTAACTCCTGTATTGAAACTCCACACATCGTGCAGATCTAGCGGCGTCGGGTTTGACGCCGATAAAACAGCCTGCTGATTTGCCGTAGCATTGGGATACCGCACATTGATATCACGCCCAGCTGACCAATGATACCAAGCGGTATCGGCTTCAAAAGACCATTGGCTATTCGGTTTAAAGGCATACCCAAATTGGATATTCTCCGGCAATACGAGATCTGTATAAGCCGATGTCGAATAGGAAGAGCCGCCGAAAAACAGAGGTGACGCCAACGCGCCTGACAAGCCCGAAAGAGTTATGTTTCCATTCACACGAAGATCCACTTTGCTGTGATAGGCAATACCAAGCGAATGCTGCTCATTCGGTTGGATAACAATGCCAGCATGGTAACCCCAATTATCCGCTTGTCCGCGCAGGCTTGATGAGCCATCCGCCGCTCCCGTTGGCAAGCTTTGGGTTAATACCGCATTCACGCCATCGACGTAAATCTGGCGATCCAACTCGGCATCAAACATATTCACGTAATCCGCGCCGGCTCCTACAGAAACCATCGGATGCACTTGATACGCCACCGCCGGCATAATATCCACCGAATGGACTAAAGAGTTTGTCGCCACATAACGCATGGGACTATTCATATCCCAATGCGTTTCAAGTCCGAAGGGACTTTGCGTACTGAGACCAGCGGCAAGTTTGCCATCCAAAAAGCTTTGCGTCACTGCGAAATTGGGGACGCCCACATTCGTGACACGTTCTTTCGTTTCAGTGCCGGAATTATCTTTATAACCGCCATGAATATTTTCCCAAGTGATTCCCAGGGTGCCTTGAGTCCCTTTAAGACTCGTCATTGCTGCTGGATTTGAGAAAACTGCTGTCGGATCATTATTTTGCCCGGCCACTCCGACATATCCTTCTCCCGCCGCGCGTGCGCTGGGCACTTCATTCCCAATGAAAGCTCCGCCGATGGCAAACGCCTGAGACCCCATGCTGCACGATAAAGCGACAGCCAGACTAGCGCGCAAGAACTTGATCATTTGATGATTTCCCCCCTGGATTAGTAAGTGCGGATGCGGCAGATGCGATGAGCGTCTCAATATCTTTGCGTTCAAAAAGCAGTGCGGCATTAGAGCCATGCCCCACGCGTTTCCAGACCTTCAGCTTTCCTTTATGTATCCAGCTGAGCAGCGTCTGGCGGGAAATGCCCAGCTTTTGACAGGCTTCAGTGCGATCTAAAATCTGATCCGGCTTCACTGGCTCTCCCTCCACAATTTGTAACAAAACAACACTTTGATACCAAAACTAGCCCATTTCCGGGCAACGAAGGTATGTACCAGGAGTTGTCAGTTCTGTCAAGGGGGGGCAGGCTCCAAAATTATTGCGTTTGATAGACAGACAGATGGGCAAAATGAACTTCATTTATAATATGTCGGTTAGATGGAATCAAAGATGGGGCTGGTTGCGACGAGCCTTCTTCAATAAAAAAATAACTGGATTTATCTTTTTTATTTTCTAGCGGAAGTTCGCTGTTTCTTGTCCGGGAAGCCAAATAGTAATCGGTAAAGTATGCCGCATATTGGGCATGCAGATTGACATACAGAGGCTCTGGAGAAAGCTCCTGATTGGCAATCCATTGACACGCCTTCTTCCATGAGGATTTCTCGTAATACCAATAATATCTTCCAAGGGTAAAGAGTGAAGCTGAAATCCATAAAATGCCTAGGAATGTGGCCTTATTTCGCCAACTATCAGAAACATTCTGGAATCCTCTTGCAACTATAAGAATATAAACAGGAAGACACATGATAGGGTATCGTCCAGGCAAATAAATAGGTTTTATATAAACAGAAATAAGAAAAGCTATCGCTAGAGGCATAAACAATCCGACACAGAAGACGCGGATGGCTAAATAGCGCTTGCCGTCTTCAAAGAGAAGTCCAAAAATTAAAAATCCTAAGGAAATGAGCAATAGAGGTGTTCTAGCGTCTGCGCCAATTCCCACCCAAGATTCTCCTGAAGGAACCCTTATTCCAGCGAAAGCATAAAATGTTTCTCGAATGGCTCCCCAACCAGGAATGCCCATGTGCCCATAAACAGGATAGGACAACTGCCTTCTCAATACAAATAGCCAGGGAATATATGAGAAACCAATCATTATAAACGCATACAATCCAAATCTATCAAATGAACTTTGCCGTATACTTATTCCTAACCACCATACTGCTTGTGCAAGCACTAAAAAAGGAAACCAATTATGTGTATACAATCCGATTAGCGTTAGAAATCCATAATAAAACCAATAATGTTTCACACCAGTGTCTATTGCATTTATCCAGAAATATATAGACAAAAGAGTTTCGAGAGAAAGCATGGAATACATCCTTAATTCCTGTGAGTACAATATATCGAATACAGAAACGGCCATTAATAGCGCAGACCAAAATGCTGCTTTTTCGCCCCACAATTTCCAAGCTACCCAATAAATTATTGGAACAGTTATGATTCCAAAAAATGCTGGTAGAATCCTCAACCAAAAATCATTCCTTCCGACTAAAAGATAAAGGGCGCGTAGAAGATAGTGGAAAAGTGGAGGGGATGCCAAAACAGTGCTAGAAATTTTCGAGAAGGGAACTGAAGCATCTCTAATGCTAAGTATTTCGTCCAACCAAAAACTATGGAATCCGATTCTATAAAAACGCAGGATACTACCGAATACAGTCAGAGATACGATTTCATATATCGAAAAATATAAATGCTCCTTATTTTTAAAAACCATTTAGTTTAATTCTTTTAAGTTCATCTGCTATCCAAAAGAAGGCAAGTATAAATAGCAGTGCTGTTTGTCTACAAGAAGAAGCAAAATAATTCCAGATTTCTCCACGCGTGCAACTCAGAAATAGACCCTGGATAGCAAGAATCGTCACCCATGATGTTGGCAAACGAAAAAACCCCAAAAAACTTATCAGAATTATCATTACCGTCACAAATGTCATACTTAATGAGAGCTTAACGATAGTTCGAGTGGTCGCATGGTATAGACCAAAAAGTGTTTCCTGCGTCAAAGCTACAAATGGTGGCGAAAATCGTCCAATGCCAAAACTAGGGCAAGCTATGGGAACAGTTGCGAATGAATTATCATTTGGTATCCGGTAGTTCACATAGGCCATCCAAGCCAACAATGCGCCCAATGTAAGCGCTGTCGCTACACTAGTTTTTCGAAAACTTCGCTCTCCTTTCCACCAATCCCATAAATATAAAGATAGCGGCGCAACGATAAAAATTTCCTTTGTGAGTGCTGCTACAATAAAAAATTCTATTGCATAACTCCGTTTACGTCGCTCCCAATAAAGTAAGCCCAGAAGAGTAAATGTTACCCCTATCGGTTCACTCATGTCCCTGAAAGCGCTATAGACGAGCCCCGTATTGGTAAGATAGCCGATGATAACCCATTTCGTCCAACCACAAATCTCGCATATTTTGCATACAACCATTGCGCCTAAAATGTAAAAAAGAATTGCGATAAAAAAAAGAGCGTAGGGATAAAGCTTTGGCTGGCCGAAAGCTACCAGGTGTGTTACAAGTGGATAAATCACTCTATTATGCCGATATCTTGGAAAATCAAACCCATCCGAATATCCTGGATGTAGCATAAGAGGATCATAAGAAACCATATAAAACCATTGCCCATCATAGTGTCCGCTAATACTAGGCCTGATCGAAGAATCAAACTTAGAAAACCTTTGAGCAGCAATTGTATTTAAATCCAAGGAATCAATGAAGGAAGGCGGAGACCATAAACCGTGTTTACTGATATGCCAAATATTGAATGCTATTAGGAATACAAATAAGAAGTAAAGCAAATACTGATATTTACGAATCATGACTACTTTCTCGTTGTTTATAACTTTTAGTTTTTTTCACAAAATACAACTGACATATAAGGCGGCAAACTACTGGATATGCCAGTGGATCCGCCATGATCATGAGCGCCATCCGGGCTTATTATGTGAGTGTGACTTTCTGTGGGAACTCTTGCATTTGAACCTGCGTTCACAAGTACTGTTGCACTTGGGCCTCCCGTCGAACCTCCGTGACTATGCGCAGGAGCCATTGCTATAGAATGACTGTGTGTCAAACTGCCGCCACTTTGGCCTGCCGTAAATTGAGCCGCATTATTCGGATCAACACCAGCTGGAAACTTGCCTTGCAGCGCTGTATAAACAGTCCATCCAGCTGGACAACTTGTTTCGAACATACCAATCATACCTGATGGAACCAAACCGTAACCCGATGCGACCTTGGATGGAGTAACAGCCCCATCCACAATAGATTGACTCATCATCGCATAGACGCTAGCCGCGACGGGTTCACGCGGGGAGAGTTGTTGGCCTTCGATGGAGACTTCGATATAGGGCGTGACGTTTTGCCAGTCTACGCCCGTGGGTGAGAGTTGAGCAGAGAAGAGACCGTTGGCGACTGCGACGGATTGGTTGCCACTGGACCAATAGACCTGGGTGCCGTCTTGGTTGGTGAGCCGGAATAACATCGTTTTGGTTCCCGTCGCCGGAAGACCGCTTTGCTTTAAGGTTCCTTGGTAAGTGATTTGAGAAGGAATCGTTCCTGCCCACACGCTGGCCGCCATCATGAGTCCGATGCCTACCGTCCATAGTCGTCGCATTGTCCTGTCTCCTTTACGTGAAATAGACCCCTTCCATACACTTAGACGGTTTTGCGGCAAAAATATTCATTCTCCGTCGACAATGATATCACATCACCCCTCAGGAATGAATATTTTTGCGGGTTTTCCCTCTAATAGGGTGAAGCGTCCTAAAGCCTGTCTTATAAACAAGGAGGTCGTTCATGCCACTGACTAAGTTTGTCCGAAATGTTCAGGATCTTTCTGATGATGGAGGGTTCAAGTTTCGTTTCAAGTGTGACCGCTGCGGAGACGGGTTTGAAAGCCAGTACATTGCCTCCAAAAGCAACGTGTTGAAAACTGCCATCGATATGTTTCAGGTTTTTAACCCTGTAGCGGGCCGGATCAGCAGCGTATCCCAATCGATTGGTCGCGGTCTTCAAGGCAAAGAACATGATGCATCTTATGAGCGCGCGGTAAACGAGGCATCGGCTTTTTTCAAGAAATGCTCGACCTGCGGAAATTGGGTGTGTCCGGAAAACTGCTGGAACGAGAACTATGGCATGTGCGATGAGTGCGCTCCCGAGTCCGACCAAGCCGCCGCCAAGGAAGCCAGCAAGCTCGCTTGCGAGAAAGCCGTTCAAGACATCGATGCTGGACGGATCGAAGCCCACAGTATTAATTGTCCGGTGTGCGGGGCGAAGACTCTCGGCGGAAAATTTTGCGAAGCCTGCGGCGCATCGCTCGACGTTTCCCCGGCTTGCGCACAATGCAAAGCCCCGCTCCCAGTCGGCGCGAAGTTCTGCGGCCGCTGCGGCACTAAAGCATAGGAGGATGCCATGAAATGCCCTGTTTGTTTTGCTAGTTGGAATGACATGGAAGGCTCTCTCTGCCCGCAATGCCAATTCGATGCGGCCTCAGCAGACGCGCACGATTCTCAAAAAATTCTAAAAGCGCGAGAGTCCTTCAAGGAAAAAGCGTCGGCCTACGACCCGGACTCGCGGGTCACCAAGCTCGACGTTCTAAAACCCTGGTTCGCGGTCGTCTTGGGTTTTGTGATTTTTTG
>Ga0206939_10122_pt1 | contig 18091 bp, 17 predicted proteins | sample Alteio_BWOrgHeat_10_FD_152921 | JGI IMG/M metagenome (GOLD analysis project Ga0206939, IMG submission 152921) | Enriched cells from forest soil in Barre Woods Harvard Forest LTER site, Petersham, Massachusetts, United States -... | ecosystem: Environmental > Terrestrial > Soil > Temperate forest >... | reverse complement strand
ACGTGGGCGCGTATGGCATCGGCTGGCCGCATATCAGCACGGTAGATCAAGCCTACAATGCCGTAGCGGCGTGCCGCTATCCCCGATTGAAAACAGCCAAGCTTAGTGAGCCAGCCGGCATACGAGGCGATGCACCGATGGCGGCTGCGCGTTATTGGGGCCTAACCCAGCAAGAGTACTACCGGAAAGCGGATGTATGGCCGCTGAATACGCAAGGCGAAATTCTCGTGATCCTGATGATCGAAGACACCGAAGGGATCGCCAACCTGAGCGACATGCTAAAAAATGTTCCGGGCGTAGGCTTGATTCTGATCGGAGAGGGGGATTTGAGCCAGGAGCTCGGCTGCCCTCGTCAATACGATCATCCTTCCGTGGTCGAGGCGATGGCGCAGATCGTCGACACGTGCAAGAAGCATGGTGTTCCGGTCGGCCATCCCCACGTCGATTCCGACAATGTGGAACGAGTGCTTAATGAGGGTTATCGCTTTCTGGTGGCTGCCCCGACTCGCACTTACGCCGCGCTAGAGAAAGGTCGTCGTCTGGCCGGCTCGAAGTAGAGCGCTACTTCAAATTTAGCGTACCTGGAGCGAAAAGCTCTTCGGGGCTGAACTTTGTTGGAATAATCTGCTGATCAATAGAAAACTCGACGATCGTCTCAATCGCTTTTCGATTGGCGCCGATACCAAATGGAAATGGATCGCCGACCACTTGCTTGACGGCTATGGCGGTTTCATCCGCCGGGGAAAGGTTTTCGCCAGCGTCTAAATGGGCCAGGTAAATTGTCTTGGCCGCCTGGAACGCACGGAAGAGCTCCTGCGCCAAACCGGAGTCGGCTTTCAACACGGAATCTTTAGCCACCAAAGTATGATTGATGGGGTACACGCCCGTCTTCCGAAAGTATGCAAAGCCGGCATTGCGAGCGTCCGGAATGAGACGCTGAATCTGCGGCGAATCCACACGTATGTCCCCCACGGCTGCAGGGATGCCGGAAAGCAATAAATCCGCGATCGGCGTGCCGCTATGCGAATAGTCGACATTGGGCGGAGCCTTATACTCCGCGACGTGCTCATCGCCGGTGGGAGCCCACGTGATCGAGTTCAGGTCTACACCGTATTCAGTCTGCAGAATGCCTCGTGCCCAAAGACCCGTCGTGACGGTGTAGCCGCGATTGACCGCGACCGTGCGACCTTCCAGGTCCTTCGGTTTGTTAACTCCCGAGTTGACGTTGTAAAAAATAGCCCCGTGGTGGAAATTCCTGGTGAGGAAGACTGGGATGGCGGTTATCGGCATGCCATAGGCCTTCGCACAAAGATAAGTAGTGAAGGCCATCTCACAAACATCAAATTCGAGACCCCTTGCCATGCGGCGCATCGCTGCAACGATCGGATCAACTGTGATGTACTCGAGCTTCAGGCCATCGGGCTGAACGCTTCCGTCTTTTAAGGGCTTCGTAAGCCCGTAATTGCCAATGGCGATGGTGAGGGGACGCACTCGAGTGATTCCGCCGGAAGGCGGATAGAATACTTAGTTCAGCGGTGCGTGACAAGGGTGGCGGGCAGGTTGCCCGCAATTTCGCAGTGGGAGGCATCGTAGGTTTTTGGAAACTGGGCCTGCACGGCCCCCGGGCCGCATAACTCTGTTACACGTGGTTTCGAAGCCAGGATTACACTGGAAGCCCCACGCCCGAACGCGGCGAGGCGCGGGCTAACGAAACAAGATACGGAGAAAAAGGAGCGTCATGGAGGCACAGGGTTCCACCGTCACCATCCCCGCACTTCAGCAGATGAAGCGCAGCGGCCGGAAGATTGTTGGGGTGGTGGCCTGGGACTACCAAATCGCGCAGATCGTCGACCGCGCCGGGGTAGAGATCGTTTCCGTGGGGGACACGGTGGGTGTCAATTTATGGGGCCATGCCAGTCCATTGGAGGTGACCATGGACGAGATGGTCGTGGTCTGCAAGGCTGTTCGCCGTGGGGTCAAGCGAGCCCTTGTCAGCTGCGACTTCCCCTTCGGGCCGCTCCAAGAGGGCACTGATAGCGCGGTGCGCGCGGCCATCCTGCTGGTCAAAGAGGCGGGTGCAGATATGGTCAAGTTGGATGGCGCAGCCCTCTTTCCTGAGGCTGTGCGCGCCATTACGCGGGCTGGCATCCCCGTTTTTGCGCAGTTTGGCATCACTCCCCAGACTGCTCTGCAATACGGCATCCCATACAGCGCCGCATCGCAGCTCGGCGCGCAAGTGCCCCCGGAGATGACAACGAGGCTTGTGGAAGAGGCCAAGCGCCTGGAAGATGCGGGCGCGTCTCTGCTCGACTTTACTAACTCGGGCCCTGTCGCGGGCGCTGCCGTGGCGTCCGCTGTCTCTATCCCAGTGCTCGGCGGGTTCGGCGGAGGGCCGTGGCTAGATGGGCGCATACGGATGGCTCACGCCGCGATCGGATATGCGGCGAACAATCTAGGTTCACCGACCGAGACCTACGCCAACGTCGCCAGGATCACCTTCGACGCGATAACAGCGTACGTCGAAGATGTGCGCGCCGCGCGCCAGATCAAAGGCGCGGCGCCCGCCGAACCCGCACCCTGAGTCCTGCGCGTAAAAGGCTACCTTTGCGCGCTTCGAAACCTGCGTGGCACGTTGCCTACAGACGCCCTTGGGTGTACTTTGTGCGCATGAACTTGCAAAGAGTGAGTCTTGCGCTCTTATTTATCTCAGCGGCGTTATGGGCGGCGAACGACCCTCTGATGGGCACGTGGAAGCTCAACGTGTCGAAGTCGACGTATAGCCCCGGCCCGGCACCGAAGAGTTCCCTGAACACGTACGCGCCGTATGGCAAGGATGGCTTCAAATACGACGCAGTCCAGGTGGACGGACAGGGGAGGTCTTTGCATGTGACGTTCGTCGCTGAATACGACGGCAAAGACTATCCGATCACCGGAGACCCAGGACGCGACACGATTTTCGCGGAGCGCATAGACACCTACACGACAAGGACGACGAACAAGAAAGAAGGAAAAATCACGACCACCACAATTCGTGTCGTTTCTAAAGATCGCAAGACCATGACGCTCACCACAACGGGCACGAATCCACAGGGGCAACCGCTAAAAAACGTCGCGGTCTACGACCGGCAATAAGCTTTTCTCGGGACCACGGGAGATTTCATTTGGGAGGCATCGCATGAAGAGCAGGCTAAGAATATCCTTTGCCTTGGTTATTGGCCTTCTGGCGGTTTACTGCCCGGCGTTCGCTCACCACGGATCTTCCATCTCCTACGATTTGAAGAAAACGGTTGAATTGAAGGGGACCGTTACGGAATTCGTCTGGTCCAATCCCCATGCCCAAATTTACTTCGACGCCAAGGATGCCCAGGGCAACGTCAAGCATTGGGGCGGCGAAACCTTTGCTCCAAGTACTCTGACCAGGACCGGCTGGACCAAGAAAACGCTGAAGCCTGGGGACCAGATCACGATCACCGTTTTCCCCTCCAAGGCCGGCTCGCCTTTCGGGCTTGTCTCCAGCGTCGTGCTTGCCGATGGCCAAAAGTTCGTCCCGGTCTCTCCCGAGACGGCGTCTACGCGCACCGATGGCGAACAGTAGCGAAACTCGGAGTTGAATCGAAGGAGCTTCAAGATGCGAAGTCGAAGCATGGCTTTGACGGTTGCGGTGGCACTGCTCTCGGGCTTCTGGTGCGTCGCGCCTGCTCGGACCGCTCAGCAATCCGGAGCAGCTAAAACCACCGCCCCCGCCCCGGCACGGGATCTGTCCGGGATTTGGCTGCTGACTACCGGGGCGAGAATCCGATCGCTCAGCAAACAAACTCCTCCCATGACGCCGTTAGGGCAAGAGATGTTCAATGCCAACAAACCCGGTTTCGGACCCAGGGCCGTCCCAGGAGGCAATGATCCCATTGGCCATTGTGATCCGCCGGGTTTGCCGCGAAGCCTGATGTCTGAGCGGCCCATTGAGTTCGTTCAGGTCGCCGGCAAGATGCTGCAGTTCCTCGAGTCCTACCACACCTGGCGCGATATCTGGACCGACGGCCGAGCGCTTCCCCAGGATCCGGATCCCAGGTGGTATGGCTACTCGGTGGGCAAATGGCAGGGTGACACCTTCGTCGTGGACTCGATCGGCTTTGACAAGAGAAGTTGGGTGGATTCACTCGGCGATCCACACAGCGAAGCGATGCATTTGCGCGAGCAATACCGGCGGCTCGACCATGACACTCTGGAGCGCACCATAACGCTCGAGGACCCCACGATCTATACGAAGCCATGGGTGAGCGATCGACAAATCCTGAAGTTGCAGGCGCAAGAGGGACTCGACGAAGACTTCTGCGTCGGATCCGAAGAAGAGTCTTTTAACCAAAGATTGAGGAACCCGGCTGCGGGCAAGTAGCATTCCGCGAACGCTTCGGCCGTCCCTACTGAAAGAACTGGGGAACCAAAAAGCTCAACACTCCGTTGCGTACGCTATCGGACACATAAATTTCCCCGGTCTTCGGGTTCAAAGCCAGACCTACCGGATGAAGCAGGTTGCTATACGGGCCTCGAATCATGGCGCGCGGAGGCACGTCGCCATTATCGGTAATGCTCCACACGCCCACGAAACCTAGCACTGGATTTAGCCACGGGTCGTCGGGCACCTCTTTCGCGTCGTTTCTGAGCGTCACCCCGTTGTAGAGATTGTCATGGAAGTGATTGGAGGCCGCGACAAAGATTCTGCCCTTGTAGAACTCCATCTGCCAGGGCTCGTCGGTGATGCCGGTCCTCGGGCCAGCGATTCGAGCGCGAGGCGCAATGTCGCCGTTGTCGGTGCGATTAAAGATGAGAATGTCCTGTGAATTTGCGACGGCGAGCAGATTCCTTTCCGGATCGACGGCAAGTCCGACGATGTGCCCCAGGCTGGTCTTCGGCCCCTCAATCACCCGAACGGGCGCTACGTTTCCGGTTGCATCCCAACGAAAAACATTAATGCGCCGGCCGGTAAGACTGGCGACGAGAATCTCTCCATTCTGCAAATCCAGGCTGACGGCGTGCGGCGTCACCAAATGCGTTTGCGGGCCTTGAATGACGCGTCTCGGACGCTCAGATCCCTCCGCGGCAGCGCGAAACACCAGAACCGCATCCGCCAAAGCATTGGGCGCTACGATTTCGTCGTGCGTGGGATCGTAGGCCAGTCCATGGATGGTCCGGCCCAACAGGGACTTTTGCCCGGAGATAACTCGCGTGGGCGCCGCATTTCCGTTTGCCAGCCTGGCAAACACCGCGATGCGCGGCTGGGTCACTCAGTTGGGAACCAGAAGCGCGTCGCGCTTGGAATCGTAGGCTAGCGCCATGGGATTCCCAAAGCCGGACGTCGGTGTTCCCTCGGGAGCGCTTCGAACGATGCGCTTTGGCGCCGCATTACCGTTGGCCCCACTGTCAAACGCGAGGGCGGAGTGGTCGCCCCAATTGGAGACCCAGATCTCGCCGTCCTGCGAATCAACCGCAACGCCCATGGGATGATTGATGGCGGTGCGATTGCCGCGAATGGTCCGCACCGGCGCCACATCTCCATTGCTGTTGCGGCTGAAGATCAGAATGGAGCTATCGCCGTTGTTGGCTACGGCGATTGTGTCGTGCTGTGGGTCGTACGCAACGCCCATCGGCCAATCAAGCCCCGTTCGCGAACCTTGAATGGTGCGCAAGGGTTTGGTATCGCCTTTGGCATCGGCTGAAAAAATGTTAACGGAGGGAGGCCGCGACTCGCCGGCTTCCGCGCCGTCTTCCACGATGAGCGAAGGGGAGCATCCGCCCCCCGTGTTTTGCACGATGCCTCTGAAATTGCCGTGGTTTGCGACACCGATCTCATTGTGGGCTTCGTCCCAATAGATCCCGTGGGGATCGGCCAAATTCGTTGCAGGGCCCCGGATGATGCGCACGGGGGCTTCGACGCCCTTCACCTGCCGGCGATAAAAAACGATTGTGTTTTGAACTTCCACGGTGACCGCAATCTCGTCCCTCGCCTGGCCCAAAGCCAGACCCCAAGACTGATGCGGAACGGAAAATACGCGCGCAGGTTTGGAGTCGCCGGATGCCTCGTAGGGCATCACCACGACCGTATCTTCGATATCGTTATTTGCGGTGTAGATCTCTCGATGCTGCGAATCAAGCACGATGCCCGCGATCATTCCGAGGAAAGTATCTGGTCCGACGATCTGCCGTATGGGAACGCTGGCGGAGGCGCCCTGGCTTGCTCCATGAACGCGGTCGTAGAGCAGCAGGCTTTTGCGATTCGGATCGCTCATGGCCACAAGGCCGTTAGCGGCATCTACCGCGACGCCGTTGAAGGCTGGGTAAGGGTCGGCGATCATCCGCACCGGCGGGATGTCCTCCGGAGCAGGCTTACTCGGATTGCTCTCCTGGGAGGAGGCGCGCGGAAGAAAAGCTACAACGGCAAGCAAGGCGGAGACAAACACGCATCCTGCGGCCAGTTTGTTCATGCGTTGGCGTCGGCGCCAAACGTGGAGCGAGTCTGCGACTTACCCACCCCGTCGGCAGACGTAATTTCTTTCGAGGTGATCTCGTATTTGAAGTTGTCGGGATCGAGACAGTCCAGCCGGCCGGCAGCGGTTTCCGCCTGCGGATACATCAGAAAGCCGACGGGAACGCCGCTTGAACCCGGCAGTGCTACATCGTGCGCGAAGTTAAAAGCCATCCAATTCATCTCCCACGAACCAAACAGCCGCGCTCGCGCCGTCTTGACCCTCTCGTCATCGAGCGGACGATTTCCGGGCGGCTCCTCGAGCACGACCTTGCGCACGTCGGCCGGATCGACGGGGACCCAGCCGTAGCCTGAGAGGTGGACTTCCGCGCGGCAGTGCTGGGCTTTCGTGATGTTTGCAGATCCAGTGCCGAGGCTCGTATATCCAAGTTCCGATTTTGCGACGCGCACGCCGTAGACATCGCGCGCCGGTAGGCCCGCGGCGCGTGCGAGGCCGACATAGAGCGCATTGAGATCGGCGCACTTGCCGCCCAGATCCTTGGACTCTAGCATGAAGCGGATGTCGCCGATGCCGCAGCCACGCGTCTTCGGGTCCCGGAAAGTATTTTCGACGATCCACTCGTAGATGGCACGGGCCTTCTCGATGTCGCTATGAGCGCCAGCGGTGATCTCGGCCGCCGTCGCTTTCACGATGCCATCGGTGGGAAGGAGCTTTGTCGGCCGGAGGAAATGATGCAACTCCGCAGCGTCCAAATTCTGCTTCTTTGCCGGCGCCGAGAGATCAACCACATAGTCTCGGGTGGCGATGCGGCTGGTGAGCGTGAGGACCGGTTTCACGCCAGCGGGAAATTCCGCGGCGACGATTCCGAGCGCGTCGGCCTTGCCTTCGACCATCTTCGCGATGCCGCCCTCGGCGCTGAAATGATTCGCGAGCGTCCGCTGGAATGGAGTTTCACCCATGAGGGCCGCAGGCAGCCATACGCGCGTCGTTCCGGAAGAAGCGACAACTTCAGCGCGCGTAGTCACCTCAAACGTGCGCCAGCGGCTGGGCGTGGCGCTTTCCGCAAACAAGCGCGCGGTCTTTGGGAGCGCGAGGCTTGCGGATGCCACGCCAACGGAACACAAGAAATCTCGGCGGTTCATAGAGGTGTCCTTTCGATTCGTTGAGTCCTTTGGTGCGCGCGGGGCAACGAGCAATGCCGTAACGAATTGGAGAGCTATCGCGGTCGTGGCACCTATCACGAGCGCTCAGCAATTAATGTACACCTCAGCGCCTCAGTAGCCAACACCACCTGGTTTGGCCATCGTTGCCAGAGAGCCCATCCTGTCGTCCTCGGATCCGTCTAAGCTATCAGCCGGTCTATGACATATGAGAACTACATTTGACATGAGTCGAGGATTGTGATTCTTAGGACTTGAGGCGTACGCCTGTTTTCCCGGTTATTTGAGTCAGCGGTTAAGAGCAACGGTGCGGGGGCTAGTGACATGGACAGAGGTAAGAAGCGTTGGGCAATTCTTACGACGGCGAGCGCCGGCCTGGTGCTCTTTGCCGGGACGCCGAGCTTGTTCTTTTCGTCTTTGCACCCCGTTCCCTCTGCCGCGCCCAGCGTCGCTCAAGCCAGCATTTTTGAAGATACGGATGACGATAGTTGCGGTGACCTGGCTCAAGCGCAGCAGTTGATGGCGATGGTCAGAGAAGGCGGACAGCAAAACAGAGTGGCGACGACCTCAACCGGAGCGGTAGAAGCTCCGGTGGGTGGTGATATCGCTCCCGCCCGCGCCGTCTGGGATGCTTACCCAAGTCTTCATAGCGTGGCCGTCGATCCAGAGAGCAACCAGGTCATGATGAGCGACTCCAACCGCGGCGCGATCTTTTTCTACGACCGCGCAGGTGCAGGTGGTTCTTCGCAAATTGCCGATCCCAAATCGGAAATTCGTGGTCCGGCGACCGGCATGATGTTTGTGGCGGGCATTGCGCTGGATCCAGCGGAGCATGAAGTCTTTGCCGTGAATAACGATATTGGGGACCGCATGGAGGTTTTTCCCTACGGTGTGGAAGGCAACGTCAAGCCGAAGCGTGTCTTGTCGGTACCACACGGGGCCTGGGGTGTTGCCGTAAACCGCAAGCGCGACGAGGTCGCTGTATCGATCGAGCACATGAATAGCGTGGTGATCTTCCGCCGCCAAGCAAAGTCCGCGGAAGCGCCGCTCCGCGTGATCCGGGGGCTGGCGACCGGCTTGGCAGACCCCCACGGAATCGTGATGGATGCGGACAATAATGAAATGTTTGTCGCCAATCACGGTAATTGGGCTCCGCTGACGCGCGAGGAAGAGGAGGCGGGAGGGCAGCTGCAAGGAGGGCATTTTCAACTCCCGTCCATCGCCACATATTCAGCCGAAGCGAATGGCGATGCCAAGCCCAAGCGGACCATCGAGGGTGCTCAAACGGAGCTCGACTGGCCGATGGGGCTCAGCCTCGACGCGACTCACCATGAGATCGCCGTGGCGAATTACGGGAACAATTCGATCCTGGTGTTTCGAACGGACGGCGGCGGGAATGTCGCGCCCATAAGGGTGCTTCGGGGCAATCGAACCGGCATTCTGGGGCCTATGGGAGTAGCGATCGACACAAAAAACGACGAGCTATGGGTTACGAACTACCGCGACCACAGCGCCGTCGTCTTTGCCCGAACCGCCGACGGCAATACGGCGCCCAAGCGGGTCATTCGTAATGCCCCCATGGGCACTCCAAGCGTGGGGTTCGGGAACCCTGGAGCGGTGGCCTTCGACACGAAGAGAGGCGAAATTCTCGTCCCCAATTGAGTGAGCGTACCCAGGATACTGGTGTTTGCCAGGTTGGCAAACGGAAACGCAGGACCGGTAAGAGTCATCGAGGGACAAACATCCAAGCTGAGCCGAACCATGCATGGGATCGTCTACGATCCCGTGCACGACGAAATGGTTGTTCCCGTTCATTTGGCGGGAGCTGTTCTCACGTTCCGCGCGGGCGCCAGCGGAGAAGAAGCTCCGATCCGCGTCATCCAGGGGCCCCACACGCGGATCTTGCGGCCTGAGACGGTCACCCTGGACCTGAAGAACGACGAAATCATTGTCGGCGAAGATGGCGGCAAGGACGTGATGGTTTTTCCCAGGGGAGCGAACGGAGACGTTGCCCCTCTGCGCACCATACGTGGATCGAAGACCCAATTAGACGAGGTCCGGGGAGTGGCTGTCGACCCGATTCGCAATCTACTCGTGGTCTCCAGTCGCAGCGAAAAGGGAACGACCGGTGTATTCATCTTCAACCGGACAGACGATGGGAATGTGGCGCCTCGTGCAGTGATTGCCGGTCCCAAGTCAGGAATTTTGAGAGTGCGTCAGGTCGACGTCGATCCCGAACGTGGGAAGATCTTTGTAGCTGTCAAGAACAACGTCGAGTCGTATAAATTTGATGCGGTGTCTCCATCGCCCTGGAATCCGGAAAAGCCGGGCTTTATCGGCGTCTGGAACATCGACGATAACGGAGATGTTCCTCCCCGTGGCGTTATCAAAGGACCCGCGAGCGGGATAACGTGGCCCGCGGGCGTGGCGTTTAGCCGTAAGGATCGCGAGGTCTACACCATTGATAGCGTGACGAATGGAATGTACTCGTACTATATGCCTGAGTTCTTTCCGGCGAAGACGCAGTAATTTTAGTGGGTGCCACGAAGCAACTCTTGGACTCGCCACCGAGTCTAGCCTTGCCGTCAGCGCGGAAGCTGATCGGCGGCGCTCTTTCCATCATCCTGCCCGCCATTTTGTGGTTTGCGCCTCTCCCCTTGCAGGAGACGTCCAAGCACGCGCTGGCCATCGCTTGCTTCATGATCGTCGCATGGATCACGGAGGCGCTTCCGCATGCTCTGACGGGGATGATTGGATGCTATTTGTTTTGGGTGCTCAAGGTTGTCCCGTTCGAGTCCGCGTTTAGCGGCTTCGCGGACCAAACTCCCTGGTTTCTGTTTGGCGCCGGCCTCATCGGGATGATGGCGACGAAGTCGGGGTTGGCTCGCCGCTTGGCATATATGGTCATGGTGAGGGTAGGAGCCAGCTACTCGCGCCTTCTGCTCGGCCTCATTCTGTCGTCCTTGTTGTTGACCTTCCTTGTGCCTTCTGGGATCGCGTGCGTCGTCATCATGGCAGCGGTGGCGCTCGGTCTGATGGAGGTCTTTGGGCTTGGCCGGGGGAGTAACGTCGGACGCGGCATCTTTGTGACGCTAACCTATACGGCTGGCATCTTCGACAAAATGGTTATCGCCGGCGCTTCTTCCATTCTCGGCCGCGGCCTGATCGAAAAGAGCGCGAATATTCAGGTCTACTGGAGCCAGTGGCTCCTGGCTTTCTTGCCCTGCGCTCTGGTCACGATTTTCTTTATTTGGCGCTTGGTCATATGGCTGTACCCACCTGAGAAGGCACTTGAAGGCGGAGCTGTGTTTCTGAAGGATGCGCTAGCGAAGATGGGGCCCTGGACGCGGGACGAGAAAAGATCACTGTTACTCATGTTGATCGCCATCGCTTTGTGGTCGACAGATTTGATCCACCACATCTCTCCAGCTGTTATCGGCATCGGCATCGGCCTGCTCGCTGCCGTACCAGGATTGGGAGTCTTGGACCAGGAGGATCTGAAACGTCTGAACTACCTCCCCGTGTTCTTCACCGCAGCCGCAATCAGCATGGGCGAAGTTTTGATTCAGACGAAGGCACTCAACGCCATGACCGCAATCATGTTCGACTGGATGCGGCCCTGGATTACCAACGTATTTTCACTCGCCCTGATTCCCTACTGGACCGCTTTTGCCTACCACATCTTTTTGGGCAACGAGCTTTCCATGCTCGCCACATCCATGCCTGCGTTGATGAACTTTGCCAGAACGAACGGGATTCATCCCCTGCCGCTGGGCCTGGTCTGGGCATTCGCCTCTGGCGGCAAGATCTTCGTTTACCAATCGGGCGTGATGGTGACCGGATACTCCTATGGTTACTTCGAAGCAAAAGATTTGCTGCGCGTGGGCATCTGCCTGACGATCGTCGAGTCGCTAACGCTGCTGCTGATTGTCCCATTCTATTGGCCACTGATCGGAATCAGGTGACCTCTTGGGCTGGGTCTCGGTAGGCTGCCAGTCGAGAGGACGCTGGTGGCCGCGGGGCCACTTATTCTTCTGATGACCTCAAGAGAACGGGATTAAACTTGGGGAAGATTTGGGGATGAAGATTCGGGCATGAAAATTCGGGAGAGATCGCTCTTATGACGATAAGGCGTGTATGGCGGTCCAGGCTTTGGCGGCTGGTGGTGATTTCGGGCGTTGTGGCGTTTTGGCTGCTGTCGCCCGCCAAGAGGCAAGGACCTGTGGTGCTCACCTATCCCCCGACACCATTGGTGGCACTCGCGGCGGCTCCAGCGGGTGACATGTGCGCCTGGTGGGACGACACGCAGCCGGAGGCGCAGGTCGAGCCCGAGATAGACACGACAATGGCCACGCGGGGCGCCCTCCCGCCACTCCACTATGTCATCGATCCATACCCGACCTTTAACGGCATCGCCCTGGACAGCGAACACAATCGCGTGGTAATGAGCGACGAAAACCGCAAGAGCGTCCTCACGTACGATCGGGCGGCGGGGGGTAATTCCCCGAGTGTAACCGCGCCGATGTGGCAGATCATTGGCCCGCAGACAGAAGTCGGTTTTATTGCGGGCGTCGAGGTGGATCGGACGCGCCGGGAGATCTACGCCGTGAACAACGACGTCGAAGACCGGATCGCGGTTTTCGACTACGACGCGAATGGCGACCTGACGCCGAAGCGCCGTTTGTACGTCCCTCACCAGGCATGGGGTCTTTCGCTGAATCCCTCGCGCGATGAAATGGTCATCTCCGTCCAGCAGCTCAGCATGCTGGCCGTGTATCGCCGCAACGCGAATGGTATGGACGCCCCCGTTCGAATCATCGAGGGACCGCACACGAACATGGCGGATCCACACGGAGTCCGATGGGACGCAACTCATCACGAAATCGCCGTCGCAAGCCACGGAAACTCCACTGTCATCAACTCTTATTCGGCCTACGATGCGAAAGTTTCAACTCCGGCCCAGGCTCCCGGTACAGTGGGCGGCCACTTTGTTGCGCCTTCGATAAACTTTTTCGACGACTCCGCTTCAGGAGATGCAACGCCCGTTCGCAGCATCCAGGGTTCGAGCACGCGACTCAACTGGCCCATGGGAATCGACGTCGACGGAAGCCACGATGAAATTGCCGTGGCCAATAACGGCGACAACTCCATCCTCATCTTTCGACGCACCGCGCAAGGCAACGTGGCGCCAGTGCGCGTGATTCAGGGAGCGAAGACCGGGATCTCGAGCCCCATGGGCCTAGCGATCGACCCCGAACACAATGAATTGTGGGTAGCGAATTATGGCGATCACACCGCGCTGGTTTTTGCTCGCGATGCCGCCGGCGACGTAGCTCCGAAGCGCATCATCCGCAACGCGCCTGCCGGAACGCCGACGGGCGGATTCGGCAATCCCTATGCGGTCGCCTATGATTCCAAGCGCGACCAGCTCCTGGTGCCGAATTGTGTAAGTCAGCCGCGCATTGCGATTTTTGCCAGATCGGCCAATGGAAATTCCAACCCGGTGCGAATCATCGCAGGGCAGGATACGCACCTGAGCCGAACCATGCATGGCATCGTTTATGACGCAACGCATGATGAAATTGTGGTTCCTGTCGCGCTCGCGGATGCCGTGCTCACCTTCCACGGCGGCGCTAACGGCTCCGAAGCACCGGTTCGGATCATCCAGGGCCCGAAGACGAAGATGATCCGGCCGCACACGGTCGCTGTAGACGAGCAGAACAATGAGATCATCGTGGGCGATTCCAGCGGCCGGAACGTGCTGGTTTTCGATCGAAACGCGAATGGCGACGTGCCGCCGAAGAGGGTTATTGAAGGGCCGCGTACCGGTCTTCTATTCATCGTCGGCGTTGCCGTGGATCCGGTTCACGACCGCATCATCGCCGCCAGCGCCGCGAGTGTCGCCGGCAGCAAAACTGGCCTATTCATCTTTGGCCGCACCGATCAAGGCGATGTAACGCCACGCGCAGTGATTGCCGGGCCACGGACCGGAATCGTCCGGCCATGGCAACTTGCGTCCGATCCGGCGCGAGGGATGCTGTTTGTCGCGGCGATCAACAACGAAAGCCACCCGCCCTACGATCTTGAAAAGCCACGTGCCGATTTGCCTCACGAGGTGGTGTTACCGTCGCCTTGGAACAGCGGAAGTCAGGGCTTCATCGGCGTGTGGGACATCAACGACGATGGAGACGTCCCACCACGCGCCATCATTAAGGGTGACAACACGTTCCTGGTGCATCCGGCTGGCGTAGCCATCAATCCCAAAGCCGGGGAGGTCTATGCCACAGACAGCGTGCGCAATGGCTTATTCACCTTCTTGGCGCCTAGTCTGTTCCCTCGGACCTCCCAAACACGCGCGCAGAACACTGTGACGCCGAATCGGGAGAGGTAGCTTCGGCAGCAGGATTTCTGATCGTGCGAACCTGAGGTTTGTTTGTAATCGAGGAAGACCGATTCCGGCTGGCGAGCGGGTGGCGTGCTGGATCAGGTACCGAGGTGGTAGTCCTGCATCATTTGCCAGCGCTCCTGATCCAAGCCGCCACGTAAGGCAGAATCTACTGCTTCTCTCGCTCTGAGAACGGCTGCTTTCGCCGCCGGAGACATTACCGGCAATTTCCTAAGCGAAGCCGCGCGTAACATCGTCTCCGCGACTTTCTCCAACCTGTGCGCGGTGACGCACACGCCGGCAACGTCCGCTGCCACCACGATGCTTCCATGATTCTTCAGCAGTAAGGCTCCCCCCTTACCCAGTGCGCGTGCTACTTCGTGACCCAGTTCTGGTGTGGAAATGCTTATGGCGCCGTTATCTAACACCGGAAGCCGGCCCGCGAACGACGCGCAATCCTGATCCAGCGGCTCCACTGCGATCTCCAGCGCGGCCATCAGCGTGGAGGCGACAGGGTGGGCATGCAACACACACTGGACATCCGGCCGTTCCGCATAGATTTGCGCATGAATCGGCCATTCGCGAACCGCGCTGCGCCCCCCTGCAGGCCCGTCCACGCGCTTGCCATCGAAGTCGATGACGATCAGGTCTTCAGGTTCCAGCCGCCACCAGCCCACGGGACGCGGCTTAATGAGGATGCGTTGATCGTCCAGGCGCGCGCTTAGATGGCCGCCCAGCCCGTCTCCCGCTGCCTTGACGGCGTACAAAACCTTGCATGCCCTCACCAACGCTTCGCGGAGCGCCGCTTCGTCCACCTAAACCTCGGCTTTCATCAAATCCCGCGCGCCTTCGTCGAACTCCACATCCCGCCTCAGAAGCAGCGAGGCCGAACGCACCCAATAAACATCTCCATGCCGCGCCGTGAAGGGTTCGCGCGCTTCCGCGAGCGCTCGGATTTCTTGAAGCAGCAGGCGGCGCATGGCGATGATTGCTGTGTCGCTCGTGCCCAAGCGTTCCCGCGTGCGGTCGACAATTGGCCCCATGCTTTCCTGAATGGCCTGGTCCTGGGAAGCGAAGCCATGGATGCCGGTCATGTTCGCCGTCCGTTGCTTCTCGCGGTCGATCATGTACTGGTTGTCTTTATTGCGGATGGGCTTAAAGGTCGCAGGATCCACCTGTGCATGCACGAAGGTTTCGTCGCGGATGGTCTGCCAGTCTTCGTGAGAAAGCGGCGCATCGGGATTCCAGCTCACCGTCCAGACCCAGGAAGTGTGATCGTCACGCGGCACCCAGCAGTGCCCGTGAATCGAAAGGCCCTTTTGATACGGGATGATGGTGTGGCTGGGGAGAAGGAACTGAGTCAGCCGCCAGTAATAGTTGTCCTCTTCTGCTTTACGCCGTACGGCAATAACCAGACCGTAGTCCGTCTTCTTTACGGTGAACCAAGGCGCCTTATCCAAGAGATGATATTTCGCCCGCAGATTGTTGCTTTTCTTCACTTTCTCCACGTAGGAGTCGGTCACGCGAAATGCGTCCAGGCTGGCGTGAAGAAAATTCGAATGGCTGGAGTCGATGCCGCCCTCGATGGCTTGCAGGTAGTTGGTTTCCTGCAAGCGTTTGGAGATATAGCGGTGGCTATCCGGGACGCGTGCCCACTCCAGTTTGGGTAATTCGGGCTGGTGCTCCGGAGGACCCATATAGGCCCAGACCAGGCCCCCGTATTCGCAGGTTGGATATGCCGTAGTGCGCACTTTGTTTTCGAATCGGTACTCGGCCGGTTCATTCGCCATGTCCACGCAGGTGCCGTTCACGTCGAATTTCCAGCCGTGATACACACACCTCAAGCCGCACTCTTCGTTACGTCCCCAAAATAGGCTGGCCCGCCGGTGCGGACAGGCCTCATCGAGCAGCCCCACCCGTCCATTCGTGTCGCGGAAGGCAATTAGGTTTTCCCCCAGCAATCGCACCCGAACTGGCGGACAGTCGGGAGCCGGTAGCTCTGTCGGCAGCAACACAGGGAGCCAAAACCGGCGGAAATAGTTGCCGGCGGGGGTGCCCGCGTCGGTCTGAGTCAGCAGTTCATTCTCTTCTCTTGCAAGCATGGCTTCACCAATCAGTTCCAGATTAGAGCAAGGTTCGCAGAAGCGCGGCTGCGTCCACGGTGCGGCTGGCGGCCACCAGATCATGTGCCTTGTGAACGCCGGCGTGGAGACGCTTCACCGTTTCGCGCCGGCTGGAATCCGGCTCGTTCACCAGAAAGAAGCCGGTGATGGACCAAACAGCATCCAGTTCGGCCTCGCGGTAGACGAGATGTTCAAACTCGGTAGATACCTCGATGTGGGCAATGATGCTGCGCAAGGTATTCGCCGAGAAGTTCGTCACCGTTACGATGTGCGCCGGGTTCACTTCCTCCGGAGACACACCATTCCGACCGTTTAGCTCCATGGCATTGTAGTTGCGGCCAAGACGTGCTTGGACACGAACGCTCCTGATCCAGATATCTATCGTAGGACAAAAGGCCTAAACCAGACAACCGTGAGCGTCAGACGCGCGGAATCCTGGTGACCTGAGGCTGGCGCTGGCCCGTTCATTGTCTCCAGGCGAAGAGAAGTGTATTATCCCGAAGCTAGTGGGTTGGTTGTGAATTTTCGGGGTCGCGTCGGTAAAAACCTAAAGCGAGCCGGAGCAGAGATGAGTTTTCCGCGGAGAGTCTTCGAAGGTTCGAACAAGAATGTTGTTGCTGCTTTTTGCGTGTTAAGCGCTCTCATTGGCTCGACGGTCCTGTTCTCTCAGTCCAAGCCGGCGTCGCAAACGTCTTCGTCGCCCAAAGCGACAGCTTCCAGCGCACCCGCGAAGACATTGACGGACGCACAGATGGCGCGGATGAGCTCAGACGAATTAGCGCACTATGTTTTCGAGAACCACGGGTGTAACGGCTGCCACACCTTGGGCGCCAATGGAAAGCTAGGCTTCACCGAACGCGGTAAGCAGGTAGGCAAGGGCTTCGAGGGATGCATCTCTCTGCTCACCTCGATGAACGTCATCGCGCAAGTAAAGGAAACGAATCGCAGCGAGGACGAGAAACACAAGGCCGCCCGATTTAAGGAGTTCGGCTGCACGACCTGCCATCAGATTACGCCAGGGAAACTGGGCCTCACCAGCTATGGGACCAAGCTGAAGTCCTTCCACATGGCCTGCACAGATGTGGAGAAAACCCTGGCCCAGCAACGGTAACTGCGACCAGGCACGGCCACATATTCAAACGAACGCCCGTTGGGCCTGCCAGAATCCAGGCGAAGCAGGTGGCGGCCAAGGGCAGCTTCCAGGCCGATCAAACTGCAAAGGCTCGTCCTGGGCTACCGTGTGCAGTCACTCCCGAAGGACATGGCCGCCCTCACTCTTTTGATGAGCTTGCGGCTGTTGCCGACACCCACGAATGCGCGAATCAGCGCAAGTCAGTATTTGCCGCCCCTGACCGCTTAATTCCCAAGTACCGAAATTCAGCTCTGTTTGCCCGAGGAACGCCGCACAGCCAGCAAAAACGTCAGCAAGCAGGTTCACGTCGCGTGGAAGAAATTCAGATTGCGGCGATCGTTCGGAACGGGCAAAACTCTTTGGTTTTCTTACGGCCCCTCCGCCGCGTTGCCGCCTTTCTCGAGCACTATCGTCATCCGGGACTTTTGGCTTGCGACCGCGTCAATTTGTGTTTCGTACGTCCGGTAGCCATTGAGCGTGACCTTGAGCCGATGTTTCCCCGGGCTGACTAACATGGAATGGAATCTACCTCCAAAATCGCTGCCATGACCGAGGTAGCCATCGTCGACAAAGACGGCCGCGCTCTTTGGACGGATGTCCAGCCGTAGCTCGGCGGCGTCGGATCCGGGATAAATTGCCTTGGTATCCTCCTCCATCACCACGTCAATGGTTTGCGGTTGGCCCGGCTCTAAGACGACGTTTTTCGTGAAGTCCTTGTACCCGGCCTGTCGAATAGAAATCTCGTGTTGACCCGGCGGGAGCATAACTTTCCGCTTGCCGTTGAGCTCCTTGACGTAGCCTGCATATTT
>Ga0206939_10169_pt1 | contig 18097 bp, 15 predicted proteins | sample Alteio_BWOrgHeat_10_FD_152921 | JGI IMG/M metagenome (GOLD analysis project Ga0206939, IMG submission 152921) | Enriched cells from forest soil in Barre Woods Harvard Forest LTER site, Petersham, Massachusetts, United States -... | ecosystem: Environmental > Terrestrial > Soil > Temperate forest >... | reverse complement strand
GTTGGGGCTTCATTGCGGAGGGCGGTTCGTGCTTCGAGATGGGGTTCGCTTGCCTCGATCGTGAACTGGTATGCGGATTGGCGACTGCCCGGGGCACGGACTTCGGCAATCGCACGGACAAAGATGATTGATGAGGCGTTGGGTAATACGTTGTGGCGACAACGGCCTATTCAAGGCGGGTTATGTTGCGAGGTTGACGAGCAAGTTGTGATTCTGGGGGCGGGATTCGATTGCCGGGCTTATCGGCTGTCGGCTCTTCAGGGCTGCGTGGTGTTTGAGGTGGATCATCCTTCGACGCTGGCTATGAAGCTGTCGATTTTGCGCGGGGCGTTGCCGAAGATTCCGGAGGAGGTTCGATTTGTGGAGATTGATTTCAATCGACAGGCACTGCCGGAGGTTTTGGCTCGGGCGGGGTTTGAGACTTCGCGGCGGACGGTGTTTTTGTGGGAGGGAGTGACGAATTACCTGACTGCGGAGGCGGTGGATTCGGTGCTGCGATTTGTGGCGGGCTGCGCGGGGAGCGGGATTATTTTTACTTATGTGCATGCAGGATTGATGGATGGGTCGGTGCAATTCGATGGAGGTGAGCGGATTTTGCGCGATGTTGCGCGGATTGGGGAGCCCTGGACGTTTGGGATTGCGCCGGGGGAGTTGGCGGAGTTTTTGGGGAGGCGTGGGCTGCGGTTGGAGTTGGATTTGTCGGCGGATGAATATCGACGCAGATATTTTGGTGCGGCGGCGGGTGCGATGAAGGGGTATGGGTTCTATCACGTGGCGGTGGCGCGGGTTGCTGAGGATTGAGGGAAGAAGAGAAAAGCTAACGCGGAGGCGCGGAGAGCGCGGAGTAGCGCTGAGATGGCGCACAGATAAGAGTGCCTGTGCCACTGGGCGAAGGGGTATGAGTGGTTTGGTGCTCGATGGGGGTTGAGTCTAAACCCGCACCCTCTAAAGGCTGAGGGTGCGGCACCCAAATGCTGGGTAAATCGAGTGATCGTCGCTTCGGAGATTGGATGAGAGAGGGTGCGGGATGCCGAAGGTGAGTCAGGCGTATTTGGATAAGAGGCGAGAGGAGATTTTGGATGCGGCGATTAGTTGTTTTTCGCGGGAGGGGTTTCATCGGGCGACGATGGCGGAGATTGTGAAGGAGTCGGAGTTGAGTCCGGGGGCAATCTATAACTATTTCGAGAGCAAAGAGGAGATTATCGAGGCGATCGCGGAGGAGAGGCGCGAGGTGGAGCAGGCGCTGATTGCGGCGGCGACAAAGGCGGGGACGGTGGTGGAGGCGCTAAGGCGGCTACGGGATGCGTTCTTTGGCGATTTGAAGACGCCGAAGGAACGGTTGCGGCGGAGGCTGAGTATTCAGTTATGGGCGGAGGCGCAGAGGAATCCGAGGATATTGAGGCTCGTGCGGGGGAGTTTTGAGGGGCCGTTGGGGATGCTGAGCGAGATTATTTCAGAGGCGCAACGGCGCGGGGAGATTTCGGGGAAGGTTGATGCGGAGGCGACGGCGCGATTTTTGATTGCGGCGTTTTATGGGCTGGTGTTGCAGGTGGAGTGGGATGGCGAGATGAGTCTCGAGCCGCAGATTCAGTTGCTGGATGTATTTCTGGAGTCGCTTTCGACGGCGGGAAAAGGCTGAAAGAGTTTTACCGCAGAGGACGCGGAGAGCACAGAGTACGGAATTGAGGTGGGTCGCTTTCGATTGCGCTTCGCTGGATCAACGTTTGAGGTCGGCGGCGACTTCGGAGATGGGCTTCGATTTCCAAAAGCGATTCAGATTTTCGAAAGAGGTGAAGGAGCGCGGGTTCATTTTGTCGATGTAGAGCGTGCCGTGAAGGTGATCGATTTCATGCTGGAGGATGCGAGCGTACCAGCCGGTGGCGAGGACGGATTTCTCTTCGGCGTGTTCGTTCCAGTAGGAGACGCGGACCTGGCGAGATCTCGGGACAAGGGCGGAGAAGCCGGAGAGGCTGAGGCAGCCTTCGAAGAATTGGACGGGGTCGTCGCCGATGAGTTCGATTTTGGGGTTGATGATGACGTGGAACGGGACGGGCGGCGCTCTTTTTCTTCCAGTTCGGACGGCGGAATTGCTTTCAGGAAGTCTTCGCGGTCTTCGATCACGGCTAGTTGCAACGGGACGCCGACTTGCGGGGCGGCGAGGCCGACGCCGGGGGCGTCGTACATTGTTTCGCGCATGTCGGTGATGAGGCGGGTTATTTGGTCGGTGGTGACTTCTTGGCGGGTCAGGGGCCTCGCTGGAGTTCTTAGAACGGCTTCGCCGACTTGAACGATTTTCAAGCGCATAGCGGGACGATATCACGTCGATTGTTTTTGTAGTGTGGGCTGCGTCTGAGATCCTTCGCTTCGCTCAGGATGACAAGTGGGGAAAAAGGATGAGAAGAGGGGAGCGACGGATTGGGCAGCGGATGACTGGGTCGCTAGAGGGTCGAGTGGCCCTGGCGGAGATTCCAGATGGCGGCGATGAGGGCGTCGATGTCCTCGCAGGTGTTGTAGAGGGCGAGCGAGGGGCGGACGGTGCTTTCGACGCCGAAGCGGCGGAGGATTGGTTGGGCGCAGTGGTGGCCGGCGCGAACGGCGATGCCCTGGCGGTTGAGCGCGGCGCCGACGTCTTCGGTGCGATAGCCGTCGAGGACGAAGGAGAGGACGCCGGCTTTTTCGCGGGCGGTACCGATCAGGCGGAGGCCGGGGATTCGAAGGAGCTTTTCGGTGGCGTAGACGAGGAGGTCGTGCTCGTGGCGTGAAACGTTCACCATTCCGATGCGGCTGAGGTAGTCGATCGCGGCGCCGAGACCGACGGCGTCGGCGATGTTTCCGGTGCCGGCTTCGAATCTTCCTGGAGGCGGCTGGTAGGTGGTTTTTTCGAAGGTTACGTCCTGAATCATGTTGCCGCCGCCCTGCCAGGGCTGCGTATTTTCGAGGATATCGTACTTGCCGAAGACAACGCCGATGCCGGTGGGGGCGAAGACTTTGTGGCCTGAGAAGACGTAAAAGTCGCAATCGAAGGCCTGCATGTCGACTTGCATGTGCGAGACGGCTTGGGCGCCGTCGAGAAGAACTTTGGCGCCGTAGCGGTGGGCGAGCTCGATCATTTCTTGCGCGGGCGTGACTGTGCCGAGTGCGTTCGACACTTGCGCGAAGGAAACGAGTCGCGTTCTTGGGCCGAGGAGCTTGTGATATTCGTCGAGCAGGACTTGGCCGGAGTCGTCGACGGGGACAACGCGCAAGCGAGCGCCGGTTTCGGAGCAAAGCATTTGCCAGGGAACGATGTTGGCGTGATGTTCGAGCCAAGTGATGACGATCTCGTCGCCCTTGCGGACATTTTGGCGGCCCCAGCTTTGGGCGATGAGATTGATGCCTTCAGTCGCGCCGCGAACGAAGATGATTTCTTTGGTGCTCGGAGCGTTGAGGAAGCGGCGGACTTTTTCGCGGGCGGCTTCGTAGGCGTCGGTGGCGCGGGCGGCGAGTTCGTGGGCGGCGCGATGGATGTTGGAATTTTCGTGGGAGTAGAAGTAGCTGAGGCGGTCGATGACGCTTTTAGGTTTTTGCGTTGTGGCCGCGTTGTCGAGCCAGATGAGGGGCTTGCCGTTGACGCGCTCCTCGAGGATGGGGAACTCGCGGCGGATGGAGGCGGCGTCGAAGGGTTCGGAGGAGAGATTTGAGAAGGAGGCGTCGGACGAAGCTGTCGTCGGTATGGCAGATGCGGATTCGATCGGTGGAAGCGCGACGAGTTGGCGAATTTCGTTGAGGAAGCTGTAGCCGAGAGAGAGTTCAGATGGATTCGGAGCGGCTGGAGCGCCGGGGATCTGTGGGGCGGCCTGAGGGATCTGTGGTTCACTGACGCGCGGAGGAGGAGTCGTGGAGAATTCGTCGGCGAGGGCGCGGAGATCGGTTTCGGTTGGGATTTTGATGGCATCGAGATTTGGAGGTGCGGCGGTAGTCAGGCCGACGAATCCAAAAAGTGGGCGCGCTTCTTCGAGGAATGCGAAGGCAGCGGGATCGGAGAAACGGGCGAGGTCGGGACTGCCGGGTAGTCCCGGCGGCGACATGATGGCTCCGGGAATTGCGGGGATTTGCGGCTGGGCGTTTTGAGGCAAGGCCGCGAGCGCGGAGTGGATGCGCGTTTCGGACGGCAGGTCGTGCGGCGATGGTGATGCGAAGCGCGAGGATGTGGCGGAGGCGCCGGGCACGCTGTCGGTCGAAAGAGGCAGCGCGCCCTCTGTCAGGGGCAGGGCGGTGAAAAATTCGTTGGCCATGCGAGCGAGCGTTTCGGTGTCGGGAAGTCCTGGGGGGATTGAGAGTTCCGATCCCGGAAGGCTCGTCGAGAAATCCGAGGCTGGCTTCAGCGGCGCGCCTTTTTGCGGCTCACTTGTAGTCATGGTAGCTGCCGACTTCTACGTCTTCGAGTGAGGCGATGGCGTCGTCGACCAAAATTGCGGCGGAGCAATACAGGGAAATCAGGTACGAAGCGATGGCGCGGTTGTCGATGCCCATGAAACGGACGGAGAGGCCGGGAGTTTGCTCGCCGGGCAATCCTGGTTGGAAGAGACCGATGACACCTTGTTTCTTTTCGCCGACGCGGAGGAGAAGGATATTTGTTTTGCCGGCGGAGCCTTTCGGCGTCTTTTTTCCGTCGACGTGAAGTTTGTCGGTGGGAACGAGCGGGATCCCGCGCCACGTGAGAAACGGAGTGCCGAATAAAGTGACGGTTGGAGGGGGAACACCGCGGCGGGTGCATTCGCGGCCGAATGCGGCAATCGCGCGCGGATGAGCGAGGAAGAAGGAAGGCTCCTTCCAAACTTTGGTGAGAAGTTCGTCGAGATCGTCGGGAGTCGGCGCGCCTTTGCGCGTCTGGATGCGCTGGGACGTGGGAACGTTATTGAGCAGGCCGTAGTCGGTATTGTTGATGAGCTCGTTTTCCTGATTTTCTTTGACGTTCTCGATGTTCAAGCGGAGCTGTTCGCGGATCTGGTCGAAGGGATTGCTGTAAATGTCGGAAACGCGGGTGTGAACGTTGACGACGGACGAGATGCCGCAGAGGGTGTACTCGCGAGGTTTCGGGTCGTAGTCGATGTAAGAGTCGGGGAGCGCCTTCTCGTCCTTCTGGCCACAGATCACGTCGGGAGCCGAATCGTCGATCACCCGATTTACGCGGAGGGTACCGGCTTCGAGTGGCTTCCAGTCGAGCAGACGGACCAGCCAGCGCGGAGTGATGGCGCCGTATTGAGGAGGAGTTTTGGTGACGTTGGCGAGCTGAAAGGCGGCGCGGTCGCTCAGGGCGTGATGTGTTGCGTCTGGCACGGGACTCTCCTTTAGCAAATACGAAAATAAAAAGGCCGCTCAGAGACGGAAGCGGCCGGGGAAACGTTAGTAGAAGCGATGCTGCTACGTTTCGGTCCGACCGGGTGTCGCGCAACAGACGAAGGTGAAAGTACACGCAGGGCTTACGCCGGATTGAGCCGGCGCGAAGTGGCGATGCGCGATTTCGTGAGTTGGAGACATTCGCAGGGGAAGTATATTGCGTTCTCGATGCAATGCAAAGTGGTTCGCGGCGAGGATTCGAAAATCGAAATCGAGAATTTCGATTTGAGCCACTTGTTTCGAGCGTCGAGCGGAAAGATATTAGTTCGAAGACGGTGGTTCGGTCAGAGGAAGGTCGACGGTGATGGGTGGGTGGTCGGAGATGCGGTCGGCGGGGGCGGAGTTTAGTTCCTGCATGGTTGTGGGATAGGTTGGCGCGAATTTTAGAGGTTGTTTCGATTGGCGGGGATTCATAGTGAAAGGCTTGACGAGGATCCAGTCGAGTTTGAAGCGGCCGACGACGCCGCCGAAGTCGCGGGTGAAGGAGTAGGTGGGGACGAAACCTTTCCATTGGCGTTCGTTGCTGTCGGCGAGAGTGCGGGCGCGCGGAGGATCGGTGAATTTTTTGCGGCCGCGGAAGTCGAAGGTGCGGCCGTCGTCGAAGCGGAAATTTTCAATGTAGTTGAAGAGCGGGCGCTCGCGATTGTCCCAAATGATGGGGAGATGGTAGGCGGTGGGGTCGTTGTAGGAGTGAAAGTAGTGGAGCGGATAGAGCGCGAGTTTGGCGAGGCCGAGCGGATTGAAGTAGGAGATGACCTGCTTGATCCAGAATTGATAGTCGGTGATGCGCTTCATGATTTCGTTGCGGATGGATGTGGGAGTGTTGTCGCTGCCGGTGGTGTTGAAGTCGCCGGCGAGGATGACGGGGTTTGTGTTGCTCTTAAGTTGGTCGAGGAGCGCGATCATTTGTTTCTTGCGGCAAGCGGGAGTGCATTTGTTTTCGAGATGAGCCGCGACGACGGTGACCTGGCCGGTGGGGGATTCGGGGACGGAGATATCGGCGATGAGCGCCATGCGGCCGCCGTGGCGGAGTTCGCGCTCGATGCGCTCTTTGAATAACTTTTCGGCAGACCAGCGGCGGCCCTGCTCGAGCGAAGAGATGGCGGCGTATTCGTTGGCGTACCAGTCGTAGCAAACCGGCAAACGAAAAATGCGGACGTTGTGGAGCGGATAGCGGCTGAGGATAGCTGTGCCGTGGAGGCCGTGGTATTTGTCGTGATCGACTTGCAGGTCGGTTTGGAGGCGCTGGTCTTCCTGCGCGTCGGGGAGGTGAACTTCTTCGGAGTTGAGATTGAAGATGGGGTCGACTTCGAGGAATTCCGTGGCGAAGGCGTAGTTCATGTGGAGAGCGGAGGCGAGGTCGGCGGTGACGTTGTCGTAGTTGGTGCGCTTCATGCCGAGGTCGGCTTCGTTGAGGATGAGGAGGTCGAGGTCGCTGAGTTTTTTTAGTTGGGAGTCGACGGCGGCGCGATGGGCGATGTGGGCTTTCTGATTTTTGGGATCGGTGGGTGATTCGGCGGGGGCGAGTTCGTTGAATTTCGTTGGGTCGGTCAGGGCGGCGCGGATCAGATCGATGTTGAGGCCGCGTTCGATGTTCCACATGGCGAGGCGGAGAGTCGAGCCAAGATTGGTGGTGGGGCGGATTGGTTTGGCGCTGGGGTCTTCATGGAGAAAGGGAGTGTTGAGGAGCGAGTCGAGGCGATGGGCGAGGTCGCCGGTGGGGTCGGCGGTGTGGGAGAGGGTGACGAGGTCGTCGAAGGTGAGGAGGGCGGGATTTTCTGTGTTGGGGGCGGAAGTGTTGGGCAAGGTTTGGGATTCGAGGTGGATGATGGCGGAGTCCTGGGCGTTGGCGGGGATAGAGAAGAAGAGGAGGAGAAGAGAAAAGATAACGCAGAGGCGCAGAGGGCGCTGAGGTGCGCGGAGAAGAGATGGGACGGGCACGGCGTGCCGTGCCCGTGCGATTTTGTTTGCGGCGGTGGCGTTCAACGTTTTTTGCGGCGAGTGGGTTTGGGGGATTTTGATTTTGGTTTTTGTTTGGATGCGGCGGCTGAGTTGGCGGCGGCGATTTTTTTGCGGACGCGTGGGGGAAGGATTTTGTTTGTGACTTTGTAGCCGGCGCGTTCGAAGGAGCGCCACATGTACCAACTGGCGATGGTGCGATAGGGGCGCCAGCGTTCGCCGAAGGCGAGAAGTTCTTTGGGCTTGGGCATGCGCTTTTTGCCGTAGGTGACGGACCAGCCTTTTTTTACCCCGAGGTCGTGGATGGGAAGGACGTCGGGGCGGCCGAGGTTGAAGATGAGGAACATCTCGACGGTCCAGGCGCCGATGCCGCGGACGGAGACGAGGCGTTCGACGAGTTCGTCGTCGGAGAGCTGTTCGGCTTGTTCGCGCGTGGGGACCACGCCTTCGAGAGTTTTGGTGGCGAGATCTTTCATGGCGAGGACTTTGGCGTGGGAGAGGCCGGCTTTGCGGAGGGTGGGAGTTTTGAGCTTGAGCATTTTTTCGGGAGTGGGCGGGCGGCCGTTGTCGCCGAGGGCTTTGACGCGGCCGAAGATAGTGGCGGCGGCTTTGCCGGAGATGGATTGGTAGGCGATGGATTCCATGAGGGCTTCGTAGGGGGATTGGGCCAGGTCGAGGTCTTTTTGGAATTGTTTTGTGGCGAGGATGAGTTCGGCGAGTTTTTCGTCTTTGGTGGAGAGGTGGGACATCGCGTGGGCGAGGTCGAAGGAGAGAAGTTGGGCTGGGGTGGACATGATTTTGGGATTTTAGCGCAGGTTGGGGGAGTGATGTGGTCAAGTCGATGACGACTTGAAAATTTTGCGGCGAGGATCGTTGGTCAAAAGCGGCACTGGAGTGCCGCACTCCATATAGGTCGTCTGCGACGGAGCGATTGAGAAGACGGGTAGTGCATGGTGGCGTTTGGGAAAAACGCCGGCTGGAAGCCGACGCTACCGTTATGCGGTGAGTGTATACTGCGCGCGAATTTGGAGAGGTGTTGTGGAGCATTCGGTCATATTTCGGGATATTGCGATGGTGTTTGGGTCGGCGCTGGTCTGCGGGCTGCTGGCCTGGAGCATCAGGCAGCCGATCTTGTTGGGGTATGTGCTGGCGGGGCTGATTGTGAGTCCGATGACGCCGGGGCTGCATGTGCATGACACGCATGTGTTTGAGTTGATGGCGGAAGTGGGCGTGGTGCTGCTGATGTTTTCGGTGGGGATTCACTTTTCGATTCCGGATTTGATGAAGGTGAAGTGGGTGGCGCTGTTTGGGTCGCCGCTGGGCGTGGTGTTGTCGGTGGGGTTGTGCATGGGCGTTGGTTGGTTGATGCACTGGCCGGTGCTGCAGAGTCTGGCGGTGGGATGCATCGTGGCGGTGGCGAGCACGATGGTGTTGATGAGGCTGCTGATGGATCGCGGCGAGATGAATACGGAAGCGGGGCGCGTGATGATTGCGCTGACGCTGGTGGAAGATTTGGTGGTGGTGATTTTGACGGTGCTGCTGCCGAGCCTGGCGAGCGAGGGCGGCGCGGATTTCGGGCAGATCGCGTGGCGGATTGGGAAGGCGTTTTTATTGCTGATTCCGATTGCGGCGGCGGCGTGGAAGCTGATGCCGCGATTGCTGGCACGCGTAGAGAAGACCTGCAACGACGAGATTTCGCTGCTGTTGGCGCTGACGACTTGCATGGTGGTGGCGGCGGTGACGGAGGCGGTGGGATTGTCGCTGGCGCTGGGCGCGTTTTTGGGCGGGATGTTGCTGGGCAGCTCGGACTTCGTGAAAAAGCTGGAGCACCAGACGGCGCCGCTGCGCGATGCGTTTGTGGCGGTGTTTTTTGTTTCGGTGGGGATGCTGATCGATCCGCGGACGTGGGGATCGGCGTGGCAGATTATTTTGTTGTTGGTGGGGCTGGTGCTGGCGGGGAAATTTGTGGCGTGGTTTGGGGTGGTGCGATTGTTTGGCTATACGACGTCGACGTCGGCGCGCGTGGCGATTGGGTTGACGCAGATCGGGGAGTTTTCGTTTATTTTGGCGCAGGTGTCGCTGAAGGCGGGGTTGATTACGCCGGCGATTTACAATGCGACGCTGGTGGCGTCGTTGGTGACGATATTGGTGAATGCGATGTTGTTTAAGATTTTTTTGAAGCCGGAGGGAGGAAGTAACGAAGCAACGACGTAATGAAGTAACGATGAAGAGGTTGACAGTCGACAGTTGAAAGTCTAAAGGGAAGAAGAAGAAAAAAACAAATTTGAGTTGGGTTTGCGATTGTGCGGGCCTGGGGCGCAGCGGTGCTGCGCCCGTACAACAGCGCAATGAACGGAAGATGTTGTGGCGCGGTCGGCGTCTGAGATCCTTCGCCGCCCTCCGGGCGGCTCGGGATGACAGGTTCTGGGTGGTTAGGGGTTGAAGAGAGAGCGATCGAGGCGTTGTAGAAGCACACAGCTGGAATTGGAATGTGGCGGATCGTCGATGGGCGATTCGCCGCTTTCTTTTTGTGCGAGCAGAGGGGCGCGAACAAAGGATTTAGCCGCTGGCGGGGTGGGCGAGGCGGGTTTCGGTGAGGTCGAGTTCGCGTTCGAGGTTGCGGAGGACTTCGTCGTTGATGCGGCCTTCGTTGCGAAGTTGGACCGCGGTGTCGCGTTCGAGGCGGAGGAGATCGAGCGAAAGCGAAACGATGTGTCCGTGATCGTGGGCGTCGATGCCGTGCTCTTCGTAGCTTTGGCCGGTGAGGGCGGAGAGGCGGCGTTTGTATTTCGCCAGGACGTCGTCGTACGCGGCGGTGAGATGGTGGGAGTCGTCGTGATTTTCGGAGCGCAAGGTTTTGATTTGCTTCAAGGCGGTTTCCAAGATGATGCGGCGGGCTTCGTGTTCCTCGACGGCGATCATGCTCTGTCCGGCCAGGCCGAGTTTGCGAATGAGCGGCGGCAGGGTGAGGCCTTGCAGCACGAGCGTGGTGAGAATCACGCTGAAAGTGAGAAAAATAATCAGATTGCGCTGCGGGAAGGGGGTGCCGTCGGAGAGTGTCAGAGGTAGCGCGAGAGCCGCGGCGAGAGCGACGACGCCGCGCATACCGGTCCAGCCGATGATGAAGATGCCTTTTATCGGAGGCATGGGCTCGTTTTGATGGAAGATTTTTCGGCGGACGATGTTGGCGACGAATGCGCCGGGGAAAAGCCACGCGAGGCGAAGAAGGATGACGAGGGCGCTGAAGAGTCCGCCGTAGAGGAGGAGGGTCTTCATCGAATACTCGTGGATGCCGGAGAGGACGAAGGGGAGCTGTAGGCCGATCAGAACGAAGACGAGGCCGTTGATCGCGAAGGTGAAGGAACTCCAGAAGCCATAGGCTTGCAGGCGGACTTGCGGAGAGAAGAGACGGTTTTCGCGGCGGCCGAGGTAGAGTCCGCAGGCGACCACGGCGAGGACGCCGGATGCGTGCGCGTATTCCGCGGCGAGATATGCGGCGTAGGGAATCATGATGCTGAGGGTGACTTCTATGGCGCCGTCGTCGAGATAACGTTCGACGCGCTCGATGAGGAGGGCGATGAGCAGGCCGACGAGGATGCCGCCGCCGACGAGCCAAGTGAGCCGGATGAAGCCTTGCGCGACGGTGGGAGTTTCGCCGCGGACGACCATGGCGACGCCGAATTCGAGAGCGAGGAGGCCGGTGGCGTCGTTGACGAGGCTTTCGCCTTCGAGGATGTCGACGATGCGTTGCGGTAGGCCGAGATTTTTGGCGATGGCGGTGGCGGCGATGGCGTCGGTGGTGGCGACGACGGCGCCGAGGACGACGCCGAGGCGAAGATCGAAGGGAGCAAAGGAATAGTTTGCGGCTTCGGCGACTCCCCAGACGGTGAAGCCGACGAGGCCAAAGGCGAGAAAGAGGATGCTGACGATGTTGTAGGAGAAGTCGCGCCAACTGGTGAACCACGCGGCGGTGTAGAGCAGAGGCGGGAGAACGACGAGAAAGATGACGTCGGGGCTGATGGTGATGTGGGGCATGCCGGGGATGAAGCCGAGGACGAGTCCGGCGATGACGAGGACGATGGGGTAGGGAACTTGGATCTTACGGGCGAGCGCGGCGAAGACGACAACGAATAAAAGCAGCAAAAGAAAGACTAATTCAACGGCGTGAACGCTGTTACCTAGCATCGAGTCCCTGTGAGATTTCTGATGGGATAACGATACAACAAGTTTAGCGGGGAAGCTGAATGCGAACGATTGTAGCGCGTGCCGCTACGAGTTCGATTTACGCGCGATTGGTCGGAGCCATCGTTATGGCATGAGTTATGTGACATCTAAACCCGCACCCTTTTAAAAGCTAAGGGTGCGGGACCCTAAAGCCGGCTGGCGGCGAGGTTGGCGAAATGGGGTGTGCTAAACTTTCGGGTTTATGCAGACGGGAATTATTGGACTACCACAGGTTGGGAAGACGACGCTGTTTCGGATTTTGACGAAGGCGAGCGTCGATGCGAAGAGCGGGTCGCAGGGGACGCATGTCGGCGTAGCGAAAGTGCCGGAGCCGCGGCTGGTTGAGCTGGCCAAGCTGTATAACCCGAAGAAGATAACTTACGCGACGGTGCAGTACGTCGATCTGGGCGGGATGCAGGGCGAACGCACCCGCGAGGCGCTGGCGTCGCTGCGCGAGGTCGATACGATCGTGCACGTGATTCGTGTGTTCGACGATCCGTCGGTGCCGCACGCGGCAGGGTCGATTGATCCGCTGAGAGATGCGACGAACCTGGAGTTGGAACTGATTTTGTCGGATCACGACCAGATCACGCGGCGGCTGGAACGCGTCGAGAAGGATTTGAAGAAGAAAGCGGATCCGCTGCTGCAGCTCGAGAAGACGGTTCTGGATAAGTGCAAGGTGCACCTCGAGGCGGAGAAGCCGCTGAGGGAGTTGGAGTTGACGGCGGAAGAGCGGCGGCCAATCGGCGGATTTTTGTTTTTGTCGGCGCGACCGGTGCTGTATGTGCTGAACGTCGGTGACGATGAGGCGGACAAGCTGGACTCGGCGGTGGAGCGGCACAAGCTGACGTCGCTGGCGGGGAAGCCGAATGCGGCGGTGGTGGCGGTGTGCGGGCGGCTCGAAGCGGAACTCGCGGAGATGGAAGAGGCGGAGGCGGCCGAGTTGCTGGCGTCGTATGGATTGAAGGAGCCGGGGCTGAACCGGTTGATTCGCGCGACGTATGAGTTGATGGGGCTGACGTCGTTTTTTACGGCGGGCGAGCCGGAAGTGCGCGCGTGGACGATTCGCAAGGGCTCGACGGCGGTGAAGGCGGCGGGTGCGATTCACAGCGATATCGAGAAGGGATTTATTCGCGCGGAAGTTGTGCGGTGGAATGATTTGCTGGCGGCGGGGAGTTTGGCGGCAGCGCGGGAGAAGGCGCAGGTGAGGCTGGAGGGGAAGGAATACATTGTGCAAGAGGGGGATGTGATTCTTTTCAGGCACAGCGGGTAGGGAAGACGTAAAGAGGCAATGAGGTAATGAATTAATGATGTCGAGAGGCCGTGATTGCGGTTGGCGGAGAGTCTTGATGCGCAGTTGAAGTCTGAGATCCTTCGCTTCGCTCAGGATGACAGGTCGCTAGTTTTGGAGTGAGAGCCTGGCGGCGGAAGCAACTTTGACAGCTTAGATTTTGCCGAGATGGGGCGCAGCGTGCTGCGCCCCTACATGTTCAAGCGCGAGTTTGGAGCGGTTCAGGCGGGAGTTTGGAGCGGTCAAGCGCGAGTCGGGGTGGCGAATGGGGCGATCGCAGAGAATTTGATGAATCATGATTTGGTATTTCGGATGGGGTTGGCGGCGCTGCTGGGGGTGATGGCGGCGGCGGGGAATTTGATTGGCGGGTATTTTGTGGTGCGCGGCGATTGGTCGCGCAAGTATTTGCAGTATTTTCTGGCGCTGGGCGCCGGGTACATGCTGGCGGTGGCGTTTCTCGACATTATTCCGGAGTCGGTGCGGCTGTCGGGCGAGCGCGCGCTGCTTTATGTCCTCATAGGATTTTTCCTCGTACATCTATTCGAACACACGATCGCGCCTCATTTTCATTTTGGGGAAGAGACGCACCACGAAGAAGTCAGCCACGGGCATGCTCGGACGACGGTGCTGCTCGGGTTGGCGATTCACACGTTTTTCGACGGGGTAGCGATCGCGGCCGGGTTTCTCGTGTCGACCTGGCTGGGGGTGGTGATCTTCTTCGCGGTATTTCTGCACAAGCTGCCGGAGGGCTTCACGGTAGCGTCGCTGGTTTTGGCCAGCGGCATGGGGAAGCGCAACGCAATCCTGGCAGCCGGGTTACTAGGGATAGCGACGCTGTTGGGAGTGGTGTTGACCAGCGCCTTGCAGGGGCAACTGAAGTACGCGTTGCCGGTGTCGGGCGGTGTGACCTTATATGTGGCGGCGTCGGACTTGTTGCCGGAGGTAAACCGGGAACCGAACTGGCGAATGGCGCTGCTGGTCTTCGTAGGAGTAGTCAGCTTGTTGATAATGCAGGCGTTGTTCCACGTATAACTCTTCGCTTTTCTTTTGCCAGCAAAACACTGCAGTCTAATGCAACTTCCTGACACCACACGTGTTTGATACAGTGTGGCGACTATGGCCAGGTCGGACGTACAGCTGATGCTGGACGTGAAGGCGGGCGACGACGAGTCGTTCGCGCTTCTCCTGCATCGTTATCGAAGTCCACTGGTCAACTTCCTGTACCGGATGGTGCGAAACCGGGAACAGGCTGAAGACCTCGCGCAGGAAGTATTCATTCGCGTGTATCGAGCGCGCGAAGAGTACGTGCCAAGCGCCAAGTTCACGACATGGCTGTTCCGAATCGCGACAAACCTGGCGTTGAACTCGGTGCGAGACACGCGGCACCAGCGGATGGAGTTGTCGCTGGACGCGCCGATTACGACGGATGCCGAGGACGGCGACGAGAAGACGCTTGATGTTGCGGACAAACATCCGGATATCGAGCAGCATCTTGTCGAAGAGGCGCGGAAGAAGATGATCCGGCACGCGATCGACAAATTGCCGGAGAAGCAGCGTGCGGCGGTGCTGCTGCACAAGTATCAGGAGCTGGACTACAACGAGATCGCGAAGATTATGGACTGTTCGGAGAGCGCGTTGAAATCGTTGTTGTTCCGGGCGTACGAGACGTTGCGGGTGGAGTTGGCGCCGTTGGTTGCGGGTGCGAAGTCGTGAAGCGGGTTGGCGGCGGAGAGATGTGCGAGATTGGCGGAAGACCAGAAGTAAGGATGGCGTTATGAGTTGCAATCGGATGGAAAACCGGATTCTGCCGTATGTAGATGGGCGGCTGAAGGCCGGAGAGATGAAAGAGATGGAAGCGCATCTGAAGACGTGCGCGGCCTGCGAACTGCGTGTGAGTGAATTCCGCGCGGTGTCGGGTTTGTTGGATGAGCTGCCGCAGATCGAGCCTTCGGGTGCGTTTGACGCGCGGGTGCGTGCGCGCGTGGCTGCCGAACCGGTGAAGCAGAGTTGGTGGTCGGTGTTTGCGCCGTCACCGCGGGTGGCGTTTGCGGCGTCGATGTTGCTGCTGGCGACGGTTTGGTTTGGGTCGCGTCCAAATGAGACGTTGGCACCGTCAAGCGCAGGTGTCGAGCCGGAAGCTCAGGTCGTGAGCGATCTTCCGGTGCTGGAGAATATGGATGTATTGTCGAATTTTGATGCGCTGAGCGATTTGCCGCAGCCAGTGAGCGATGAGTCGAATCAACAGCAGCCGGATACGAACACAGAGATGTAGTTGGCGGGTTTGCGGTAGACGGGCAGGCGAGATTTTTGCGATGAGCAAGGTGCGCAAATTCGGTGAGTGGCGGTGCAGGCTGAGCCTGTGCGGGACGCTTGCGCTCGCGGCGATGTTGATTATGCCGCTGGCGACTCCTATGCAGGCAGCACAACATCGTGTGCCGGCTTCGAAGGGCGCTGCGGCTCCGCCACCAATTCCGCGGCAGAACCCGCGCAACGATCGGCCTCCTAATGCGCAGAATATGCCGCGACCGAGTTCCGAAGCGAGCACGAATCGGCCTCCCATGACGCAGCAGGCGAATCCGCAGGATCGATGGCGGAATATGTCGCCGGCGGACCGGCAGCGGGCATTGCAAAACGAAAAGCGACTGCAAAGCATGTCTCCGGCGCAGCAGCAGGTGCTGCGTGACCGCGCGCAGGTTTGGAACCGGATGACGCCGGAGCAGCGAAATCACGTGAAGAACGATGTGCTGCCCCAGTGGCGGCAGATGCCGCCCGATCGAAAGCAGGCGATCCGGAATCGGCTGCGAGTGTTGCAGAATATGCCGGAGTCGGCGCGGAATCAGCGGCTGAACGATCCGAACTTTACGCGCGGGATGAGCGAGGAAGATAAGTCGACGCTAAGGGATTTGAGCCACTTGCATGTGGGTGGGGCGCCGGAGTAGTAGAAGCGGAAAAACGAAAATGGGAATTGGAAAATCGCCGGAGCAATTGCGCCGGCGATTTTGCTTTTTACGGACGTCTTCCCGCTGTGGCGGCAGCGGTGGGGCAAATTGGATGTGTTGAGCGTTTTGTTGCGTGTGCAAATGGCGGCTCGAGAAATTTGTTTTCGCTACAATGATTGTTCGCACTCGGTGAATGAGGAAGAAGGGCGGGGACGTGCCCAAGCGCTTTGGCGCATTGCAGCATCGCAATTTTCAACTGTTTATTGCCGGTCAGCTGGTTTCGCTGATTGGCACCTGGATGCAGTCCACGGCGCAGCTTTGGCTCGTTTACAAGCTCACCAATTCGGCGGCGTTGCTAGGAGTTTTTGGATTCGCGAATCAGATCGCGATTTTGCTGCTGGCGTCGGTGGGCGGTTATATCGGCGACCGTTACAACCGGCACCTCGGTGTGATCTGGACTCAAACTGCGTCGATGATTTTGGCGTTTACGCTGGCGGCGCTGACGTTTACGCATTTGCTGAAGGTCTGGCACCTGATCTTTATCGCTTTTCTCGTGGGCATCGTGAATGCGTTTGATGTGCCGATTCGGCAGGCGTTTTTGGTGCAGATGGTGGGGAAGGACGATTTGCCGAATGCGATTGCGCTGAATTCGTCGATGTTCAACAGCGCGCGCGTTGTCGGGCCGCCGATCGCAGGGATTGTGATTGCGTACATTCATGAGGGGTGGTGTTTCTTTTTGAATGGCGTGAGTTTTCTGGCGGTGATTGCGGCGTTGCTGGCGATGCGGATTCCGAAGTTTGAGCCGAAGCCGCGGACTGGGTCGCACACGCGGCATTTGTTGCAGGGATTTCAGTACGCGATGCGTGACCGGCCTACGCGAGCGGTGTTGTTGTTGCTGAGCATGCTCAGCTTCTTTGGGTTGCAGTACTCGGTGTTTCTGCCGGTGTTCGCGCGCGATGTGCTGCATCGGGGCGCTGTGGGATTTTCGCTGCTGCTGAGTTATGCCGGCATCGGGGCGGCGCTCGGGGCGTTGCAGTTCGCGACGCGTCAGAATTTCAAGGGGCTGGCGAAATGGATTGCCACGATGGCGATTATTTCGTCGGTTTGCTTGATTTTGTTTTCGTATTCGCGGGTGTTCTGGTTTTCGTCGGCGGTGTTGTTCATTGTTGGGTTTGCGGCGACTTCGATGATGGCGGCCACGAATACGACGGTGCAGAATCGGGTGCCAGATGAATTGCGGAGCCGGGTGATGGCGGTTTACGCGATGATGTTTATGGGAGTGCAGCCGATTGGGTCGCTGGTGGCGGGGGGAGTGGCGAAGCATATTGGGGCGCCGCGGACATTGGAGGTGTTTGGGGTGATTGTGTTGACGGCGAGCGTGGCGTTTGCGGTGAGGATGGTGATGAGGACGAGGACGGTGGCGGCGCCGGTGGCGGGGGGATGACGAACCGCGTGGAATTGGTCGGTGGGGCTGAGGTTGAGATCCTTCGGCCGTCCTTCGGACGGCGCTCAGGATGACAGCGCCTCTTTAATTTTGAGCTATGAAGGGTTGGGGCGGTAGAGCCATTCGGGGCGGACGTCGACGCTGTGTTGGTTGCCAAGATGGGGCGCAGCGTGCTGCTCCCCTAAATTTTTTGTGGCGAGATTTTCGGGCGTAGATGAAGAGATGGCGCTCAGGACGGCGTCGATTTTGGGGCGGTTGGGGGAGAGGGTACAGACCGGGTCGGTGGCTGAGGCGTCTCCCGTTAAGAGAAGTGCTTGGCAGCGGCAGCCGCCGAAGTCGATCGAGCGGCGGTCGCAGTTGTTGCATGGGGCCTGCATCCAGGATTCGCCGCGGAATTTCTGAAAGGCGTCGCTGGAGTGCCAGATTTCGGCGAGGGTTTGATCCTTCACGTTGGCGAATTGCAGGCCGGGGATGATTTTTGCGGCGTGACAGGGAAGAGCTTCGCCGCTCGGCGTGATGAGCATTAGTTTGCGGCCCCACCCGCCCATGCAGGGCTTCGGATATTTTGCGTAGTAGTCGGGAACGACGGACTCGATGCGGATTTTGCCGCGGAGGCGTTCTTCGGCGGCTTTGATTTTGACGAGGGATTGATCGAGCTCGCGCGCAGTGAAGAGCCAGCCTTCCGCCTCGCTTGGCGCAAGCGCATCCTTGATCACGACGGCGACGGCACGAAACCCGGCGGCATCGAAAAGTGGCTGCGCCTGGTCGAAGCCACTGGCCTCTCGCGCGATCAAGCGATCAACGGCGAAGGCATTCTTCCCGCCACGCGTTACGCAGTCCAGGCCTACGTCGACTTCGTCT
>Ga0206939_10128_pt1 | contig 18135 bp, 15 predicted proteins | sample Alteio_BWOrgHeat_10_FD_152921 | JGI IMG/M metagenome (GOLD analysis project Ga0206939, IMG submission 152921) | Enriched cells from forest soil in Barre Woods Harvard Forest LTER site, Petersham, Massachusetts, United States -... | ecosystem: Environmental > Terrestrial > Soil > Temperate forest >... | reverse complement strand
AACGGATCGCGACCGCGGTGGAGTGGATCGCCGAGGGCAAGCAGCGGAATTGGAAATATCAGAACTGCTAAAAGTTGCGAAGTGAACAAGGTTAGGGCAGAACTTCCAGTGGGATCGGATGCTGGTTGAGAACTCCAGAGCCCCCGACTTCGCTCAGGGCAGGCTCTCCACTTCGCTCCTCCCGGATTTCCCGTCGCAAACTTGGTGGCTTTGGCAAACTTCATGCGCCTTTCATTACAGGAAGGCGCATACGCACTGACACAGTGCCGCACCAACGGCGCTCGGACCGTTGTCGGGATTCATTCCCGAACCTTTCGGACTGGGCTGGCGTTTGCGCGATTGGCCCTCCCGGCCTCGCATCCGTGGCGTTTGCCCGTGGCTTTTCTCTCTCAAGTTGTCGCAGGCAATTTAGCTGCTCGGGATGACAAAGGGTAGGGCAGAGCTTCGGTCAGCATCGCGTGATACTTCACCAGAAATGAGAGAATTGGTGATCCACCAAAACAGGATAGGAGAGCAAAAGAATGAAGACGTCACCCATGGCTAGGCAAGCCCTACTATTGGCGGGGCTCATGGCTATTTTTACTTCGGGCAGAGCGTTTGCCCAAAACCAGGCGGTCGGCTTTACCAAGGGCATGCCGTTCAGCAACGCCTTTATCGCGGGCAATACCCTCTATGTCGCCGGCCAGCAAGGCCCTGACGAGCATGGCAAGGTGACGGGCACAGATATCACCTTCCAAACGAAAAGCACCATCGCCGTGGTGAAAAAAATTGTAGAGGGGGCCGGCTTTAAAATGTCTGATATCGTTTCTGTAACTGTATATGTCACCAGCCTGGATGATGTCCCCAAAATGAATGAGGTCTACAAAGCCCTCATGCCCGACCCCAAACCCGCACGAGCCACAGTTCAGGTTGCAGGTTTGATCGGCGGGGCGAAGATCGAAATCTCCGCCATCGCAGTAAAACACTAACCATCAGCCAGGCCATGGCCAGATCACTCAGACCTGGGCGAACCCTCCGTCAACAAACAATTCGACGCCGGTTACGAAGCTGCTGTCATCCGAAGCCAGGAAGACGGCAGCCTTCGCAATCTCATCTGGCAATCCCAGCCGCCCGAGCGGGTGGTTCCTATGTTTTTCAATCGGTCCTGTCCCACTTGAGAGGAGCCGAATAGCTCACGTAAGCCTTCGGTGTCGATCGGGCCGGGGCTGATTGCGTTCACGCGTATTCGCCGGCCCTTCAGATCCGTCGTCCAGGTGCGAGCGAACGAGCGAATGGCTGCCTTGGTCGCGGCATAAACACTGTTGGACGGCAGTCCCTTGCTTCCAACCACCGATGCATTGAGAATGATCGACGCACCGTCCGGCATCAACGGCAATGCCTTCTGCACAGTAAAGAGCAGGCCCTTTACATTGCCGTTGAAGATGCTGTCGAAGTGCTCTTCATCGATGGCGCCGAGTTGCGCGTACCTGGCGATGCCTGCGTTAGCAAACACGATATCGAGCTTGCCCTTCTCCTTTTTGATCTGCTCGAACAGCCGGTCCAGATCGGGGAGCTTGGCCACATCCCCCTGGACTCCGGTTACATTCGACCCCACCTGCTTCACCGCCTCGTCCAACTTCACCTGGGTCCGGCCGGTGATAAACACGTAGGCCCCTTCTTGCACAAAGCGCTTCGCCGTAGCCAGACCGATGCCGCTGTTACCGCCCGTAATGACCGCCACTTTCCCGTCAAGCTTCCCCATGGACCCTTCCTGGTCTTCAAAATTAACAAGTTGTAGATGCTATGAAATTGACCTGGGACTCTCTTCCCAAAAGCCGGCGTCACTGGGTAGACTCGATGCTTGTTCGATAGAAGGAGAAAAACCAATGAAATATTTGCTGATATGGGCAAGCCTGCTGGCGCTCGTCTGTACTGCTTCGGCGCAAACCAGCCCTGATGAAACAGCGGCCGGCAAGATCGGCGGGGCAACGCTAACCATCAAATATTGTGCGCCGTCGGTTCGAGGACGCAAGATCTTTGGCGAGGGTGGCCGCGTGATGCAGGATCCAACGGCACCCATCTGGCGCGCCGGCGCCAACAGCGCCACGGCTTTCCACACCGACGCGGATTTGGATATCGGCGGCGTGGCTGTGCCCAAGGGCGACTACACGCTGTATGTAAATGTGAAAGATCCCGACGCCTGGGAGCTCGTCATCAATAAGCAGACAGGGCAGTGGGGCACGGAATACGACGCCTCGAAGGACTTGGGCCGGGTGAAGATGCAGATGACCAAGCCGCCGGCGCCGATTGAAATGCTGAAGTACACGATCAGCGGCACTGGAGGCAACAAGGGCACGATCCAACTGGCATGGGAGAACCACATCGCATCTGTGCCAGTCATGGCCAAGTAGGTTCGGGACGTATTCGTTCAGCCGTCCCTCGCGGGACCTTTCCGAGTTGTCGAAGTCTCCCCAGAACTCTCCGTCCTGGGCTATTTTCAGGCCGTTCCTCGCAGGACTGGACGGTCTCGGTAGTTCCTTGTCACTTTTCTTAGCGCGCCTGATTGGGGAGGGCTCTGCCCTCGGCCACGCCGGACAATGGTGCGGTAAGACTTGAAGTGCTTTCCCTAAGCCGCTCCTGCTCCTAAGGTTGCAGCACCGAGACCTATCACTTAAGTACCTTGCCGGGGTGTTACCAAAGGCGGAACATGCATCCAAGTACGATATGCAAGCGAAACCCGCTCCTGACCGCATGACGAAAACTTTCTATAATCAAAAGATGCGACGGAGTTGGTTACTTTGGTGTTCTCTGCTGTTCTTGACCATGCGATTGGCACTCGCCGATGGTGGCCCGGCGTTCGACCTGGAAGGTCCTCGTATTGAGGCAAAGGTCACGCGCAATGGCAAGACTTTGCCTATCGGTTCCGTGGCAGCACTGGCGCCAGGTGACCGGGTCTGGGTGCACCCCGACATTCCCGAAAATGCCGGAGCACGCTACGTGCTGGTGGTGGCGTTTCTCCGGGGTTCGGTTAACCCGCCCCCGGAAAATTGGTTCACCAAGGCGGAAACCTGGAACAAGAAAATTCGTCAGGAAGGACTTTACGTAACCGTTCCCGAGGGTGCGCAGCAGGTTCTGTTGTTTCTTGCGCCTGAGACCGGGGGAGACTTCCCCACGCTGCGCAACGCCGTGCGTGGCCGGCCCGGAGCTTTCGTGCGCGCCGCGCAAGACCTTCACCAGGCAAGCCTCGACCGGTCGCGCCTGGATACCTACCTCGCTTCTGTAAAATCCGTGGATAGCGGCGATCCCAAAGTCGTGGAAGAGCAGACGAAACTTCTGGCGCGAAGCCTCAATATCAAGGTCGATCAGCAGTGTTTCGATAAACCCACCGAACAGCAAGCGCCTTGCCTGGTGCAGAACCCCGACAGCCTGGTCCTGGACAACGGTCGCAGCGCGAGCGTGGTGCAGCAGCTCACGGGGGGCTCGGCCGGCGACATGCTGTCGCAAATGTCGTACACGCAGCAGGCGGGCGGCGGTTATTACAGCGTCTATGTGGGCACAGTGATCGACATGGCGAAGATCCTCGACAGCTTTCACACTGCTGAGTACCAGTACCTGCCGGCGCTCGCTATGCCCAGGGGCGATACCCTGGTGCTGAAGCTGAACAATCCGCCATCGTTTCACAAGCCGCAGTCTGTGCTGGTGGTTGGACTGCCCGCTGTGCAGGCCCCGGAATTGCCGCTGATGCATGCGGTCAATCCCAAGGACACTCTGTGCGCGCAGACCAAACCCCTGGTGCTGCCGGTGGTTGGGGCGCCGTATGTGTTTGCCACCAGCTACGCGCACGATTTTGTGCTCCGGGTGCAGAACAAGGCTGGACAAAGCGTCGACATTCCCGCGACACCTGACCCTATGCAAGGCGGGTTTGTGGTCAGCGCAAAAGCACTCGAGGCGCAAAGCGTGGCGCCGAGTGTGAGCGGCACCCTGCACGGCTTTTGGGGGTTTGAGCCATTCGAAGGCCCTACCTTTCATCTGGCGAGCGCACACCCACAGCAGTGGACGTTGGCTACCGCCGATCAGCACGCGTTGATCGTGGGGCGCAAGGATACAGTGCATCTTGATGCCGCGGCCGACGCCACGTGCGTAAGCGGCGTAACCGTGAAGGACGCTGAAGGCAACACCCTCGATGCCACCTGGAAAGCGGTGAAGCCCAACCAGATTCAAATTGAGATGCCGCTCGACAGCGAGAAAACCGGCGTAGTCACAATGCAGGTAAAGCAAACGGGATTGGAAAAGCCGGACCAGGTTTCCCTGCACACTTATTCTGAGCCGGCGAAGCTGGATAGCTTCCGGCTGCATGCAGGCGATTATCAGGGCGTGTTAAAGGGCACGCGGCTGGATGAGGTGGCAACCATGACCGTGAACAGCGTGGTCTTCTCGCCCGCTGCCGCGCTCACGCACAGTGGCAGTGTAGACTCGCTCCTGCTCGCTGCTCCGCAATCCGCGTCTTCCAGTTTTCATCCGGACGACAACGTTGCGGTGAAGGTCACGCTGAAAGATGGACGCGTGCTCGATCTGGCCTCCACCGTGCAATCCCCACGCCCCAGCGTGAAGCTGATGAATAAGAGCGTCCATTCCGATGGGCCGGCTTCGGTAGTGCAGTTGGGCAGCCAGGATGAACTGCCTGCTCATGCGACGCTGAGCTTCTTCGTGCAGGCGGTAACCCCCGCGTCTTTCCCTCGTGACCAGTCCATCGAAGTGGCCAGCAACGATAGCGGGTTCTCCAAAGTGTTGCACGTAGCAGAAGGAAACATCGTTCTGCAGGATAGCAAGAGCGCGCTGGTGACCCTCGATCCGGCCAAAGCCTTTGGTGGGTCGGCTTTCGGCCCATTACGCTTTCGTCCCGTCAGCGGCGAAGGTGTTGCAGGGGACTGGCAGCCCTTGGCCACCTTGGTGCGCGTTCCGGATCTGAAGGAATTAAAGTGCGCCACGGGCGCACCGGTGTGCACGCTGGTAGGCACGAATTTGTTTCTACTCGATCAGGTCGGTACAGACGCGCAGTTGGCCAATGCGGTCACCGTGCCGGAAGGCTTTGGTGAGACGACGCTCAATGTGCCGCGCCCCAATGGAACCCTCTATCTCAAGCTGCGCGATGATCCCGCGGTGGTGAATACAGCTGTTCTGCCGGTGACCGCGGAGGCGGGACAGTCCGCGTCGGTGGTGCCGATGGCGCTCCCAACAGGACCGGCAACGGCGCAGCAGGCCGCAACCAAACCAAGCCAGCCGGCTGCGCCTGCTGCCAGCCAACCCGCGTCCCCAGGGCCTGCGGCCAGCCAGGCGGCTGCGCCACCTAACTAAGATTTGGGCTACAGCGGTTTCGCAATTGGTGTCGACCGAAGCCACGTCGTCTTTCGTGGTTTTCTCTCAAGGAAAACCACTCCTCGCGACCTCCAATGGGACCCCAGTAATTGCGAAGCCGCTTAAACCGCTCTATTTGTTGGCTTGCGCTGCCGGGAGTAAACCGTAGACATCCACCTCGTGCTTCGCGCCCACGTACACATGCCCGTTCACTACCGTCGGGATGTTGAATCTGAGGGCCAGGCCGGCGCGGTCGCGCCCCCCATTTTGCTCGCTATCGTAGAGTTCATGGCCTACGTTCGCAGCATCGTAAGCGAAGAGAACTGCCGGCCTATCGAATGAGTTCCAGCCTTTGGAGTTGAGCACCCAAACAACTCCGTCTTTGGAGCCATTGGCAGACAAGGTTGGGGTAGCGGACACGCCAGGGAATTTATTGCCGCCAGCCGCTTTGAGCGAGAGTTTCCCATCCTTTACCTCAAATTGACGGAGCGCGTCACTGTCGCTTAACACATAGACGTAGTGGTTCCAATATGTCATCGACCCGAAGACACCCCCGGGGAGGGGAATCGTCTGCACCGCATGGCTATCGCTCTCAGGCTGCCAGTGGCCCATGTGGTCGCGGTCTACCAGGTAGAGAGTGCCGCCCTTGCCTTCCACTACCGTCAGGTGCGGGTGAGCTCCGGGTTGGTCAGGCAGCAGCATCGGTCCACCCGAACCAAGATCGCTGTCGCCGGCGTCCAACGCGTCCACGTTGAAGGGAGCGAAATAGTCTTTGATCTTCAGGCTTTGCCCATCTAACTTGAGCAGTGTATCGCCGTAGTCGCGGCCGCTCTTGTTGGCGTCGAAACGGCCGTTGCCGGTGGCTACAAATATGTTGCCGGCCTTATCCGCAGCCGGTCCTGTGTCACCCGCCCAAAATCCGCTGTCATCCGCGTCGGGAGAAGCATTGAAGACAGCTTTCTGCTTCATGCTCTGCGCATCGTAGGCCATGACCCAGCCATGGTACGGGCCAACATCGCAGGCCGAGGCCCAGCTTAAATAAACCGTGCCCTGGTTCAACAGCAGCGCCGCCCGCGGATTATCGCGCAAAGAGTTGAAGGCGATTTCGCCGCCGCCGCTCCCTTTACCGCTGCCGCTCACGCTGGCGTGAATCTCTACCGGGCTGCCAGGTTTTTCCTCCCCGGTCGCCACCGCGAGTGCGTGCAGACTCTGGGAGTAATCGTAGTCGAGCAGAAGCCGCTTGCCTTTGGTGCGGACCAACACGTACAGCGTTCCGCTACCAGGGTCGATGACCGGCGTCGAGGTAATCCCAATTTCCGGCGCAATAAACGGGCATTGAGCATCGTCCGCCGGAACCGTCGTCGAACCTTCCTTGAGGAAGCTCACCTGCCACAAGGGAGACGAGGGGTTGCCATAGGCATCGAAGGCATAGACGGTGTCGTGTTCGGTCGCGATGAAGAGCACATCGTGCCGCCCCTTTCCCGGAATCTCGACTCCGCCGAGGAAGAGCGGTTGTGCATAGACATCTCCATCCACATGAAAGGTGAGGATCTTGCCCAGGTGCTGAACGTTTACGTTGCGCGGCGTCAGGCTGGTCTCATTAAGATTTGCCCCGGTGCGCGCGTTATCGTATTGCGATGTGATCACCTTCTGCGCTTTTGCCTGAAGGCCAAGGGCAAGAGCAGCGATCAAGAGTACACGGCAATAGGGGATTGGCGCGGCCGGCTCTATCTCATGATTCAGCATTGGTATCTCCTTCGCCGAAATCATATTATTCCCTCGGGAACCGCTCTGATTCCAATCGATAGGTTCATGGTCCCGGACAGGGGACTCACTGCTTGAGAACCCGCCCGGTCGACTTATCCAGGATGTAGGGCCTCGCGTCCGGCTGGGAAAAGTCAAACATTGCGTTGATAGAACCAGCAATGGCGTCGAAGGACCCGCTGCCCACGCGCTCTCCATTCAGCCAGTTGTCTTCGATGAAGCGCAGGACGGACGTTTGATCCGTCAGGCTGTGATCAACGTAGTTGCGCCGCGCAAAAGGAGAAATCACCAACAGGGGCAGACGCGGACCATACCCGCAGCGGCCTTGTGCATGGTCCACAGCGGGGCCGGGGAGCGCCGTCGCTCCGTCGCCGCATTGCCCGGGACCGGTTAGCCCATCCGCCTTGCTGGTTGACTGGTTCGCGATCGGCCCCATCTGATGGTCGTACCAGCCATCGGAATCGTCATAGGCCACAATCACGGCTGTATCCTTCCACTCCCGTTGACGCTGAAGGAAGTTGATCACGGTGACGATCCACGCCTGTTCATCGAGCGGATCGGAATAACCAGCATGTCCATCCTCATATCCGGGAGCCTTGACGAAACTGACCGCGGGGAAATTGCCTGCTGTAACTGCAGCGAAAAAATCGTCGGTGTCGTACTGATGATTTGCCTCGTCGCCGTTCTTGCCGACCATCTGCACCGAGACGGGCCGGGTGTGGTGGGGGTTTGCTGTCGGCGTGTAGTACTGGAATGGTTCGTGGTGTGGAATGTAATCCGTGGACAATACCTGTGTAACTTTTGATAAGGTGCTGCGCTGGCAGCCCGTGGTTCCGTTCGGATTGCTCTTAGTCAAATCGAAGCCTGCTTCGAACCATCCCCAGGTTATGCCGCGCTTGCTCAGCATCTGGCCAATGTTGTTTCCGGTGTAGTGCAATTGGCCCCATGTAGGGCTGGAGCAGACGTCCCCGATTGGATCGCCATCATCGATCTCGGTAAATGTGCCGTTACCACCATCGACCAGCAAACTTGTCGCGTTGATCTGGTCAGTCACCCCGTTGGTTTGACCGGAGATCAGCTCGATCGCCCCCTGGGTGGACTGTCCAAAGGTCGATGCGTACGAGTTATCGTTCAAAGCATACCGTTGCGCGTAGTTCCATAACGCGGTCACTGTGTTCCCGTCGAAGTAACCCATCACTAATCCCTTCGCCTGACGGACATACTCCGGCGGAGCACCCACCATGCTTGCGGCGTAGAACTTCTGGGTCGGAGGAGCAGGCAGGCCGGTGTATCGCGGAAAGGAATCCATCAGGCCGGCGTGGAAAGCATGCTGCTCGTCGGTGTAGGCGTGACTCTGGTCCGCGGTTGCGGCTTGCGCAGGTCCCAGCCGGAACGGGTTTACGGCGTAACTCTGATTGATTTTTACATTCAGGGAATTTGGGTTGCGCTCAAGCAGCATTGGCGTCAGACCATTCACCCGGGGAGTTCCAAGGCGTGCCTTGAACGAGGGCTCATGGGGCGGGTTGAGCGCATGCGGATAAGTTCCAAAGTAGTGATCGAAGGAAACATTCTCGTCAAAAATCACCACGACATGTTTGATTGGCGTGGCGGTCGGGCTGCCCGGGCCGTGGGTGTTCTGCGCCGGAGCATGGCCGTGCAGTAAGCCGACAGAAAGCAAAACGTTTAAAAAAGAAGTTTTCAAGTTGTCGTTCAAAATCCGGAACAACTATTCTTTGCTGCAAGAAAAGTTAGCGGCATCGTTGGTATCGCCGGCGCCCTTATACCTGGCCACTGCCGGATAGGGGCACAAAGGCCGGGTCATCATGACCTTGTTCTCCTCATGAGGAACATCTTTCGTCGCAATCACAGTTTCCGCCGAGACACCTTTCTCTACCCAATCGACCAGCGCATCAAACACTCCATACTTTGGACCATTCGTGGTGGCGATTCCGAGCTGTCCAAAGGAGGAGGGACCGGGTCCACCGATGCAGTGTTCCATGCCGGGGGCCATGTAGAGCCGAAGAAAGGACCCGGCCTCTACGTCTCCCATCGCCTTTTGTACGCTTTCGTAGTAGGCGATGCTGTTCCACGGCGAGATCGCAGGATCGTTCCACCCGTGATACATAATCAATTTTCCACCGCGCGCTTGAAACCGGCTCAGGTCCGGACTGGTAGCATCCAGGTCGGCTGCCGTGGTCTTGATTGCTTGCTGCAACGACGCAGCTACATCGCCGGTCAAGATATTCCATTTTGGATCGCCCGTCACCATGTAGCGGAAGTAGTTCTGTCCATATTGGTAGATGGCCGCCGATCCGGGGCCGTGTCCGATTACCCATTCGCGCCAGCCGCCATCTTCGTCGCCCATTACGAGTCCGGGGAATAGGGATCTGCCGTGACCATCCTCGCCGCCCCCATAGAACCTTTTGAGGGCGTCCACCTGCGGCTGAGTGAGACAGTCCAAGGAATCCGCCTCCTTGCACAAAAGGACTTCAGGATCGAAGTGGCATTTTGCCGGATCGTTGATAAACCCGTCCTTCACTCCGTCCGATGCGTCGCACGCCGCAAGTGCGGCCTGTTCGATCGCCGGCAGTTTCAAGGCCGAGATGTACGCCTGAGGGGTGCCTATCGTGGATTGGGCAACACTCAACAACGCGGCAAACATGTGACTCCAGGCATTGGCCGGTGCGCCGGCGAGGATTCCGTCGTAGTCCTCAGGGAAGCGTTGCGCTTCCATCAGCGCTTCCCGTCCCCCATCCGAACAGGAGTCGAAGTACGCCTTATCGGCGGGCCTTCCGTAGTACTCCTTGACGACATCCTTCGCCCGCTCTGCCGTCAGGTGGACGGCGCGCCAACCGAAGTCCGAAATCTTCTCCGGATGGCCAAAGGCCCAGCTGGCGTCCTCAGACTCCCCTTGGTGGCCGGCATCGGAGCCGGACGTGGCGAACCCGCGACGCAGGTTGCCGGCGAGCCCCTCGTATCCGATGGAGCCTGCAAAACCGCCATTGCCCACACCGAGAAGACGCCGGTTCCAATCCTTCTCCGGCATCCAGATTTCAAAATGGATTTTCGAATCTGCTGTAGGCCGAAAGACCCCTGCGACACGGCAAAATACGGGTAGATCATGCAAGGGCTTCGTGATACCCGGCCCCTCCAGGTTACCGGAACTCACTTGTTTGGCCATCGTGATGGCCGTATCCGGAAGACTGAGATGCTGGATTGCCTCGCAGTTGGCGGCACAGAGCGTCGGCGCTGAGGAACCAAGCAACCCCAGCAGACAGGCGCAAATCATCGGTGTTCGTATCATTCGCATGAACCCGGTTTTCTAAGGCTAGATGATGACAAAGGCATTGTAGCTCGCCTGTCTTGCAGCGCAGGTCCGTGGGGTCAGAGACGATGGGGATATATTGGTAGTTTGGTTCAGGGTGTTGTGAGGACACTATGAAATCCCTTACGAAACTTATGGCTCTGGCCGCACTACTCACCGCTGGTGGATCAGCACAGATGAGCCAACCGATGGTCAGTGAGGACACGACGAAGATTTCCGACCACGTGTGGGCCATCATGGGCTTTCCCAACATCGCCATCGTCGTCGGCAGTCGCGCCACGCTGGTCGTCGATACCGGCCTGGGCCCGAAGAATGGAGCCACTGCCGCGCGCGTGGCCGCGAAGCTCGCGCCGAACAACACCAAGCTCTTTCTTACCACCACGCACTTCCATCCGGAGCACGCGGCCGGCGAGCCAGGGTTCCCTCCCGGCACCATCCTGATCCGCGATGCGGTACAGCAACAGGAGATGGAGACGCATGGGCAGGAAATGATCGATATGTTCAGCGGACGTTCCGCGCAGAATAAAGAGCTGCTTGCGGGTGTCATATTGCGCCCGCCCGATGTGACCTTCCAACAGGAAGCCGACGTCGCCCTCGGCGGCGTAACTGTCCGCCTGCTTTGGTTCGGCGGAGCTCACACCAAGGGCGACGAGCTGACCTTTGTCGAACCAGATCGCACGCTGATTTCGGGCGACGTGGTGCAGAACAAGACCATGCCGAATATCTTTGGCGACGGGGGCACACCGGCGACCTGGCTGGCCGTGCTGGATAAGGTCGACGCCCTGAACGCCGCCCATGTGCTGCCCGACCACAGCGCTCCCGGTGACGGTTCGCTGGTGGCCGCGGAGCGCAGCCTGATCTCGGGTATCCGCAAGCGCGCTCTAGAGCTTAAGCGACAGGGTATTTCCGCCGACGACGCAGGCAAACAAGTCAGCGCTGAGCTCAAAACCCAACATCCCGACTGGCCCAACACCAACGCCGCTGGGTTCGTTAAAAGCGTCTACGCCGAAGTTCTATAAGCTCCGCCACAAGCGCTATTCGAAGAGGCTCGCCGTTATTTCTTCCCGTTCACGAAAGTTACTCAACCCGACCCCGACAAGCCGAAAGCGTTGTTCCGGGCTCACGTTAACCCGCTCCCGCAATGACAGCGCGATGGTGGTCAACTCTTCACAGGAAGCGGGAGGAGTGTAGGGTGTATAGCTTCGCGTGAGTATGTGGAAGCCGCTGGTCTTCAGCTTGAGTACCACAGTACGCGCGATGCGCGATTCTTTGCACGAAGCCGCCCAAACCCTTTCCGCGAGACGGAGGATGATAGGCTCCGTCTCGGCCAACCGCACATCGGATTCGAAGGTATCCTCGGCGGAGATGGACTTTGTGGGTCGGTCGGGAACGACGGGGCTGTGGTCGATGCCGCGCGTGAGCTCGTAGAGCCTGACACCGTAGCGTCCGAAGCGGCCTTCGAGAACGTTTAGCTCCAGGCTGCGCAGATCGCCCACGGTCTTAATGCCCAGCTCCTCAAGCCGGGTTTCTGTCACCTTGCCCACGCCGGGAATTCGCCCGATCGGCAGCGGCGACAGAAACGTGTCCAGATCTTCGGGCTGAATCACGAAAAGTCCATCCGGCTTGCGCCAATCCGAAGCGATCTTTGCCAGGAACTTGTTGGGCGCCACGCCCGCCGATGCGGTCAGGTGTAATTCTTCGCGGATTTGCTCACGAATGGCTCGAGCCACCCGCGTCGCGGTGGGCAAACCGGTTTTGTTTTCGGTTACGTCAAGGTATGCCTCGTCCAGGGATAGCGGCTCTATCAAGTCGGTGTGCCGTCTAAATATCTCTCGTGCGCTATGGGAGACGACGCGATACCGGGAGAAGTCCGGAGGTACAAAGATCGCCTCCGGGCACAAACGCTCTGCGCGGATTGCCGGCATTGCGGAGCGCACACCGAATCGCCGTGCTTCATAGGAAGCGGCACAAACAACAGAGCGGTTGCCCTTCCACGCGACAACCACCGGCTTCCCGCGCAGGCGAGGATCATCCCGCTGCTCAACGGAAGCATAAAACGCGTCCATGTCGATGTGGACGATTTTGCGGACTGCCATCACGCCACCATCTTACTTGTTGGTAGGGAAGGGCCAGGGCAGGAACCGCAGCCGGAATTCAGTCCCGGAGGTTGTCTGAAAGGAGCCCAGGATGCAGTCCATTAAGCGCTAACTTGTTTAGGATGTTTTCCGTCGAACTCCCACAAAACCGTCATCGTGAGAGCCTGTGACTTTTTTGGTCTTTCGCGTTTTTTGCACCCGCCCAGATGTTTTTCAGTCCCCTCCAAAAAGGCGTCATCCTGAGAGTTTGTGACTTTATTATCGCGATGACAACTTTTCTTGGGCACCCTTACCGTACCCAAAATCTGAATTGTCATCCCGACCGGAGCGAAGCGAAGTGGAGGGACCTGCGGTTGACTCATCTAGTATCAAACACAAATGGAAGCGCCCACCTCCCCGTTGTCAGCCTGATAGCCCGTGACTTTTTCGGTCTTTCGCGTTTTTTGCACCCGGCCAGATGTTTTTTCAGTCCCCTCCAAAAAGGTGTCATCCTGAGAGCCTGTGACTTTTTCGATCTTTTCGCGTTTTTGCGCCCGACCAGATGTTTTTCAGTTCCCTCCAAAGAGGCGTCATCCTGAGCGAAGCGCCTCGCAGATCTATCGCATAACAGACGGTTTTATGGCGCGGAGTCGAAGGACCCCGGCGATGCTTGTTGGCAGATGCTCTTCGGAGCTTTCCGGCCACAGACTTACAAGGAAACCAAAAAGTCACAGGCTCTGAGCGCAGCCGAGAGCCTGCCCTAAGCGAAGTCGGAGGGGATCTGCAATTCTGCAGGCTCATCATGGAAATGTTTTTCGACAGGGCGCAGCGGAGTCCATCCGATTCCGCGAACCATTCCTGGGAATGTTTTTCGACAGCCGGTTTGATGAGCAGTCGTAGGAGTTAAGCTCGAAGCTGAATGCTGTGCATGCTGTCCCATCCATCCGTTGCCGTCGCCGCATTGCTCACGTTTGTACCATTCTTCTGGGCAGGATTCTGCCCGCGCAGTCTTGAGCGGACGCTACACTGCCCCCTTTGGCTGCGCATCCTGGCGCCGGCTTTGCTCGGTCTTCCCTACGCACTTGTCTCCAGGTCGAGCGGTCTTTTCCGTTGGACATGGCTTGGCCTCTACACGCTATTGCCGGTCCTCATCAGCCTGCTGCTCTATAGGGCAAGCCTGGCTGACCCGGAACAGCAAGGAGAGTGGCGCGACTATCTCATCCTGATCTTCCTCGGCCTGGCGGTGGACCTGCGCTGGTTTGAGCCCGCATGGGGCCCGGGTCTTGCAATCTTTAATAAAATCCTGCTGCTGGATGCGGGCATCTATGGCTTTCTCGCGATCCGGCAGTTGCGCCAGGTTGGTTTCGACCTCCGTCTGCGTCTGCGCGATCTTCGCAATGGCTTGCTCTTTCTGGCCGGATACGCCCCCATTGCCGCGGCGCTCGGACTGTGGCTCGGCTTTCTCCATTTCCACGCCCTCATCCCTTCGGCCCGGCAGGTTGTGCTCGCATGGCTCTTCACTTTTTTCTTTATTGCCGTACCGGAAGAGCTTTTCTTCCGCGGCTGGATGCAAAATCTCCTCGAGCGGCGCGTTGGCCCAGTGTGGGCACTGGTCATCACCTCGGCCTTGTTCGGGCTTTCGCACTTTAATAAGCGTGCCGCGCATTTCAATTGGCGCTATGTCCTGTTGGCGACGCTCGCCGGTATCTTCTATGGCCTAGCGTGGCGTCAGGAGCGCCGGGTGGGTGCGTCGGCCATCACCCACGCATCGGTAGATACGATCTGGTCGGTCTGGTTGCGATGATCAACCTGTTGGCGGCGATGTTGGCGGGGATGATAGCGGTAGTAACCGATCCCCACCCGCATATGGTGTTGGATCGAGTCTGGCACAATCACTGCGACACAAAGCCCAAGAATCCCATGGGCCATGCCCAGGGCATAAATATTGCGGTAGCGCAGGAACAGTACGCAGGCTGCAATTCCCCACACCAGCGTAATGGGCGTGAGCACCGGATTGGGAAGGTGGGCAAGGGCAAACAAGCCCGCGGCGGCTACGACTGCCGCCGCCTTACCGCGCAATAATCGCAACAGCCTAAGAAGGAAATAAATCTGCAACAAAAACTGCTGCATAACTGCCCATATCAAATAGCCCCAAACGTGCGAGATGAGCGGCGTGGGACCATGCAGCTGGTGCAGCGTGTGCAGCCGGCCGGCCGTGTAAAGTGCCAGGCCGGCAAGTATCACTGCCACACCGACGATCCACAGCGACCGGACGAGGCCCGAAAGCCCCAGCCCCAGCGCCTTCCATGTAGGACGGTGCATCCACGTGGTCACGACGATCCACACGACGGCTACCCAGTATAACAACCGCTGCCACGGATTCAGGGTCCAGATCGCTGCAAGAACCAGGGCGTAGCCAACCCCAAACTCAACCAAGTCACGCGTGGGAGACTGAGTCTGATTTTTGCCCGGAGCTGCTGTTTCTGATGCTCTTTCCGCTGTCATGTTTCAAGTCTGGTATTCGTTGACTTCAGTCTAAGCTCCAGCACAACCATCTGACGTATCTGCGCTCGACAACTTGAGGTCCAGGGTCGGCCGGCACTGCGTTTACGGAGAGCCCAAGCCAGACGCCGCTCATTAGCCCTGGGAGGTGGGAAAGATCCGCCAATCATAAAAGGCCCTGCGAGAGACTGGGCGCGGGTTGCAGCGGTAGCGGTCAATCTTTATCGACGTCCGCATAAAAACGTTGACTTGATTGGGGCGCGAAGCTAGGTTCTTGTTGGTAGATGTCCTGCAGTCTCCCCTGGCAGAAGGAATCGGATGGATATTACGCTCTTACGAGTCCTCCATGGGCTCATACTGCTCATTGCCGGACTAGGCTGTGGGCTTGTGAATACGCTTGCCTCTTCGGGGTCTGCGATTTCGCTCCCTGTGCTGCTGATGTTTGGGCTGTCGCCCCTGGATGCGAATGCGACCAACCGGCTATCGGTGCTGTTCGGTTCGCTGATGGCGCTGCATACCTTCCAGGCAAAGAGGGTGGTGGAGTGGCGTGCCGGTCTCAAGATGGCGATTCCTGCAACCTTGGGCAGCGTGCTCGGCGTGCTCGCCGCGGAAAGCCTTCCCGGGCGCGGCATGGCACTGGCGATCACCGCAGCCGTCATGGCAGCTCTTCTCCTCCTGGTTACCAAGATGCGATTGGTTCTGGAGCGACCAAAGCCAAGCGTCGCCGGCATCACCACAACCGGCATGGTTGCCTTAGTAGGGGTCGGTTTCTGGCTTGGCTTTATCGTCCTGGACGGAGCCACCTATCTGCTGTTGGTACTCATCCTTATGTTTCACTACGATCTAATACACGCCAATGCTTTGAAGGCTCTGCTCGCGGTAGCCACCACGCTGGTGCCGATCCTGATGTTCGCAGGCCACGGCAGCATCCGATGGCCGCAGGGGTTGGTGTTATCCGCAGGCAGCGTTGTTGGCGGATACATCGGTGCACGTCTCACCATGCATGAGCGGGCGAAGTACTGGGTCTATCGCATTCTGGTAGTCGTACTGGTACTGGAAATTATCCACCTTGGCATCCAATACGTCGCACCGTACATTCACCCCGTGCACCTGCACTAGAACCGGCTATACCTATCCCGAAACCACTCTAGGCGCCTCTCAAGTGGGGGTCTTCGAGGTGTGCATAGTATCGCTTCTCCTCTTCCCGAATCCTTGGCAAGCCGACCAGGTTATTGAATTCTTCAAATTCGATCATCCGGTCGTGGAAGGGCGCCGTGGTGCCCGTGCGGAGCAGCTCCGTAGCGATGTCCGCGGCCAGCTTGGCGTAGGCGTAGGTAAACACATTGGGAAAGACCACTGCGGCGAAACCGATCGACTGCAATTCAGAGGCGTCCAGGATAGGTGTCTTGCCGCCGGGAATCATGTTGGCCAGCGTCGGCACGGAAACCAAGCCAGGGATCTGCCTTATCTGTTCCAGGCTCTCAGGCGCCTCTAAAAACACCCAGTCGGCACCGGCCTCCACGCACCGTTGTGCGCGATCGACTGCTTCCGCTAAACCCTTGACTGCGATGGCGTCGGTGCGCGCCAGGATGGTGAGGTCCTGATCGGTGCGTGCGTCGACGGCAGCCCTGATCTTGGCCACAAACTCATCCATAGGCACGACATGCTTGCTCGACATGTGGCCGCAGCGCTTGGGTGAAACCTGGTCCTCCAGCATGATCGACGCTGCACCCGCCTTTTCAAACTGTTTCACAGTGCGATAGACATTGGTGGTATTTCCGTGCCCATTGTCACCGTCGGCAAAGACCGGCAAATCCACAGCATCGGCAATCCGCCACACCGCGTCCACCATCTCGGTCAGGGTCAGCAACTCAACGTCTGGAGCAGCAATCAGGGCCGCCGAGTTGGCGTAACCGCCGCAGCCCACCACCTTGAATCCTGCTCGTTGGATGATCGTTGCACAGAGCGGATCATGGGCCACGGGGATCATCAGGATCTCTTTCGCCAGCAGGTAGTGTTTGAAACGAGTTGTTCTTTTCATGATTTCTTAGGCTCCTCGGTGGCATCTCTAGCAATACGGAGCGTACACGATCATGGCGCGCGTCTTTATTACCGGTTCTTCCGACGGTCTCGGCCGAATGGCCGCTCAGCTGCTTATCGAGCAAAGGCACCGCGTGGTTCTGCACGCTCGCAGCCAACAGCGGGGCGAAGAAGCCCTGGACGCTGCGCCCGGAGCCGAGGGCGTGGTAATCGGCGATCTGGCCAGCATTGCACAAACCCGCCAAGTGGCCGATCAGGTAAACGCCCTCGGCTCGTTCGACGCGGTCATTCACAACGCCGGCGTCGGGTATCGGGAACCCCGTCGCATTGCAACCCAAGACGGCCTGCCGCACGTATTCGCCGTCAACACGCTCGCGCCTTACATCCTGACTGCACTCATTCAGAAACCGCAGCGCCTCGTCTACCTGAGCTCCGGCCTGCACCAGCGTGGGGATGCGAGCCTGACTGATCTGGTCTGGGAGCGCCGCCCCTGGCAGGGGCAGCAGGCGTACTCCGATACCAAGCTGCACGATGTGCTCCTGGCCTTTGCGGTGGCACGCCGCTGGCCCGCCGTACTCTCCAACGCGCTTGAGCCCGGCTGGGTTCCTACCAAAATGGGTGGACCTGGAGCTCCCGACAACCTGGATGCAGCGCACCGGACGCAGGTGTGGCTTGCGGTGAGCCACGACCCGGCGGCGATGGTCACCGGCCAGTATTTTTTTCACAAGCGGCTTCGCCCACCGAATCCAGCCACGCGCGATACGGAGCGGCAGGACGCCCTGCTCGACGCCTGCAGACGTCTCTCGGGAGTCGACCTGCCGGCGAGCTGACCCTCGGGCCAAATCGGGGAGACAGTGCGCCTTAACGCGATAAGCGTCAAAAATTTTTGGTTACCACGGCCTCTTCTATGGCAGCCCATCGGCGATTTACTTCGAGGAGCCATTTAAGGGACGCAGAAGCGGTCCCGATCCAGGCCAGCGATTCCCCTTTACTATCCCCCAGCCGGGTGGTGCGTTCAACTGGGCAGAGGTTCAACCGCTCAGCAGTTCGCCCGGATTGGTAACCGATTTCAAGCGGCCCTACGCGATTCAATAC